>Ga0209050_1002222_pt1 | contig 17399 bp, 17 predicted proteins | sample Araplavi_mTSA_r2_FD_184276 | JGI IMG/M metagenome (GOLD analysis project Ga0209050, IMG submission 184276) | Arabidopsis root microbial communities from North Carolina, USA - plate scrape MF_Cvi_mTSA_r2 (SPAdes) (version 2) | ecosystem: Host-associated > Plants > Roots > Endosphere | place: USA... | reverse complement strand
GCCAGCGGTTTTCTTTTCTTCTTCGCTGCGACGGATGACGACGCGGTCATGCAGAGGACGAAGCTTCATTGTCGATCTCTCCTAATTGTGGTTTTCATCGGCCGGTGTAGTCCCGGCGGGTTTAACAAAGGCCGGCGGTGCCGGTTGCGGTTCGTCTAGCGAACCGCGGAAGTCTGTCTGGCGTGTTCGCCAGAAACCTTGCGGTGACCGTTACATAAGGGCGCATAAGCTTATTACAAGGGCGGGTAGCGAAAAATTTTCAGCTCGATGCCCCGCAAACGAACACGGCACCCGAAGGTGCCGTGTCGATGGGCGTATTACTTGGTATCGCGGTGTTCGAACTCGCCTTCGATCACGTTGGGCTCGCGGCCCAGCGGCTCGCGAGGTGCCGGACCGCCACGGGCCTGCAGGTCGTCGGCGAACGCGCGCTGACGCATGGCCTGCTCTTCGGCGCGCTGGCGCATCTTGCCCGCCAGCAGACGGCGACTGAACGGCAGCAGCAGGAACAGGCCGATCACATCACTGATGAAACCCGGAAGAATCAGCAGGCCACCGGCCAAAGCCAGCATCAGGCCTTCGAGCATGGTCTGGGCCGGCAACTCGCCGCGGCTCAGGCTTTCACGGGCACGCAGGGCCGTGGCCAGGCCGGCGATGCGCAGCACGAACACACCGAACATCGAGCCGAGAATGATCAGCAGCAGGGCCGGGAAAAACCCGATGGACCCTGCCACCTTGACGAATACGAACAGCTCCAACACCGGGAACAGCAGAAAGAGCAACAAAAAAGGGCGCATCAAATGGTTCCTCAACGCAAGAATGCCTTGCCAGTTCACCTTAGATGACGTCGCCGTTTCGTGAATTCAAGCGTCGGCCACTTCATTTTTCGGCCAATGTTCGGCGTGAGCCAGAGAAACCAAGGCTTCGCGGACTTGTGTCGGCGTATTACAAGGAGCTTGAAACGGCAACCAGTACAGGCTCTGGCCGATACGCAGGTGCATGCCTTCGGTATCGATGCCGGCCATTTGCGCCGGCACGTTTTTCGGCAGCCCGGCCAGCTCGACGTAATGGGCGATGGCCTTGGCGTGATCCGCGTTCATGTGCTCGACCATGCTCACTTCAGCCTTGCCGGCGAACGGGTTGGCCAGAGTCAGGTCGTTGACCCAATGAATCGCGCCAAAACCGCCGATGTAACGGTGGCGCACCGGCTTGAGCACCCAGAAGTCGAAATCGTGGGCCTTGTGATAACCCTGCGACTCCGGGAAGTAGCGGTAGTAACGCTCGGAAGCGGCTTCGATGGCGGCTTCGTCTTCGAGCTGCTGTGCCTCAGCCAGGTAGGTCAGGCGACCAACGGCTTGCACATCCTCGGCTCCGCGCTCGCCCACGAACAGCGAGCATTTCGGGTCTTTCTGCAGATTATGCGTGTGCTGGGCGATGCGGCTGATCAGGATCAGCGGCCGGCCCTGCTCGTCCAGGCAGTAGGGAACCACGGAGCCGAACGGAAACCCGGGCATTGATTTGGAGTGTGTCGAGAGCACTCCACGGTATTCCTTGAGGAGCAATTCTCGTGCATGCTTAGCCGCTTCAACGCTCAATTTATGACTCCTTAAATAGAATCCGTCATAAAAACGGACAAGCTGCTGGTGAAAGTTCCAGCATGCCATCGGGGGCAGTTCTCATGTGCAGCCGGGCCACGTCAGGCGCAGATCGAGAGGCTCTCTACAAGGAAACCACTCAGACCTGCTACCGGGGGACATGCGAATGCAACTCACTGACAAAGTAATCATTATCACTGGCGGTTGCCAGGGTTTAGGTCGTTCCATGGCCGAGTATTTCGCCGGCAAGGGTGCGAAACTCGCCCTGGTCGACCTCAATCAGGAAAAACTCGACGCTGCCGTCGCGGCCTGCAAGGCCAAGGGTGTCGAAGCCCGCGCTTACCTGTGCAACGTCGCCAACGAAGAGCAAGTGACCCACATGGTCGCCCAGGTCGCCGAAGATTTCGGCGCGATCCACGGCCTGATCAACAATGCCGGGATCCTGCGTGACGGCCTGTTGCTCAAGGTCAAGGATGGCGAAATGACCAAGATGAGCCTGGCCCAGTGGCAGGCGGTCATCGACGTCAACCTGACCGGCGTGTTCCTGTGCACCCGTGAAGTCGCGGCGAAAATGGTCGAGCTGAACAACAGCGGCGCGATCATCAATATCTCGTCGATTTCCCGTGCCGGCAACATCGGCCAGACCAACTACTCGGCGGCCAAGGCCGGTGTCGCTGCGGCGACCGTGACCTGGGCCAAGGAACTGGCACGCTACGGCATTCGCGTGGCCGGCATTGCACCGGGCTTCATCGAAACCGAAATGACCCTGGGCATGAAGCCTGAAGCGCTGGAAAAGATGACCGCCGGCATTCCGCTCAAGCGCATGGGCAAGCCGGAAGAGATTGCCCATTCGGCGGCGTACATCTTCGAGAACGACTATTACACCGGTCGGATTCTGGAGATGGATGGCGGGTTGCGGATCTAAGGCAAGATCAAAAGATCGCAGCCTGCGGCAGCTCCTACAGGGTGAACATCAATCCCGTGTTGGAGCTGCCGCAGGCTGCGATCTTTTAAGAGGAATCAATCGTCGCTGATGCTGATGTTCGGCATCGCCGGCGTCAAAGCTTCCTGCAATACGATCCGCGCACCGACATGACGGGCCAGCTCCTGGTAAACCATGGCGATCTGGCTGTCAGGCTCGGCGATCACCGTCGGCTTGCCGCCATCGGCCTGTTCGCGGATGACCATCGACAGCGGCAACGAGGCCAGCAGCTCGACGCCATACTGGTTGGCCAGCTTCACGCCACCGCCCTCACCGAACAGATGCTCGGCATGTCCGCAGTTGGAGCAGATGTGCACGGCCATGTTTTCCACCACGCCCAGCACCGGAATGTTGACCTTGCGGAACATTTCCACGCCCTTGCGCGCGTCCAGCAAAGCCAGGTCCTGCGGGGTGGTCACGATGACCGCACCGGCCACCGGCACTTTCTGCGCCAGGGTCAGCTGGATGTCACCGGTTCCCGGCGGCATGTCGATGACCAGGTAATCCAGGTCGCCCCAGGCGGTTTGGGTCACCAGTTGCAGCAAGGCGCCGGAGACCATCGGACCACGCCAGACCATCGGTGTGTTGTCATCGGTGAGGAAGGCCATGGACATCACTTCGACGCCATGGGACTTGAGCGGAACGAACCATTTCTGATCCTTGACCTCAGGACGAGTGCGCTCCGGGATACCAAACATGATGCCCTGGCTCGGACCGTAGATGTCCGCATCGAGAATCCCGACCTTGGCGCCTTCGCGGGCCAGGGCCAAAGCCAGGTTGGCCGCGGTGGTGGATTTGCCCACGCCACCCTTGCCGGACGCCACGGCCACGACGTTCTTGACGTTGGCCAGCCCCGGGATCTGTGCCTGGGCCTTGTGCGCGGCAATCACGCTGGTGATATCGACTTTGGCACTCGACACGCCATCCAGACCTTGAATGGCCATTTCCAGCATCTGCGCCCAGCCACTCTTGAACAGACCGGCGGCGTAACCCAATTCGAGCTGGACGCTGACGCGGTCGCCCTGGATGTCGATGTTGCGCACGCACCCGGCGCTGACCGGGTCCTGGTTCAGGTAAGGGTCGGTGTATTGGCGAAGGACGGCTTCCACCGCTGCGCGATTGACGGCGCTCATGGGCAACTCCGAAAACGGGACTGGAAAAGATGATGGGTATCGTACCTCAAAAGATCGCCGCCTTCGGCAGCTCCTACAAGTGCCCCCTGTAGGAGCTGCCGCAGGCTGCGATCTTTTCTGGCTGTTCATCCAATGAAACAGGCTCACAGGATGAAAAATATGCGCCAGCGCTTTATAGTGGCCGACCTCCGTTTCATCAAGTAGCCGAGCCCCATGTCCGAGCCACGCAAGATCCTCGTCACCAGCGCCCTGCCCTATGCCAATGGTTCGATCCATCTTGGCCACATGCTGGAATACATCCAGACCGATATGTGGGTGCGCTTCCAGAAGCACCGCGGCAATCAATGCATCTATGTCTGCGCCGACGACGCCCACGGTTCGGCGATCATGCTGCGCGCGGAAAAGGAAGGCATCACCCCGGAACAACTGATCGCCAACGTCCAGGCTGAACACAGCGCCGACTTTGCCGAGTTCCTGGTCGACTTCGACAATTTCCACTCCACTCATGCCGAAGAAAACCGTGAGCTGTCGAGCCAGATCTACCTGAAGCTGCGTGACGCCGGGCACATCGCCACGCGCTCGATCACCCAGTATTTCGACCCGGAAAAGAAAATGTTCCTGGCCGACCGCTTCATCAAGGGCACCTGCCCGAAATGCGGCACCGAAGACCAGTACGGCGACAACTGCGAAAAATGTGGCGCGACCTACGCGCCAACCGACCTGAAGGATCCGAAGTCGGCGATCTCCGGCGCCACCCCGGTGCTCAAGGATTCCCAGCACTTCTTCTTCAAGCTGCCGGACTTCCAGGCCATGCTGCAAACCTGGACCCGCAGCGGCACCCTGCAGGATGCCGTGGCCAACAAGATCGCCGAATGGCTGGATGCCGGCCTGCAACAGTGGGACATCTCCCGCGATGCGCCGTACTTCGGTTTCGAGATCCCCGACGAGCCGGGCAAATACTTCTACGTGTGGCTGGATGCGCCGATCGGCTACATGGCCAGCTTCAAGAACCTGTGCAACCGCACGCCGGAACTGGACTTCGACGCGTTCTGGGGCAAGGACTCCACCGCCGAGCTGTACCACTTCATCGGCAAGGACATCGTCAACTTCCACGCCCTGTTCTGGCCAGCCATGCTCGAAGGCGCCGGCTACCGCAAGCCGACCGGGATCAACGTGCATGGCTACCTGACCGTCAACGGCCAGAAGATGTCCAAGTCCCGCGGCACGTTCATCAAGGCCCGCACCTACCTGGATCACCTGTCGCCGGAATACCTGCGCTACTACTACGCGTCCAAGCTCGGCCGTGGCGTCGACGACCTCGACCTGAACCTCGAAGACTTCGTGCAGAAGGTCAACTCCGACCTGGTGGGCAAGGTCGTCAACATCGCCAGCCGTTGCGCCGGCTTCATTCACAAAGGCAATGCTGGCGTAATGGTCGACACCAACGCCGCGCCTGAGCTGACCGACGCCTTCCTGGCCGCCGCGCCAGGCATTGCCGACGCCTACGAAGCCCGCGACTTCGCCCGCGCCATGCGCGAGATCATGGGCCTGGCCGACCGCGCCAACGCCTGGATCGCCGACAAGGCTCCGTGGTCTTTGAACAAGCAGGAAGGCAAGCAGGATGAAGTCCAGGCGATCTGCGCCACCGGCGTCAACCTGTTCCGCCAGTTGGTGATCTTCCTCAAGCCTGTGCTGCCGCTGCTGGCCGCCGACGCCGAGGCGTTCCTCAACGTCGCACCGCTGACCTGGAACGACCACGCGACCTTGCTCGCCAACCATCAGTTGAACGAATTCAAGCCGTTGATGACCCGCATCGACCCGGTCAAGGTGCAAGCCATGACCGACGCCTCGAAAGAAGACCTGACCGCCAGCCAGACCGACACCGGCGAAGCCGCACCTGCCGGCAATGGCGAACTGGCCAAGGATCCCCTGTCGCCGGAAATCGAGTTCGACACCTTCGCGGCGGTCGATTTGCGCGTCGCGCTGATCGTCAAGGCCGAACACGTGGAAGGCGCCGACAAGCTGCTGCGCCTGACCCTGGACATCGGTGACGAGCAACGCAACGTGTTCTCCGGGATCAAGAGCGCGTACCCGGACCCGTCCAAGCTCGATGGCCGCCTGACCATGATGATCGCCAACCTCAAGCCACGGAAAATGAAGTTCGGCATCTCCGAAGGCATGGTGATGGCAGCCGGTCCTGGCGGTGAAGAGATCTACCTGCTCAGCCCTGACAGCGGCGCCAAGCCGGGTCAGCGCATCAAGTAAGATCTGCGGCAAACCGATCCCACAGTCGTGCCTGGCGCGACTGTGGGATTTTCATGTCTGGCCCATACTGACTCCTGTAGGAGCTGCCGCAGGCTGCGATCTTGGCTTTTGTAAGAGCAAGATCAAAAGATCGCAGCCTGCGGCAGCTCCTACAGAGTTATCCAGCATCGGATAGGGACGATCATGACCGAAACACTTCTGACGCTTATCAGTACAGCCCTGATCAACAACCTCGTGTTGCACTGGCCGCTGGGCGTCGATCCGCTGTTGGCCGGTCAGCGCCGTCAGGTCCATGCCCTGGGCATTGCGACGACATGCCTGATGCTGATCGTCGGCATGCTCGGCTACGCGCTCTATCACTGGCTGCTGATGCCGCTGCAATTGACGACGCTGCGTCTGTTTGTGTTTCTGCCATTGAGCGTGTTGCTGATCGGCCCGTTGCTGAAGCTGCTGGCGCGGGTGTTTTCGACACTGTCGTTCGAAGGCCTCTGGCCGTTGCTGCTGGGCAATGCCGGCGTACTCGGCGTGGCCTTGCTCAATGTTCAGGAGGACAAAGGCTTGTTTCACGCCACAGCCTTGAGCCTGGGTGCCGGGTTGGGTTTCTGGCTGGTGTTGAGCCTGTTCACTGATTTGCGTGAACGCACGGCCGACAACGATGTGCCCCTGCCCTTTCGCGGCCTGCCGATCGACCTGATCGGTGCCGGCCTGATCGCAGTGGTTTTTCTCGGATTCAGCGGACTGATCAAAACATGAGTCTGATTCAACTCATCGACGCACTCTTGCCGCAAACCCAATGCGGCAAGTGCGGCCACCCTGGGTGCAAGCCGTACGCCGAAGGCATTGCCAGCGGCGAGCCGATCAACAAGTGCCCGCCCGGCGGCAACGAAACCATCGCGGCCCTGGCCGAGTTGCTGAAGGTGCCGGTGCTGGAGCTGGACATCACTCGCGGCTCGGCACCTGCACAAATCGCCTATATCCGCGAAGCCGAGTGTATCGGTTGCACCAAATGCATTCAGGCCTGTCCGATCGATGCCATCGTCGGGGCGGCCAAACTGATGCACACGGTGATCATCGATGAGTGCACCGGTTGCGACCTCTGCGTAGCACCCTGCCCGGTGGACTGCATCGAAATGCGCCCGCTGCCGCTGGACACTGTATTGCCAGTTGTCGGGGGCCTGGCCCTCACACCGCAAGCGCAGCAATCCCGTACCCTCAAGCGCGATCACGCGCGGCGCCGCTTCGAACAGCGCAATGCCCGCTTGCAGCGCGAAGAGCAACAGAAAATCGCCGAACGCCAGGCCCGGCAACGTGCCACGCAACCTAGCGAAGCGGCAGTCGACCCGGTACAGGCAGCCCTCGAGCGCGTCCGTGCACAGAAAGCCGCCACTGCCGATGCCGCGCTGAAAAAGGCGAAGATCGATGTGGCGATGAGTCGGGCCCAGCTGCACAAATCGCTGAAAGCCTTCGGACATCCACCGACCTTCGAACAGCAATCGCAGTTGATTGTCCTGCAACAGCAGTTCGAAGACGCCGAACTAAACCTGGCGCAACTGGAAAGCGCCGCGCCACCTGCCACTGCGCCGACGGTCGCAACGGTGTCGTCAAATGATGCCGATCTGAAACGGGCCAAGATCCAGTTGGCCATGCGCCGTGCCGAACTCAAGAAGGCTCAGGCCAACGAAGCACCGGCGGAGCACATCGAAGCCCTGGAGCGCGCACTCGGCGAAGCCGAACGCCAGGTGAACGCCCATGCCAGCCCTTGAAACCGTTGATGAGCGCCTGCAGCAGGCCATGAAGCTGGTGCTGCTGGCTACGCTGCCGGGAGTGCTCACCGCGTTCTGGCTATACGGCTGGGGCGTGCTGATCAACCTGGTTCTGGCGGCCGCTGCTGCGCTGGTCGTTGAAGCGGCCGTCGTGCAATGGCGCAAGCGACCGCTGGTGCCAACCCTGAGTGACGGTAGCGCGCTGGTCAGTGCCACCTTGCTGGCTCTGGCGCTGCCGCCCTACTGCCCATGGTGGCTGCCCCTCAGTGCCGCTGCCTTTGCGATGATCTTTGGCAAACACTTGTATGGCGGCGTCGGCTCAAATCCCTTCAACCCGGCGATGCTCGGATTTGCTTTGGTGCTGGTGGCCTTCCCCCAACCCATGACCCATTGGCCATCACCTCATGGCATGGACCTGTTGAGTGGCTTGCAGCAAGTGTTCGGTGTCGGCCAGTCACCGGATGCGTGGGTGCAGGCCACGGCACTGGACAGCCTGCGGATCAACAAAAGCCTGACCATGGATGAACTGTTTGCCGGCAATCCGGCATTCGGCCACTACGGCGGACGCGGTGTGGAGTGGGTGAACCTGGCGTTTCTGGCGGGCGGAATGTTTCTCCTGCAACGAAGAGTGATCAGTTGGCATGCCCCGGTCGGCATGCTGGCCAGCCTGTTCGTCATCAGCCTGCTGTGCTGGAACGGTTCGGGCTCCGACTCCCATGGCTCGCCGCTGTTTCACCTGCTGACCGGTGCGACCATGCTGGGGGCGTTCTTCATCATTACCGAACCGGTATCCGGCGCCAGAAGCCCTTGGGCAAAACTATTGTTCGGCGTCGGCGTCGGGCTCCTGACTTATCTGATTCGTACCTGGGGCGGCTATCCGGACGGCATCGCCTTTGCCGTGCTGTTGATGAACTTGTGCGTGCCGGCGCTGGAGCGTTTCGTGGCGGCCAGACAACAGCCGGAGGCGCCATGAACCGGACATCAAGCATCACGCTTCTGGTGTTTTTGGCCGCACTGGGCATGGGCGTGACGTACTTCGTGCAACTCGGCAGCGCGCCGCGCATTGCAACCGAACAGCGCCTGCTCGACAGCCGGAATCTGCTGGACCTGATACCGTCAGACAGCTACGACAATCAACCACTCGACCACCCCATCAGGATCGAAACAACCACCCTGGCAAACAGCACCTTGCTCGGTGGCTATCTGGCGACCCGGGGCGACCAACCCGTCTCGGTATTGCTGCGCAGTCAAACCCTCGGCTACGCCGGCGCCATCGAGCTAATGATCGCTGTCGATGCCAATGGCAGGTTGCTGGGCGTCAAAACCCTCAAACAAGCGGAAACACCTGGGCTGGGGGCACGGATCGCCGACTGGCCCAATGACTGGCTGCAGATTTTTTCCGGAAAATCCCGAACAGAGCCCGGTGACAGCGGTTGGGCGCTGAAAAAGGATCAGGGGCAGTTCGATCAGATCGCAGGTGCGACCATCACTTCAAGAGCGGTGATCAATGCCGTGCACGACGCCTTGCGCTACTTTGATGAACACCGGCGGCAACTGCTCGGGAACCCTGCCCATGGATAACTCATCGACGCTGCGCAACGCCCTGATGCTGACGCCGCTGATCGGCGCCACCCACTCGCTGATGGCCGCACTTGGCCTGTGCCTGATGTTCATGGTGGTGACCCAGTTGTTCAGCCTGGCCATGGGCGCCCTGCGACCCCGACTGGTCCCGGCGGCCCGCTTGACGGCCAGCGTTCTGTTGGCCGCCACGCTCACCAGTTGCGCGGAACTCATGGCACAAGTCTGGTCGCTGCAATGGCAGCAGCATCTGGGGTTTTATGGCGCCATGATCGCATTGCAATGCGTCGTACTGGAGCACACCGGGTACTTTCAGAACGGCTGGCCCCAGCGCCTGCGACTCAGTAGCCTGTTTGTCACGTTGATGATCGTTATGGGACTGCTGCGCGAACTCATCGGCAACGCAACCCTCGGAAACCGACTGTCGTGGCTGTCCGGTGCAACGCAAGCTGACTGGCAAGGCTGGGTGCTGGTGGCCGATGGCGGTCTGCGCCTGGCCACATTGGTCCCTGGCGGGTTCATTCTGCTCGGACTGCTGATCGCCGCCTGGCAGGCCTGGCGCCCCAAACCCACCCATTGATTGCCTACGAGGAAACGCACTGCCCATGAATGCCGCAAAACGTCTGGAAATTTTCCGCAGGCTGCACGAAGACAACCCGGAACCCAAGACCGAACTGGCCTATTCCTCACCGTTCGAATTGCTGATTGCCGTGATTCTCTCGGCGCAGTCAACCGATGTCGGCGTCAACAAGGCCACCGCCAAGCTGTTCCCGGTTGCCAATACCCCGGCAGCGATCCACGCCCTGGGTGTCGAGGGACTGTCGGAGTACATCAAGACCATCGGCCTGTACAACAGCAAAGCGAAAAACGTGATCGAAACCTGCCGATTGCTGGTCGAGCGTCATGCCGGTGAAGTGCCGCAAACCCGCGAAGAGCTGGAAGCGCTGCCCGGCGTCGGCCGCAAAACCGCCAATGTGGTACTCAATACGGCATTCCGTCAGCTGACCATGGCTGTCGACACGCACATTTTCAGGGTTAGCAACCGCACCGGCATTGCGCCCGGCAAGAATGTGGTGGAAGTCGAGAAAAAACTCATGAAATTCGTGCCCAGGGAGTACCTGCTCGACTCCCATCACTGGCTGATCCTTCACGGCCGCTATGTCTGCCTCGCCCGCAAGCCCCGATGCGGAAGCTGCCGGATCGAAGACTTGTGCGAATACAAGCACAAAACCTCCGATGATTGAGGCGCTATTAGAATTACTGATTTGTCGATTGAAAAAATCTTTTTTACCCGCCGGGAGATTGTCGATATAAGGAGCGCCAAAGGCCTTCTTAGCCTGGAGCAACTAAATGAGTACTGGCAAAGAGCAATTGGACGTAGAAGACGACTTCACCACCGCCGAAACCGATGACGCCGAGCCGGTGGTTGAAGTAGCGAAAACTAATCTGAGCAAACGCCGCACCATCGACAATCTGCTGGAGGAGCGCCGACTGCAAAAGCAATTGGCCGACTACGATTTTGACTTATGACACCTGAAAGCCTCCCGAAACGGAGGCTTTTTTTAAGTGCCATACTTCGGTACCCCCCCCGTCGCACAGATACGCCATCACACCAGACCATTGCGTTGTGCCAGTTCGATCAAATCGACCAGGGACCGTGCATTGAGCTTGAGCAACAGGCGGGTCTTGTAAGTACTGACTGTTTTATTGCTCAAAAACATTCCATCGGCAATTTCCTTATTGGTCTTCCCTCTCGCCAATTGCTGCAAGACCATCATTTCCCGCCCCGACAACCGATCAACCATGTCCGCCTCACTGGCGTTCCCCAAACTGCAACGCACGGTATGCAAGGCTTGATTGGGAAAGTAACTGTAGCCTGACAACACGGCCTTTATTGCACTGAGCAACTCCGTCAGATCTTGCTGTTTGCAGACATAACCGGCTGCACCGGATTGCATGCAACGCATGGAAAAATGCCCCGGTGCCTGGGAAGTCAGGATCAGCACTTTCATCGGCATTGAGGTCGACGACAAACGCGCGATGACTTCCAATCCGTCCAGCTTCGGAATCCCGATATCCAGAATGACAATATCCGGCGTAAGTTCACGAGCTAGTTGCAGTGCATCCACACCATTATCGGTTTCTGCAATAACTTCGTAGCCATGACGTTCCATTAGCATACGTACCGCAAGACGAATGACGGGGTGATCATCCACGATCAGCACTTTATTCATGGGCAAGTCCAATTTTCGCTGTTCGAATTTTTAGAGCCCGCACAATAGCCTAGTCGTTTCACCCATGGCATGTCGCCCCTTCCAACCACCCACACCAAGAGACATACCCTACAAACAACACGGATTTCTCCTACAAAAATCCCTCGAACGGAAGGAGTTGAAAACTGTATCAACGTCATGGCGGCGCAGTTTTCAGCAATCAGCTCAATCGATTTACAACCAGAATTTTCCAAAAGCCAGCGCGAACAGCTGGGCCCTGACAAACACAAGTATCCACTTCTGCGCTAAAACGTAACTGGTATTTTCACATTCAACATTCACACCAGAAATATCACACACCAGACATCCAATTACTCTTACAGCAAATTATATTTTTTGAGCAATCATTAAAACACCACCAGCAATCCTCAAAAAAACCCTAAAGCAACTACATCAACCATACTTCAAAAAATACTCAACAAATGAGAATTCAACATGAGCACAGAACATGACAGAAAGCTAATCACCAACCCAATGACTATCATTGCGATATTCGCAGCACTCTCTGAAACTTCGGCCGCCGTTTCTCTGCCTTTTCTTAACCAAGAGGAAAGAGAACTCTATGTCTGGTTTCTGATCAGCTTTCCGTTTTATTTACTTTTGCTTTTTTTCGCGACACTTAACTTCAACTACCGATCACTGTATGCGCCTTCCGACTTTGAAAAGGGAAAACATTTCATGAAGGTAATGGAAGATGCTGGGCGGTCGGAAAAAAAAGTATCCGGGAAGCCGTCCGCGAACCCCGCTATGGAAACGTCAACGAATGGCCAGTCGTCAGCTCAGTCGCCCTGCGGCGCGCAGGACCCGCCAACGGAGATAGGTCTGCACAGCACCGTCTACGTTCAGCATCAACTTCAGCTACCGGAATATGTAAAAGACCTTTGCATCGTTGATACACGCTGGATGAGCCAGGAGGTCGAATTTGAAACGCTGCTGGAAAAAATCCAGAAACCGCGGGAAAAGATGGCGTACGTGATTCTGTTTGTCACTTGTGCCATTTCAGAGACTTTACTGAAGGCCAGTGCGCTCAAGCATTCCAGGCAGACCAGGAAGCACTGCCCCGCCTTTTACATTGCCTACGATCCGGTCTCGCACCGGTTGACGGTCATTGATCAAGCCGGACAACCGGCAAACAACAACGCGTAGAGCAGGACAGGCCATGGGAAGGAGCAAGACAGGAAACCGTCAGCGGCAACGAATATCACCGACAACGCAGTAACTGGCATCACACCCCGTTTTCAGGTGCCTGACCTCGTCGAGGACGAGGTCAGGTTTCCATCACGAGTTCAAAGGTCTCAGAACAGCTTCCGGCCTTTGTTCGCCGCAATGCGCATGCGCAGGGCGTTGAGCTTGATGAAGCCAGCAGCATCCGCTTGGTTGTACGCGCCGCCATCTTCTTCGAAAGTAGCGATGTTGGCGTCGAACAGCGAGTCGTCGGACTTGCGGCCAGTGACAATCACATTGCCCTTGTACAGTTTCAGGCGCACAACGCCGTTCACGTTGACCTGGGACGCATCGATCATCTGTTGCAGCATCAGACGCTCAGGGCTCCACCAGTAGCCGGTGTAGATCAGGCTGGCGTACTTGGGCATCAACTCGTCTTTGAGGTGAGCCACTTCGCGGTCCAGGGTGATCGATTCGATCGCACGGTGGGCACGCAGCATGATGGTGCCGCCAGGGGTTTCGTAGCAGCCACGGGACTTCATGCCCACATAGCGGTTCTCGACGATGTCGAGACGGCCGATACCGTGCTCGCCACCGATACGGTTCAGGGTCGCCAGCACGGTGGCCGGCGTCATTTCGACGCCATCCAGCGCGACGATATCGCCGTTGCGGTAGGTCAGTTCCAGGTACTGCGGCTTGTCTGGAGCGTTTTCCGGGGAAACGGTCCAACGCCACATGTCTTCTTCGTGCTCGGTCCAGGTGTCTTCCAGCACGCCGCCTTCATAGGAGATGTGCAGCAGGTTGGCATCCATGGAGTACGGGGATTTCTTCTTGCCGTGGCGCTCGATCGGGATCGCGTGCTTCGCGGCGTAGTCCATCAGCTTTTCACGGGACAGCAGGTCCCATTCGCGCCAGGGAGCAATCACTTTCACGCCAGGCTTCAAGGCATACGCGCCCAATTCGAAACGAACCTGGTCGTTGCCCTTGCCGGTGGCGCCATGGGAAATGGCGTCAGCGCCGGTTTCGTTGGCGATTTCGATCAGGCGCTTGGCGATCAGCGGACGAGCGATGGAAGTACCCAGCAGGTACTCGCCTTCGTAGACGGTGTTGGCGCGGAACATCGGGAAAACGAAATCGCGCACGAACTCTTCGCGCAAGTCGTCGATGTAGATCTCTTTGACGCCCATGGCCTGAGCCTTGGCGCGTGCAGGTTCGACCTCTTCGCCCTGACCCAGGTCAGCGGTGAAGGTCACCACTTCACAGTTATATGTATCCTGCAGCCACTTGAGGATCACCGAAGTGTCCAAGCCGCCGGAATACGCCAGAACGACCTTGTTTACGTCCGCCATGCCATCACTCCACGGGGTTCTACGGAAAGCCGTGAAGTCTACCGCTCATGCAGGATAATTTACAGAGGCGCGACAGCTTATGACGACCAAGCGACAGAATCTGTCGAGAGCGCGACGATGACCGAAGGGTCAGGAAGTTGCCGAAGTGGCTGCTTTCGTCGCTTGCGGGGCGACTTGTTCCGCGGGCGCTCCCCGCTCCAGACGTACCGCAACCCGACGATTCTTCGCACGGTTGGCGTTGCTGGTATTGGGCGCCAGCGGATAACGTTCACCATGGAAACGCAGGGTGATTTGCGACTCCTGGATGCCGTTGGCCTTGAAGAACTCCATCACTGCCAGGGCCCGGCGCCGCGACAGGTCGCGATTGGTCAGGCGATTGCCGCTGTTGTCGGAGTGACCGTCGAGCTCGATGTGATTGACCGTCGGATCAGCCTTCATGTACTCCAGCATGACCTGCAGCTTGGCTTTCGCGGCGCTGTCGAGCTCGATTCCGCCACCGGGGAAGCCGATTTGGGATTGTTTCACCTGCTCGAAGTTCTGTGGCAACAGTTTGGCCACGCAGCCTTGATAATCGGCAAACGCCTGGGTGAACCTGACCGGCAGCAAGCGCACTTCCGACACCCGGCCATCTCCCGAGGAATGGCGAACCACCGGGCTGCGACCGTCCATGAGACCGCTGATCAGGCGTCCGGCCTGCACCTGTGAACTGTTGAACAACACGTTGCCGCTGCCGATTCTCACCGTGCCCAGGTTGATATCGTCACGCCCCGGCTGCCACGGTGCAGCAGCGGCCAGCAAGGTCGCCGAACCTCCGCCCATCATCGGGTTATAGGCTTTCAGACGAAACGTTGCCTGCTCACCGGCCTTGCGCACGAACTCACCCGAACCGAAGTCGGTAATCGGCTGCGCCAGGCGGCATTCGAACTTGTCGCCTTCGACCGTCCACTCAATGCTCTCCAGGCGGGTCTGAAAAGTGAGCGCCATCGCGGGAAGGCTGGCAAACACACTGAGCAAGGCTAAATAACGCTGGCGCACGGGAGGCTCCACTGGCTTCTACAACAAAAAGACCGACACACACATGATTACGGCATACCTGTTGGATATCGGAAGCTGGCGGCAAAACTTGATAGCGAGTGCCTGCAAGAGTCTTTTCCGGTAGCATTCCCTTGAGTTTGACCCGCCTGGAATCCCCTCATGTCCGACCGCCTGACCCTGCTGCGTCCCGACGACTGGCACATTCATCTTCGCGATGGTGCCGTGTTGACCAATACCGTCGCGGATGTTGCGCGCACCTTTGGCCGCGCCATCATCATGCCCAACCTGGTTCCACCAGTGCGCAACGCGGCCGAAGCCGACGGCTATCGCCAGCGGATTCTCGCTGCCCGCCCGGCCGGCAGCCCGTTCGAGCCGCTGATGGTCCTGTACCTGACCGACCGCACCCAGCCTGAAGAGATCCGTGAGGCCAAGGCCACCGGATTCGTGCACGCCGCCAAGCTGTACCCGGCCGGCGCGACCACCAACTCGGACTCTGGCGTTACCAGCATCGACAAGATTTTTCCTGCGCTCGAGGCCATGGCCGAAGTCGGGATGCCGCTGCTGATCCACGGCGAAGTCACCCGTGGCGATGTCGACGTGTTCGACCGCGAGAAAATCTTCATCGACGAGCACATGCGTCGTGTGGTCGAGCGTTTCCCGACGCTCAAGGTGGTGTTCGAACACATCACCACCGCTGACGCCGTGCAGTTCGTCAACTCGGCTTCGGCCAACGTGGGCGCGACCATCACCGCGCATCACCTGCTGTACAACCGCAACCACATGCTGGTGGGCGGGATTCGGCCGCATTTCTACTGCCTGCCGATCCTCAAGCGCAATACGCACCAGGAAGCCCTGCTCGACGCCGCCACCAGCGGCAGCGAAAAGTTCTTCCTCGGCACCGACTCGGCCCCCCACGCCCAGCACGCCAAGGAAGCCGCTTGCGGTTGCGCCGGCTGCTACACCGCTTATGCGGCGATCGAGATGTACGCCGAAGCATTCGAACAGCGCAATGCGCTGGACAAACTCGAAGCCTTCGCCAGCCTCAACGGCCCGCGTTTCTATGGCCTGCCGGCCAACACCGATCGCATCACCCTGGTCCGCGAAGAATGGACCGCCCCTGCCAGCCTGCCGTTTGGCGAGCTGACCGTTATCCCGCTGCGCGCCGGTGAAAAACTGCGCTGGCGCCTGCTGGAGGAACACGCGTGAGTGAAGACCATTTCGACGACGAACTGGAAGGCAATGGCGGCGGTGGCGGCTCCCGTCATCCAATGGCTGCCAGGTTTCGTGGTTACCTGCCGGTTGTCGTCGACGTAGAAACCGGTGGCTTCAACTCGGCCACCGATGCCCTGCTGGAAATCGCCGCGACCACCATCGCCATGGATGAAAAGGGTTTTGTCTACCCGGACCACACCTACTTCTTCCGTGTCGAGCCATTCGAAGGCGCGAACATTGAAGCGGCGGCCCTGGAGTTCACCGGGATCAAGCTCGATCACCCGCTGCGCATGGCCGTGAGTGAAGAGTCCGCCCTGAACGATATCTTCCGCGGCGTGCGCAAGGCCCTCAAGGCCAACGGTTGCAAACGGGCGATCCTGGTCGGGCATAACAGCAGCTTCGACCTGGGCTTCCTGAACGCGGCGGTTGCGCGTCTGGACATGAAGCGCAATCCGTTCCATCCGTTCTCCAGTTTCGATACCGCGACGCTCGCGGGCCTGGCCTACGGCCAGACCGTGCTGGCCAAGGCGTGTCAGGCAGCGGACATCGACTTCGACGGTCGCGAGGCCCACTCGGCGCGCTATGACACCGAGAAGACGGCAGAACTGTTCTGCGGCATCGTCAATCGCTGGAAACAGATGGGTGGCTGGGAAGATTTCAACGATTGATGGCTTTCTGTAGGAGCGAGCCTGCTCGCGATGGTCGTGAACGATGACGCGGGCAGTCTGGTTCCCCGCGGTGTTCTTGACTCCATCGCGAGCGGGCTCGCTCCTACAGGGATTTCAGTCGCAGATTTATTTACGCGCATAAAAAAACCGGCCTCGATCAGGCTGTGTGAAAACCTAGCAATCTGCGCGGCACTCAAAGAAAATGCTTCGTATCGAAAGATACGGAGCATTTTTCGTTATGGCCTACATCCAAGGACGGTCCCGCAGCCAGACCAGCCTGTTTCCGGTCTCGCTGGAAGAGTTGATCCCCGAGGATCACCTCGTTCGCGTTATCGACCTTTACGTCGCCAAGCTGGATCTGGCGCGACTGGGCTTTGATAAAGCA
>Ga0209050_1002221_pt1 | contig 17413 bp, 11 predicted proteins | sample Araplavi_mTSA_r2_FD_184276 | JGI IMG/M metagenome (GOLD analysis project Ga0209050, IMG submission 184276) | Arabidopsis root microbial communities from North Carolina, USA - plate scrape MF_Cvi_mTSA_r2 (SPAdes) (version 2) | ecosystem: Host-associated > Plants > Roots > Endosphere | place: USA... | reverse complement strand
GCGGGGATGGTGAATGTGGTCGGGTTTCTGGGGTTCGAGCATCAGGCGGTGACGCATCTGACGGGGACGACGTCGATGCTGGCGGCGGCGATCGCGGCGCTGGATGGGCGGGCGATCGGGCATTTTGCGGCGATCATCGGCTCGTTCCTGGCGGGGACGGCGATCAGCGGATTCATCGTGCAGGACAGCACCTTGCAGCTCGGTCGGCGATACGGGGTGGCGCTGCTGCTGGAGTCGCTCCTGCTCGGGCTGGCGGTGCCGTTGCTGGATCGGCACTGGGAATTCGGGATCTATGCCGCGTCGTGCGCGTGCGGGCTGCAAAATGCCATGGTGAGCACGTACAGCGGCGCAGTGGTGCGGACGACGCACCTCTCCGGGATGTTTACCGATCTCGGGATTTTCCTCGGCCATGCGCTGCGCGGCTTGCCGGTGGACACGCGCCGGCTGCGTCTATGCGCGCTGGTGATTTCGGGGTTTCTCGGCGGCGGAGTGGCCGGGGCGGCGTGTTTCCGCGAGCTGAGCTACGGGACGCTCTACATCCCGTGCGCCCTCACGGCCGGGACGGCGGTGATTTATGGGTGCTATGCCGCTAGAAAGAGAGTGGGATGAAACGGATCGCTTTCGACGAGCGACGATGGGAGGCGTGCCCGGGCTGCGAAGGGTTTCCAAGCGATGGCTTTCACCATCACGCCCTGAAAGGTGGGAATTGCATCCGATGCTGGGGAAGGGGACGATATGAATCGATCGGAAGGTTTCCCGTCGGGTCGGATGGTCATTGGGCGGGAGGCTGGGCGGTGAATCTCTGTTTATAGCAAGCGAAGATCAGGACTGGTGAATATTGCCGCTAAGCCGGGGTCTGGCCTGGCGCTGCAGGGTTCGCGCTGGGCCGCCGAAGCCCTAAAAATGAAACCTAAAAAGACGGGGCGATCTCGCTTCAGTGAGGGGTTTTACTATTTTCTTTAAAAAGAATATTGAAAAGTAAGCTAGGGTATTGGCAATCTCCGGGATCGATTCCTAGAACGGGGTTTCCAAAGTGCGTCCGTGCGGAGTCAGATGAGTGATACATCATGCCATGAATAATAGAAATCGAAGTGTGCTGGCGGTGACTTGCTGTGTTGCCGTAGTCTCCGGCTTGGTCGTTAGTGGATGCTCAACCTATTCCACCTTGCGATCAGATGCGGTCAAGGAGGACGGTTCATCGGAAGCCGGAAAACACTACGGACAAACCTATTTTCTGCCCAAAGGGCTGGTGCATCTGGTGATCAAGCCGGAAAGTGGCGGTGGAGGAGGAAGTTCCAGTCCGACGGCCTCTGCGACGGTTACTATCAACGGTCCTCTCACTGGCACGATACCTCCCAAGACCGAAGCCAATTCGAATGATAAAAAGGGGGGTGAACCCGAAGACGATGGCCTTAAACCATTGGCCTATGCGATCAAGGTCGACCGGGTGCTCGTGCCCGATCGTGAACGCGGAGCGCTAACCGCCCGTTACAATACGAATTGGTTCTATTCGGAAACCGTTGGTATTGGGGTGGATGATAATGGGCTGCTGGCCACGGTCTCCAGCGATAGCAGCGATCGTTCGGCTCAGGTTCTTTTCAACCTCGCGGACACAGCAGCCAATATCGCGAAATTTGTTGCTTCATCTGGTGGTGGAGTCCCGCTGGGATCGGTATCGGCAAAAGCCAAGGGACTTCCAGCGCCCCCGGATGTCCCTGCTCCCAAAAGTGTTCGTTACCGGAGGCTGGATATCGATACGACGTTCGACCCGTTTCTGGCTTCCGATTCGGCCCGCGTACGCGGCCTCTTTCAGACTGTGCATAGCCGCGATACCAACGCAGTCTATGTCGCTCCATTGCGGCTGGTCGCATGTAAATCAGCACAGGCCGAGGGTCTGGTGCCTAAAACCTTGATCGGTCGATCCCCGAAGAAGGAGGGTCTTTGGTTCCGCGAGTTGGTGGCATTCGAATTGGTCTTTACGCCAAATACGGAAGAATTTGCAGCCGAGCTGCGGGACCAGTTGAGTATCGCCCAAACTTTCTCCAAAGCATGGGAGCAGTATGAAAGCGATATTTCGAACCTGGAAGTGCCCTTGGCTGATCAACCGGCTCCTCTGCCCGGGCAGCCCGTAGTCAAAGAGAAGGTAGAGATCCCTCAAGCACTCCAGAAGCGAATCGACGCGGCCAAGGCGGTTTACCCGGCCATGCGCAATGCTTACGAGACCGCTTTGGCCAAACAAACGGTCCGGGAGCAGAGGGTGAATATCGCCATCCCAAACCCACACCGGGAGTTTGCATTTAATGTCGCGCGAAGCGCCTTCGTTCAGAACAAGAAGATCAATCTCACGATCAAAGCAGGCCTTCTCTCGAAGGTCGAACTGGTGAAACCCAGCGAAGCGGAGGGCTTTTCCGAGATTCCTCTCCGGCTATCCGAGAAACTCGCTGCTTTACCCAAGGATTTGTTGAGCCTCCGCGTGGATCGAACGGAAAAGCTGGCCAAGATCTCAGAAAACGAGCTGAACGGATTTAACAATAAGTCCGAGCTCGACCAGGCCATTGCGCTGAAGGAAGCGCAAATGAAGAAGGCCCAGGTCGAAAACGAACTGGCCATCTTGAAAGCTCAGGTCGATCTTTTGAAGAGTCGGCGTACCCTGCTCGAGGAGCAAAGTGGCCAGTTCGCAGCGCCGGCCAAGGAAGAGGAAAAGAAATAGCCACCTGAAGCATATGGACCGAATCGGAATTGTTTCTCTGGTCGAGGATGTCCGCTTCTCCGAAGTTGCGAGGGTCAGCGCGGCCATCCAGCAACAGATCAAGACGGACGTAGGGCCAATCTGGCAGGTCGATGCGACGGTGGATGCGTTTGCCAAGCTGGACGACTTGCCGGAGGGTTGTATCCCGGTCGCCATCGTGGCGAAATTGGCGAATGAGGCCTTTGCCGGTTTTCATAAGACCGCCAATGGCCAACCCTATGCGTTCGTTCGCAGTTCCTCGGTTTGGTCTCTGGATGCCAGTCACGAGTGTATCGAAATTTTGCTCGACCCGACCGGCGACCGATTTCGAACGGGGCCGTCGCTTAAGCCGATTCAAGGGGATGTGAACTATCTGCAGGAGGCCTGCGATCCGTGTGGCCGCGGTGCCGGCGCCTACCGTATCGCTGATACGATTGTCGCGGACTTTTGCTTTCCGGAGTACTACACGGCCAGCAGTGGTATTTCCCGGGCCTTTTCAAAAACCGAACGCTTGCAAGGTCCTCGCACCCTTTTAGCCGGCGGTTACCTCACTTGGTTCGATACGGAAACGCAGCAGTGGTGGCAAGCAGACCGATTCGGCTCCAGTATCTCCCTGGGGAAGATTCAGCCGCCCGATGTCGGCAACAGTTTGCGCGAGCGGATTGACTCCGTGAGCTCGGATGGCCGCTCGAAATGCGAAGGAAAAGGGGAACGGCGGCTGAAAAAGCTGCTCAAAGAATGTGGGCAAGCGCGAAGAAAAGCCTGCGCCCGGGCTGAGGCTATGCGGGCGGAATTCAGTCGCTGGTTGGCGGATAAATAAGGGGCGAGGGCGTCTCTTTCTGCCGGGAAGAACGCCTTCAATTTTCCCAGGCAGAATTGGCAAGTGCAGCCTTTGCCCTGCGAATTCATCAGTCGGGGTGCGTCGCCCGCTCCGTGTGTTCCGCTGAAGACGCGCCTAGTACGTCTTGTAGTGGACGGAGATGGAGCGGAAGATGTTCTGGCCGTTTTGGGCGGCGTAGTAGAAGAGTTCGACCGCGGCGTTGTTCTGGTTCCACTTGTAGCCGACGATGGTCTGGACCACGTCTTCGACTGGCTCGGTTTTGCGGACGATTTGCTGGCCTTCGCCGTAGCGGCGTTGCACGGCCTGGCGGACCTGGCCCATGAATTCGTCGTACTCGCGCTGGTCCCAGTCGTCGCGCTGGTAGATGAGCTCGACTTCGGCGAGTTCGTCGGAGCGGAAGTAGAAGATGGTGCGGCGGAGGCCGGTCTGGACGAGGCCGTCGACATCCCAAGCGGTGAGGCCGCCCTGCACGGTACGTTTGTCGGCGACGGTGGCCTTGGCGTTGCGCAGCATCTTTTCGAGGCGCGCAGCGGTTTCGCCCCAGACGAGGCCGAACGGCGGCTTGATCTCATCCACCGCACGCGCGGTTCCGGCCACGGCAAGAAGCAGCAGCGGAAGGGCGAGAGCGGGGCGCGGTACGTTCATTCAGTGGGAGCAAGCCGGTCTTCGGACAGGGATGGTCCAGAGCGGCAGGCGCCAGTAAGCCTGATTCGGGGGAAAGCGCAAGCGGTCCGAAGGAGTGGGGGCGCCCCCATTCCTTGAGCCACTCTCCTACGTATCGTGGGCGAGGCAGGCCTGGACGAAACCCTTGAACAGCGGGTGGGGCTGGTTGGGCTTCGACTGGAACTCGGGGTGGTACTGGCAGGCGAGGGCCCAGGGGTGGTCGCGGAGTTCGATGAGCTCGACGAGGCGGCCGTCGGGGGAGGTGCCGGCAATGATGAAGCCCTGGGCTTCCATTTGCTCGCGGTAGGTGTTGTTGAACTCGAACCGGTGGCGGTGGCGTTCGCGGATTTCGGCTTTGCCGTAAAGAGCGCGGGCTTTGGTGCCTTCGGCGAGGGTGCAGACCTGGGTGCCGAGGCGCATGGTGGCGCCTTTGCCTTTGACCTTCTTTTGCTCGGGCAGGAGGTCGATGACGGGGTGCGGGCTGAGCTTGTCGAACTCGGTGGAGTTTGCGCCGGTGAGGCCGCAGACGTTGCGGGCAAATTCGATGGTGGCGATCTGCATGCCGAGGCAGAGGCCGAGGTAGGGGACCTTGTGTTCGCGAGCGTACTGGGCGGCGCTGATCTTGCCTTCGATGCCGCGTTCGCCGAAGCCGCCGGGGACGAGAATGCCGGAGACGTGTTCGAGGTAGGTGGAACGCTCAGGATTGCTGAGTTCTTCCGCGTCGACCTGCTTCACTTCGACATGGCAATCGCACGCCGCGGCGGCGTGGGTGATCGATTCCATGATCGATTTGTAGGCGTCCTTGTGGTCGGTGTATTTGCCGACGAGCGCGATTTTCACGTGCTTCTTCGGCTTGATCACGCGGTCGACGAATTTCCGCCACGGGGTCATATCGGGCGGGGCGACATCGATGGCCAGCGTGCGGCAGACGATGTCGTCGAGGTGCTCGGCCTGGAGCGCGAGGGGCACTTCGTAAATGGTGTGCTCCACGTCGCGGCACTCGATCACGGCATCGAGCGGCACGGAGCAGAACTGGGAAAGTTTCTGCCGGGTGTCGTCGTCGAGCGGTCGCTCGGTGCGGGCGATGAGGATGCTGGGCGAAAGACCGATTTCGCGGAGCTTGGCGATGCTTTGCTGCGAAGGCTTGGTCTTCAGCTCGCCGGCGGCGCTGATGAAGGGCACAAGGGTGACGTGCATGACCATGGCGTTGGTCGGGCCGGCTTCGTGGATGAACTGGCGGATGGCTTCGAGGAAGGGCAGGCCTTCGATGTCGCCGGTGGTGCCGCCGATTTCCGTGATGACGATATCGACGTCCTTGCCCTCGCCGCCGCGCTGGATGCGGTGCTTGATCTCATTGGTGACGTGCGGGATGACCTGCACGGTCTTGCCGAGGTAATCGCCGCGGCGTTCGGCCTCGAGCACGGCGGTGTAGACCTGGCCGCTGGAGGTGGAGTTTTCGCGGGTGAGCGGGGTGTTGGTGAAACGTTCGTAGTGGCCGAGGTCGAGGTCGGTCTCGGCGCCGTCGTCGAGCACGTAGACTTCGCCGTGCTCAAAGGGGTTCATGGTGCCCGGGTCGACGTTCAGGTACGGGTCGAATTTTTGCAGGACGACCTTCAGGCCGCGGTGTTCGAGCAGCGTGCCGAGCGATGCGGCGGCCAGGCCTTTACCGAGGCTGCTGACGACGCCGCCAGTGACGAAGATATATTTCACGGAACGGTGATGGGTTGCAGGTTTGAAGAATACAAAAACAAAAAAGTCTCGTGAACTCGCGGCTTCAGGCCGGAGCGCTCGAGTGGAAGATACGAAATTTGGGGCTTATTTCGCGACGCTTCTCTTTTTGGCTGGGTTGGCCGCGCTGCGCTTGGGGGTGGCGCTGCTGCGCTTCGGCGGCCGGGGCTGGGAGGAAGATGGCGAGCCCGGCGCGGAAGACAAGAGCCGCTCGACGGTGGCGACGTCGTCCGGGGTATCGACCCCGACGGCGGCGTGTGGCGTGAGCAGCACCCGAATCTTGGTACCATTCTCCAAAGCGCGCAGTTGTTCCAGTGATTCCGCTTGTTCGAGAATCCCGGGTTTCCAGCGCACGAACTGGAGCAGCAGCTTTGTGGTGTAGCCGTAGAGGCCCTGGTGCCGGTAAAAGGTGGGGGTGACGCCGTCGCCGCGCACGTAGGGGATGGGGCTGCGGGAGAAATAGAGGGCGTCGCCGGTGCGATCGACGACCACCTTGACCAGGTTCGGGTTGGTGATGTCTTCGCCCGGGGCGAACGGGTTGGCGGAGGTGATCATCTCGATTTTCCGATCCGCGGCCATGGTGGTGGCGAGGCGGGAGATGAGTTTCGGGTCGGCCAGGGGTTCGTCGCCCTGGACATTGATCACATGGGTGATGCCCTTCAGATTTTTTGCCACCTCGGCGATGCGATCGGTGCCGCTGCGGTGCTTCGGCGAAGTCATGGCCACTTCCGCGCCGAAGGCAAAGGCGGCTTCGGCGATGCGGAGGTCGTCGGTGGCGACGATGACCGAGTCGATGCCCTTGGCCCGCGAGCAGCGTTCCCAGACGTGCTGGACGAGGGGTTTGCCCGCGATGATCTGCAGCGGTTTTCCGGGCAGACGGGTCGAGGCGTAGCGCGCCGGAATGACGACGGCGACTTTAGCGAGGGCTGGCATCCGAGTGCTTTAGGATGAAGTCGACGGCTTCGGCAAGATCGTTGGCGATGAAGTCGGCTCCGGCGCCGTCTTCGCGGGTGCCGCGGCCGCAGAGGACGAGGATGGATTTCGATCCAGCATTCTTCCCACATTGGACGTCGATTTTTTTGTCGCCGACAAACCACGAGGTGGCGGGATCGATGCCGTGCTCGCGGATGGCGTCGAGGACCATGCCGGGGGCGGGTTTGCGGTGCTGGCTGTCGGCTTCGGGTGCGTCGGCGCAGAAGTAGGTGGCATCGATCAGGCCGGTGCCGAGCAGCTCGAGGGTGCGTTCCTGGACCGCCTGGTATTGTTCGATGGTCATCCAGCCGCGGCCGATGGCGCTCTGGTTGGTGATGATGACATTGCGGAAACCGGCGTCTTTCAGGCGGCGCAGGGAGTCGATCACGCCGGGGAGAGGCCGCACGAGGGCGGGATCCTTGCAGTAGTGCACGTCTTCAATGAGCGTGCCGTCGCGGTCGAGAAAAACTGCCGGAAAAGTCAACATTGTGGCTAAAGATGAACTAAATGATGGATTGTGCAGGGACCACTCTATAGCAGAAAAAAATATGCGTCTCTCCCGTCGTTCCTTCCTCCAGCAACTCGGCGCCGGTCTGACCGTGGCGCCGTGGGTCACCACCGGTCTGCGCGCCCAGTCGCCGAATTCGATCGTGCATCATGCCAGCTTTGGCTGCGCGGGCATGGCCATGAGCGATTTGAAGGGGCTGACGAAACATCCGGGGCTGAAAGTGGTGGCCGGGTGCGATGTGGACGAAGCGCGCACGGCGGAATTTCGCAAGCTGTGGCCCGAAGCGCGGGTGTACCGCGATTTCCGCGAGCTGCTGGCGAAGGAGAAGGATTTGCAGACGGTGAATGTGTCGACGCCGGATCACATGCACGCGCCGATCGGCGTGTCGGCGCTGAACCGCGGCCTGCACGTGTACGGGCAGAAGCCGCTCACGCATGATCTTTATGAATGCCGCCGGATCGCCGAGATCGCGCGGGCGAAAAAGCGGGTCACGCAGATGGGCATCCAGATTCACTCGAAGGCGGAGTATCAGACCGCGATCCGGCTGATTCAGACCGGCGCGATCGGGAAGGTGACCGAGGTGCACACGTGGTCGAACAAAGCGTGGAGCGACGATCAGCCGATGCCCGCGCCGGGCGATGCGATCCCGGAGACGCTCGACTGGAATTTGTGGGAAGGCGTCTGTGCGGAGCGCGGGTTTATCGGCAAGGGGTGGTATCACCCGGGCAACTGGCGCAAGCGGCTCGATTTCGGCACCGGCACCTTTGGCGACATGGGCTGCCATATCTATGATCCGGTCTTCGGCGCGCTCGCGCTAACGGCGCCGCTTTCCGTGCGCAGCGAAGGGCTGGCGCCGAACGAGCATTCGTGGGCGAAGGATGCAGTGGTGCATTACCTCTTCCCGGGGACGAATTTTACCGCGGGCAAAACCGTCGGGGTGACCTGGTACGACGGGACGCAGCGCCCGCCGGCGGAGATCAAAGCGAAGATTGTGGCCTCTGATCTCGATGAGAAGGGGAACAAACTGCCGGATCAGGGCAGCATTTTCCTCGGCACCGATGGAGTGATGGTGTTGCCGCACGTCGGCGCGCCGCGGATCATCGACGCGCAGGGTAAATCGAAACCCGTGACGTTGATCGAAGGGGCAGATCACTGGATCCAGTTCGTGGACGCCGCGCTGGGCAAGGGCAAGACGGGGGCGCATTTCGACTACGCCGGGCCGCTCACCGAGGCGGTGTTGCTCGGCAGCGTCGCGTCGCGGTTCCCGAAGCAGGAACTGAAGTGGGACGCGGCGGGGCTGAAGTTTACGAACGTGGAGGCGGCGAATCAATTCGTGCGGCGGAGCTATCGGAAGGGGTTTGAGGTGGAGGGGCTGAGCTGAGCTTCAACGAAGCGATGCGGAAAAACTTTGGCGGTCAGAAGCGCCTTGTCTGGGTGGAGCACGCGACTCGAGTGCGGTTCGCGGCGACTCGCCGCGAATGCCGTGAAACGGTGGCTGCACGGGACGCGCTTTTTCTGGAAGAGCCGTCTCTCGTCTCCTGTTCGGCGAGTCGCCGAACAGCGCACGCGAGTCGCGTGCTCCACCCAGCGTTCCCGCAACGGCGGCCGTTGGGAAAGGGCAGTCTATCTCCGGTGCCGATGGCACGGGGAATGGGCGGGCGGTGCCCGCGATGTGTTTCGCCGCTGACCTGATTGCGACCGCAGGTCGCCACTTTTCTTTTTAAGCTAACTCTCTTTCCATCTTCCCATGCCCCGCTCCTCCTCCCTCCTTCTCTCTCTCCTCCTTTCTTCTTCCCTCGCCTATGCCGCGGGCGATGTCCGTAAATCCGGCGCGGTCGGTGACGGCAAAACCGACGATACGGCGGCCCTGCAAAAGGCGGCCGATGCGGGTGGTGCGCTGGAGTTCAAAGGCGGCGTTTATCGCCTCACGAAAACCATCACCATCGACCTCGCGAAAACGGGCTACACCTCGCTGATCGGCGATGGCACGGCGCGGGTGATCATGGGGGGGGCGGGGCCGGCGTTTCGGTTCATCGGGCATCATGGCGGGTCGGCGGATCCGAAGACGATCAAACCCGAGACGCTGGAAAAGGAGCGCATGCCGCTGGTGCACCAGCTGGAGATCGTGGGGGAACACGCGGAGGCGGATGCGATCGAGGCCACCGGGACGCTGCAGATCACGGTTTCGGAGACGCGGATTTCGCATGTGCGGCACGGGGTGCATCTGATCGAGCGGAACCGCAATGTGCTCGTGATCGGCTGCCATATTTACGACAACACGGGCATCGGCGTTTTCCTCGACCAGGTGAACCTGCACCAGACGAACGTCACCGGCTGCCACATCAGCTACTGCAAGGGCGGCGGGGTGGTCACGCGGGGGGGCGAAGTGCGGAACCTGCACATCGCGGGGAGCGATATCGAATCAAACATGGGCGCGGATTTTCCGCCCGCGGCGAATGTGGAGATCAATTCGCTCGGCGGCTCGACCGCGGAAGTCGCGATCACGGGCTGCACGCTGCAGCACAATAGCGTGTCGCCGGGTTCGGCGAATATCCGCGTGGTCGGGCCGGGCGAAGATCGCAAGGCGGGGCCGAAAGAAATCAAGGCGCCGCGCTGGGGCCACATCACGATCGCGGCGAATGTCTTCAGCGACGTGCGCACGAACATCGAGCTGAAGGGTGCGAGCGGCGTGGTGATCACGGGCAATACCTTCTGGGAAGGCTACGAGCAGGATCTCCTGGTCGACGGCTGTAAAAACGTAGTGGTGGGCGAAAACAATTTCGAGCGCAACCCGGGCTACGAACTCTGGCAGAAAGAGCAGCCGAAGCAGGGGATCATCTTCCGCAATAGCGAGGACTGCACCCTGAACGGCCTGCATATCAATGGCGTGCGGCAGCAGCCCGCCGCGCTGGTGGTCGAAAACAGCCGCCGCTTCCACATCGCGAACTGCACCATCCTCGACAGCGACCACGCCGGCATTCTCCTCCGCGAGGTGAAAGACAGCGCCGTGCACGGCAATTTCATCCGCGACGACCGGGCCGAAAAACCGGCCTTCAAGGAGATCATCACCGAAGGCGGCGCCGGCAACCGGGTGGCGGAGTAGGCGGCAGTTTTTTTACCAACAAGGCACCAAGGGGAACACAGAAAACGCGTGAGCGGTGACCAGCGTGTTTGAGAAATCGCGCAGCGATGGTGGAACGCGATTTCCAAGCGCGTTTTGATCCTGCAGCGACGCGCAGCGGAGCGATACTTTCGCCGCAAGCCGGGCCCGCTATCGCTCGCGTGTGGTTTTCAAAAACGCGTTTGGAGATCGCGTTCCACCGTTGCCTGGCTCGCTGCGCTCGCGAGATTTTGCGAACCCGCGCGCTCTTCGGGACACGGTCATTTTTCAAACACTCCATAGTGATTTGCGGATGGAATGCTGCAATCCGCAGTCCTACTTCTTTTTTTGGTGTCTTGGTGTTTAGTTTGATGTGGGTTGAAACCCTTTGAAATTGGCTACCGTTTCGGGTGGGGGATGGCATCGGGGTGTGGCGTGAGCACCGCTCTATGCTGCCCTTTTTTTCAAATGCTCAGTTCAGCCCTCTCTTCCCGGTTTCGTGGTCTTCTTGGGGTGCTCGTGGTGATGTGGCTCGCGGTTGCTTCGGCTTGGGCCGTGACGATCACCAGCCCATCGAGTGTGACCGGGACGTATGGCAGCGCCTTTAGCTATCAGATCACCGCGACGAGTCCGATAGTCACGGTCAACACCAGTCAGCTGCCGCCGGGGCTGACGTTCGATAACGTCAACTTCGTGATCAGCGGCAAGCCGACGGCCCTCGGCTCTTTTTCGGTGGGGCTGAATGTGATCACCACCATGGGTATCGCGGCGATGTCCGTGCAGATCGACATCGGCAAAGCGACGATCCGACTCGGCGGAATCACGGCCAACAAGGTGTACGACGGCAACGCCACGGCGACCTTCGACTTCACCAACCTCTTTCTGGATGGCCTGGTCGCGGGCGATGCGGTGGGGGCGCAGGTCGGCAGCTACACGGCGAGCTATCCGGGCAAAGGCGTGGGCAACAATCTCACGATCACTGCGACCGGCTTTTCCCTGACCGGACCCGACGTCGCCAAATACACGCTGGTGACGGATAACCTGACCGGGAACATCACGCAGAAGACTGTGACGATCAGCGGGCTGATGGGAGTGAATAAAACCTACACGGGCAGCACAGACGCAGTTTTGGACAAAAGCGGGGTGAACCTGGTGGGGGTGGTGCCGGGGAGCGCGGTGACTTTGAATGCCCAGCCGGCGGTGGGCACCTACGACACGCCGGACGTGGGCCTGGCCAAGCCGGTCACGACCTCCGGCTGGCTACTGCAAGGAACGGACGCTGGAAACTATTCGCTTACCTTCCCGGCCACGACGGCCGATATCACGCCGCAGCCGATCACGGTGAAGGCGGATGCCGTCTCCAAGGTGGAAGGGGAGATCGACCCGCCCCTGAGCTTCACGACGCCCAGTCCCAGCGGCCTGCTGAACGGAGACCGGCTCACGGGCAGCCTGGTGCGGGTTCCGGGGGAAGCGCATGGGACGTACGCCATTCTGCTGGGTTCACTCACGGCGGGCGCGAACTATGCCCTGCAGTACACCGGGGCGAATCTCACGATCATCGACAATGGTTCGCCCACGCTGATGGCCGTGAACATGCCTCCGGCCGGGCTTTACAAGGCGGGGGACACCTTCGATTTCACGGTGCAGACTTCGGAGACCGTGCTGGTGACGGGCACCCCGCGGCTGCCGTTCAAGGCCGGAAGCGCGACCGTCTATGCGGACTATCTCAGCGGCAGCGGATCATCGACGCTGAAGTTCCGGCACACGGTGGCCGCGGGTGAATCCGAGCCCGACATCATCATGGCGGGCGCGCAGCTCGACTTCAACGGCGGGAGCATTCGGGACTACTCCGGCAACGACGTGGACCCCGCCATGGGCACCGTGATCTACACGGGCGCCGTGCGGATCGATGGCGTGCTGCCGGCGGCGGTCTCCATCGTGCGGCTGAATCCCAACCTTGCCGAAACGATCCTCACCGCCGTGACGTATCGCGTGACGTTTAACAAACCGATCACCGGGCTCGACGCGTTGGATTTTAATATCGTGGCGAATGGTGGCGTGATCGTCACGCTGGGGGAACCCACCCTGGTCGCCGGAGGGTACGATCTCGCGGTCACGGGCATTTCTGGCGTGGGCACGATCCGGCTCGATTTGAAGGCGAGCGGCACGGGGATCGTCGATACGGTGGGGAATCCGATCGCGGGCGGTTTTCAGGGCGAGGTCTACACGATCGTCGGCAATCGCGCACCGAGCTTCACCGTTTCGGGCGATGCCGCGGCGGCAGCGGATGCGGGTCCGCAGACCTTGTCCGGCTGGGTGAGCAATCTCAACCCCGGGGCGCCGGATGAAGCCGGGCAGACGCTCACGTTTACCGCGACGGCGGATCAGCCGGAGCTTTTCACCGCGGCCCCGGCGGTGCTGCCCAATGGGGACATCACCTTTACGCCGAACCCGAGCAGTAGCGGCGAAGCGCTGGTGACCCTCGTGCTGAAGGACAATGGCGGCACGGCCCATGGCGGGCACGACACGAGTGAGCCGGTGAGTTTCAAAATCAAGGTCACGACCTTCGCCACCCAGATCGGCACGTACGTCGGCCTGGTCCAGAATACGCCGCTCACCGGTCCCACGAGCGACCGCACCGGCACGTTCCGCCTCACGATCTCGAAGACCGGGCTTTTCACCGGCACGCTGAAAATGGTCGGCGGCACGCACCCCCTGAAGGGGCGGATCGACCAGGGCGGCACCGCGCACTTTGGCCGGGGTGATCAGACGATCCTCCCACTGAAGCTGAAGAACGGGCAGCAGCACGATCTCTCGGTGGGCGTGGATGTGATCCGGGGGACTGACCGGATCGAGGGCTATCTCTATACGACCGGCTCGGCTTTTGCGCTGATCCAGGGCGGGCGCTGCGTCTACTCCGCGAAGAAAAATCCGGTCGCGCCGCTGCGCAAGGTGCCGGCGGAATTGCTCGGCAAATACACCGTGGTATTCTCGCCGAAATCGGTGGCGGATCAGGGCCTGCTCGCGGATCAATTTCCGCAGGGCGCCGGGTGCGGCCTGCTCACCGTGAGTGCCAATGGCACGGTGAAGCTCGATGCCCTGCTGGCCGACGGCACCCGGGTCGTCGCCGCCAATCCGCTGATCCCGAACCCGGTCTCGGGCTTCGATGAGTGGCCGCTGTATGTGCCGCTCGCGAGCGGGCAGGGTTCGCTGAGTGCCTTTGTGACCTTCCGCGATGTGGCTGCGACCAGCGATCTCGATGCGCTGAATGTGCCGTGGTTCAAGCCGGCGAAGGCCAAGGCGAAGTACTATCCCGCTGGCTGGGCGGATGGCATCCGCACCGACCTCATCGGCTCCAAGCTGATCATCCCGAAAGGCCTGCCCGTCGTGAGCATTCTGCCCGGCTTGGCCGCGACCGATCTGGATGGCAATGCAGGCGTCACGTTCACCGAGGGGGGACTCTCGTCCGGCGGCCTGCCCAAAGCCGTGAACATCGACCCGAAGAACAAGGTGCAGGTGATCGCGCCCGATGTGGATCACCTCGCGCTGAGCCTGAGTGGCGCGCAGGGCCGTTTCAGCGGCAGTTTTGTGCTGCCCTCGAGTGGGAAAAAGGCGAGCTACCGCGGCGTCATTTTGCAGAAGCAGCAGGTCGGCGGCGGGTTTTTCCTCGGGACCGACCAGAGCGGCGCGGTCGTCGTGCGGCCGCAGTAATCGGAGCGAGCGTCCCCACTGGGAGCGCTGCATCAGAAAAAACCTGAGTTTCAGCTCAGGGGGCAAATCCGAGGTTTCCCAAGGGGGAAAAGCGGGCAAGCTCCTGCTCGCCGTTCCAACCCCCCCTTTATGATTTTCGCTCCCCCGATTCGCGAAATCCGGACTATTGCTGCCGCCGTTTTGGCGGTCGCTTTTTGCCTCCTCGCGGCTGCTCGTGCGCAGGATACGACTCCGCCGACCGTCTCGAGTGTCGCGGTGCCCGTGGATGGGACATACCTCGCGGGGCAGGCGCTGGATTTTACGGTGGTGATCTCGGAAGCCGTGACCGTGACGGGGAACCCGCGGCTGGAACTGACGATCGGGAGTGCGACGGTCTACGCGAGCTACCAGACCGGGACCGGGACGAATACGCTGAGCTTTCGCTACGCGGTGGTGACGGACGATCTCGATCCGAATGGCGTCGCGCTGGTGAGCCCGCTCGAGATGACGAATGGCACGATCGCCGATCTGGCGGGCAATGCGCTGGTACCGGCGCTGAACAACGTCGCGCCGACTGCGGGCGTGAAGGTGGACGCGGTGGCGCCGGACGTGGTGGCGGATGCGGCACCGGTGTATGATACCTATCCCGCAGGCGAAGGGCTCGATTTTACCGTGACCTATACGGAGCCGGTCTTTGTGACCGGGTCGCCGACGGTGGCGGTGGCGATCGATGCCTCCGGCCCAGTGGACGCAGTGTACCGGGCGGGGAGCGGGTCGGATACGATTGTCTTTCGCTACACGGTGGGAGCCGGCTTGGTGGATGACACGGGCCTCGAGCTGGCCAGCACGCTGACGCTGAATGGCGGGACGATCCGCGATGCGGCGGGGAACGACGCGGCGCTGGGGCCGCTTTCATTCAGCGTCGCGGGAGTGAATATCGATGGCATCGCGCCATCGGTGGATTCGATCGTGCGGCAGAATCCGAGCGGAAGCAGCGTGAGCGGCGGGCCGGTGACGTATCGCGTGACCTTCAGCGAAGCGGTGACCGGCGTGGATGCGGACGATTTCGCCCTCACGGGAACGAATACGGCGGCGGGCACGGTCGCGTCGGTCTCGGCCGTGAGCAGCACGGTGTACGATGTGACGGTGTCGACGATCAGTGGCCTCGGGACGCTGCGGCTGGATCTGAAAAGCAGTGGCACGGACATCGAGGATACGCCGGGAAATCCGATCACGAGCGGCTACAACTCGGGCGAAGCGTACACGATCGGGGGCAATGAGGCGCCGAGCTTTACCAAAGGCAGCGACATCGTGGTGGCGCAGAATGCGGGCGAGGGGACCTACGTGAATTGGGCGACGAATATCAGCCCCGGGGGCGTGAACGAAGGCGGGCAGATGCTGACTTTCCAGCTCACGGTCGAGGGCGGATCGCTCTTTGTCGATGGACCGGAGATCAGCGCGAATGGGACGCTCCACTTCATCGTGAATCCGCAGGCCAGCGGGACGGCGAAAGTGACGGTGGTACTGCACGACGACGGCGGCACCACCGGGGGCGGCGTGGATCAGAGCGATCCGGCGATTTTTTATATCACGGTCACGTCGTACCTCGAAGAACTCGGGACGTACAACGGGCTGGTGCAAAGCGCGCCGCAGACGCCGATTTCGAACGACAAAACCGGGATCATCAAAGTGACCGTGGGCAAAAAAGGCGCGATCTCCGGCTCGCTGAAGCTGGCCGGATCGACGTTTCCCTTCAGCGGTAGTGTCGATGCAGCGGGTGCGGTGCGGTTCGGCAAAAAGACTCCCACGCCGACCTTCACGGTGAAGCGGAAAAACCAGGCGCCGCTGGAGCTCACGCTGCTGCTCGATGTGGGCGGCGGGACGGATCAGATCACGGGCACGATCACGGACGGTGGCGCGCCGTTTTCCGTGCTCACCGCGAATCGGAATCTTTACACCGCGAAGAAAAATCCGGTGGCGCCCCTGCGCAACGTCCCGCCGGAATTGCTCGGCAAATACACGGTGGTCTTGCAGGCGAAGACCCCGGCGCAGCAGGGGATCGCGGCGGAGCTTTACCCGCAGGGCCACGGCTGCGGCTTCCTCACGGTGAGCACGAGCGGCACAGTGAAGCTCGACGCGATGCTGGCCGACGGGACGCACGTGGTCGCGGTGAATGCACTCTCGAAGCAGACGCTGGCAGACCTGGGGACGTGGCCTTTTTATGCGTCGTTCGGTGCGGGGAAGGGATCGATCAGCGGGGTCACGCGGTTCCGCGATCAGACCGGCGTGAGCGATCTGGATTCGGCGGAGGTGCAGTGGTTCAAAGTGCCGAATGCCAAAGCGAAATATTATCCGCTGGGCTGGAGCGCGGGGATTCGCACGGACCTATTGGGCGCGAAGCTGGTGATCCCACCGAGCAACCCGCCGGCCTCGATCCTGCCCGGGCTGGCTCCGGTGGATCTGGATGGCAATGCCGCGATCGAGTTGACCGGCGGCGGCCTCGTTCCAGGCGGGCTGACCAAGATGCTGAATCTTACCGAAAAGAACGTCGCCACCGTAGTGACGCCGGACGCGGACAAACTCACGCTGAATCTCCGTAGCCCGCTCGGGAAACTGAGCGGCACCTTCGTCCACGGCGTGAGCCTGAAAAAGACGAGCTACCGCGGCGTGATCTTGCAGAAGCAGAAGCTGGGCTTCGGCTATTTCCTCGGCCCGGACCAGAGCGGCGCGGTGCAGCTGGAGCGGCGGTAGGCCACAAGGAACCGGGGCGCCCTCGCCCCGAGGGTCTGCCAAGATGCCGCCTGATTTCAGCGTGGATGGCTGAAGGAGAGCGCGTCGGGTGGAACGGGCGGCTGGCCCGTTGTTTCCGGCGCTCGCTGGAAACGCTTCACTGCGCGACAGGGCAGCCGCAGGCCAAAGCGCGTTTCGACCAGCTGGAGCTTGCGCTCCAGAAGGCTGCCGTAGTGGCGGCAGTTCAGGCCGAGGCGAGCCGCCTCGGCCAACGGGCCAGCGGCCCGTTCCACCCGACAGCAAGCCCAGCCGCGCTCCATTCTGGCGACCTCTCAATCCAGAATACGCCAGTCGTCACCGCGGCTCGGTCCAGACGGCTTCGCGGATTTCCGGGTCGGCAGCGAGGATCTGCTGCAAGGCTTCGAGCAGGCGGGTGAGTTGGGCCGTGGCGTC
>Ga0209050_1002218_pt1 | contig 17434 bp, 17 predicted proteins | sample Araplavi_mTSA_r2_FD_184276 | JGI IMG/M metagenome (GOLD analysis project Ga0209050, IMG submission 184276) | Arabidopsis root microbial communities from North Carolina, USA - plate scrape MF_Cvi_mTSA_r2 (SPAdes) (version 2) | ecosystem: Host-associated > Plants > Roots > Endosphere | place: USA... | reverse complement strand
GGGCATTGCCCTCCGGTCGGCTTCGCTTCGACCTACATGCAATGAGTTCGACTGCGTCGAACGGCGCTGCGCGCCCATCCCCGGATGAACGCCTCCACTCAGCCTTCCGAGGGGGCGGGTGGATCAAGATCAAGAGCTGCAGGCGAGCTAACGCTCGGCCTGATGAGTGGTGAGAAGCGGCGCGGTGTGGGCTGCTCTGCCTTTGCTCTTCTGTGGGAGCGAGCCTGCTCGCGAAGGCGGCCTGACAGCCGACCAATTTCTTTCAGATGTACTCGGTAAAATTGTGGGAGCGGGCTTGCCCGCGAAGGCGTCCTGCCAGCCAACCAATTTCTTTCAGGTGTCCCCGGCCCAACTGTGGGAGCGAGCTTGCTCGCGATGGCTGCCCAACAGTCAACAACGTTTACCGCCCAAGCCAACCATTCAGACCATTCCCACAAGACTTTCAGGTTGCCTGTCGGAAGAACGATCACTAGCCTCTGACGGTCGCTGCCAATTCAGCGACCGGGACTGCAAGCCCGCCAATAGTTTGTTAGGCGCCCACTGGCGCACCTATAATCGTGGCGCTTCTTTAGCGACCACCGATTTATGGTGGCTGTGTGCGGGAGATCTTCGGGTCTGCCGAGGTTGCCTAACGACTCGGTCTTGCAGACCCGCATACAGCTGCCACCCATCATCTGCAAGTGATGCTGGCTGCTCCAACTTTCGTTAGGAGCTTCACAATGATCAAACCCAGCCCCAACCCCCCGGCTCCAGAGTCCGAAGAAAATACCGGCACTTCAAACCGTCCCTGCCCAATTTTCACCATCCACCCAGGCGTCGACTCCGAAACCTTGCTGGTCCATGCCTACGAAACCCTCGCCTCAGCCAATGTAATGGCAACCGAACTGTCGTCCATCCTGGCCGGCCCAACCTGCAATCTGGCACTCGGCATTCAGCAGATGATTGTCCTCGCGCAACTATCAGTGAATCGCGTGCTCGATCAGTTGGATCAGCAGCAATAACAATACGAAGAGGCCCGCTGAACCTGTACCCATCAGCGGGCCCCCATTGTTCCTACATTTATCTCGGACCCGTCTGATATTGAGGCTCATGAGCCCAGGTGTTGTACTCAACCCCCGGTTTTGTGAATGTTTGAGACAGTGCGCATGAAGAATCCACCCAAGTTGCGGGGACGGACCGACCCGGTGTTTGATCGGCTAGGGCAGTCGCCTCACAAGGAACGCCTCTCGGATTACCTGGCTCTGCTCAAGCCCTTGGACGATCAGGGGCGTTATCTGCCATTCGATGCGTTGCGCTATCGCTGGGCACCGGGGCTGGATTCCAGTTTGTGCTGGGCCTTGGTCAAGAAAGCCCGGACGGCGCAGTATTCGAGTCTTTTGCCATTGGGTGATCCGGTGCGGTGGCTGCAATTCGTGCTGACGCCGCTGGCGCAAAAGGCTATTTCCGCGGTAGACCGGCAAACCACTACGGCCGTGCTGGAGTACATGACCAGCCAGATCGGCGAGCGTGCGCACTTCAGCTATCTGCTCAATGACCTGATTGAAGATGAAGCCATCAGTAGCAGCCAGCTCGAAGGCGCGGCAACCACGACACGTGTGGCCAAGGACATGCTCAAGCGTCACCGCCTGCCGCGCACGCCGGACGAGCGAATGGTTATCGGTAATTTCAAGATGATGAACTTCGCCTGGGAGCAGCGCTACGAGCCTCTGAGCGTTGAGTTGATCGCGGCGATGCACCGCGTTGGCGTCGAGGGCATCGATGATCTGCAGTATTCGCCGGGGGTGTTCAGAAGCCGTGATGATGTCGTGGTGCAGGATGGCGAGGGCAACACCGTTCATACGCCGCCGCCCGCAGCAGGTATTGGGTTGCGTTTGCAGGCGCTGGCGCAATGGATCAACCATTCCCATGACAACCTCCATCAAGCGGATTACCTTCATCCTTTGATCAAAGGCATTGCTCTGCATTTTGCCCTGGGTTATGAGCATCCTTTTCGTGACGGCAACGGTCGGGTCGCGCGGGCGCTGTTTTACTGGTTCATGTTCAAGAATGACTTCTCGGCGTTCCGCTACATCGCGATCAGTGTCTTGTTACGCAATGCACCGGTGAAGTACGGGCGCTCATACCTGGATACCGAGGCGGATGATCTGGATCTGACGTATTTCATCGATTTCCAGTGTTCGGTGGTGCTGCGTGCCGTGGCCAGTTTTACCGAGGCGTATCGGAAAAGTCTGGTTGATGCCGAGTGCTTTGATCGATGGTTGCGGGACAGTGGTTTTCTCGAGCAACTCACGGAGAATCAGCGGGCCGTGTTTCAAGTGGCCAAGAGCGGAATGGCCAAGGAATTTACTGCGGTCAATGTGAAGGAAAACCTGGGGTGCTCTTACAACACGGCATCAGCCACATTGAATGGGCTGGTCGAGTTGAAGTTATTTGAGAAACGGAAGATGGGGCAGGAGTGGGTATTTTTTCTACGACCTGCCTCCGTGACCTGAACCAATATGGGAGCGAGCAGGTCCACTCCCGACGTTGCCATTCTTCGCGTCCACTACGCCCGTGGTCGTCCAGGATCAGTGTTTTTATGAGCAGCTCCATATCGAAGGCGCCAGTAGAATACTGACGCCTGTGACATGAAATAAGTGGATCTTGCGTCAAGTGTCGATCCGCAGGTTTTTAGGTAGAGGCACCGAAACCTGGAAGAGGAACAACATCATTTGGTTTCAGTATCAGATTGTCTGGATGAAGTCCCAGCGACAGTCGACGCTGGCCATAGGTCTCAAATGAACCGACCAGCGTGTAACGTCGGCCCGGTTTGATCATGGAGGGGTCATATTTCAAATAGAAATTGGGTTCCGCGGTCAAGCCGACCCCTTCACACACAAGGGTCTCGTCGTTCTCATCGCTAACGGGTTCAATCAGATTTACATACAGTTTCGAGTCCGCAGGGTAACCAATCCTCGGCATCCAGGTCTTTTCCACGGCGATGTAGCCCAAGGGGCTCAAATAAATGTCTGCATCGTGATCCCCACCTGCCCAATGGAACTCTCGCTCTATATCCAGCAAGAGCGCGGTGTTCTGATGGGAGATTTTTACGTTGATGACAAAGCGACTTCCGACGTCATACCGGTTTGAAGGGACATGGACAGCGAAATTGATGGGGCGTGCCGAGGGAAGTGTGTTGCTGCCCCATATCCCGTGAAGGGTCGGCATAGTTCTGTCGGTAATGTTTTGTACTCTGATATTGATGTCGCAGCCTTCCGGTACTTCGTAGTCCGGAGGAAAGTGCAAGAGTGCGTTGATTGTATGTTGCGTCATAATGATTTCCTTATCCGTTGGTTCGTCGAAATGACGAGCGCTGAGCGTACCCCCAACGCAATCAAGCCTTGCGTAGGAAAAGCTCTCTGTGAGAAGGCGAATCGCATATGGGATTGATCGGAAACGTCCCTGTTTCCGGGAAAGGTGACGGTCAGTTGCGCTCGACAAGATCCGCCGCATCTTCACTGCAATGCAGCGCACCAGTTCAGGCTCGCTACCACAGCGGTTTCTCGGGACCTAGAGCGTGCCGAATACCTTCTTCGCCAAACTGGTCGCCGCCGCCGCGGGGTTCTGGCGGATGGTTTCTTCCTGTTTGCCGATCATTTCGAACAAGCCATTCAACGCCTGTTCGGTGACGTAGTTTTCGACGTTGGCATTCTTCGCGTCCACTACGCCCATGGTCGCCGCTTGCCCGGCGAACGAGTTGTACTGCTGGGCCAGGCCCACCTTGTCGGTGGCTTGCTTGACGATCGGCAGGAACTTGGCGCGGATCTGTTCGCGGCTGGTCTTGTTCAGGTATTGGGTGGCCGAGTCGTTGCCGCCGCTGAGGATGCCCTTGGCGTCTTCCACGGTCATTTTCTTCACGGCGTCGACGAGGATTGGCTGGGCCTGGGTCACGGCGGTTTCGGCCGCCTTGTTCATGCTGGCTTCCAGTTCATCGACCTGGTCACCCATGCCGAACTGTTTCATTTTGCTGGCGACCTTGCCCAGCTTGCCCGGCAGTTCGATTTTTACTTCCGGGTTGTTGCTGAAGCCGCCCGGGGTGCCGAGTTGTTTCACGGCCAGTTGCGCGCCTTGGGTCAGTGCGTCCTTGAGCCCGCCAGTGGCGTCTTTCTGCGACAGGTCGCTGAGGGACAGCGCCAGGGCGTTGGCACAGATCATCAAACCTGCACACAGGCCGGCAAAACGAAGGGTAGGGCGGAGCATGGCAGCTTCCTTGTTCAGAAAAGAGAGAGTTAGCGAACGGCGTCGACGCGGATTTTCAGCGGTTGCGGGTCCTTGCCATCAAGGCGCACGGCATGGTTTTCGGTGGTGATGAACATCAGCTTTCCGTCGACTTCGATGCGCGCGCTGACCGAGTAGCGATGGCCTGGTTTGACCTGCGCCGGATCGTAACTCAGATGAAACGGCAGTGGCACCTGGCCTTTGACCGGGGCGTTCTGTTCGTCGAGGACAATGGCCGGTGCGTCGGCCAGAGACACGTCCTGCAAGCTCACGTTCAGGGTAGCGGTGGGCGGCAGGGCGCTGCGTTGCAGGTAATAGACTTCGCCGTCGAGGCTGGCCTTCGCGGCAGGTTGCAGGGATTGGCAGGCTCCGAGCAAAACCGCAAGGCCGAGGAGAGAGAGTTTTTTCATGAAGCGGATCCTTGTCATTGGCACCCGAAGAAGACCGGCGCCAACGACAATTTAACGGATTTTACCGAGGATATCGCCCAACTTGCCTGGGGAGTGTTCTCAGACGAGCTGGACCAGCACTTCCTGTTCCTTCACATGATCGACACCCAGTTCCACCGGGTGAGTTTGAGTGGAGATGAAGTGCAGATGGTCTTCGTGGTTGATGCGCGCGCTGAGTGCATAGCGATGGCCGGGCAGGACATCAGCAAGCTTGTACGTCAGGTTGAAGTTCAGCCCGGCTTTTTCTGCATTGGTAGTGATCTGTACGGCCAGCTCTTTTGCTGCGACATCTTGCAGACTGACATCCTCCAGACGGACATAAAGAGTCGAGTTACGCCGCAGTACAGTATTTTCCAGGAAATACACTTTACCGCTGATGCTGAGGAGTTCGTTGCTCATATTGATTTCCTTATCGATTGATCGTCGGTAGTGACGAGGGCCCAGCATAGGGTCGAGGCAGCGTTTGTTATGTAGGGGAACTCTTGCGAGCAGGGGCGAAAAGCAAGTGGCATGGGTCAGAAGCGTCCTTGCTTCAGCCATAAAACCCACGCGCAGTGATGGGAGTGATTCACAGGGGTATTACCAATTCCGCAGCATCATTCCAGCGAATTTTGCTGGCAATATCGACCGGCAACTTCCAAGGGTCATGGACGATCAGGATTGCGGACGCTGCCATTTCCGTTGCCTGCACGGACCAGCACTTTCTGAGGAGGCAGACTAGTGCCATCCAGTATCACCGAGTGACGTTTGGCGGTTACGAAAATCAGTTTGTCGTCATTTTTGATTTGGGCGCTGATCGCATACTGGCGGCCAGGTACGGCATCAGATGCACGATACGACAGGGTAAACTTCAACCCGGCCATATCTGCATCAGGGGTGACTTGCTGGTCGAGTAATTTGCCGGGCACACCGGAGACGGTGACATCCAGCAGGCTCACATAAAGTGTCGAATTCGGCAGCAGCGCAATTCGTTCAAGGTAATACACGTTGCCGCTGATATTGATGACGGTTTCGTTGCTCATTTTGATTTCCTTATCCAATGATTCGTCGATAGTGACGAGCTGGCAGCGTATCGCTTGGGCGCCGAATCCCGCGTAGGGGAAGTCCTGCGATCGGTAGCGAACGTATAGCGGGATGGGTGAGAAGCTTCCTTGCTTCTGTAAGGCCTTTACATCGCTGTATCAGATTGGCGTTACCAACTCCGCAGCATCTTCACTGCGATGCAACGCCACTTGCCGGATCGACAGGCGGATCTCCGCCGGCAACACCCGTTTGGCCGCGCCTTCGGCCAGTTCGCCGAGCAGTTCGTGATAACTGAGCTTGCCCGCTTCGTCGCGCTTGAGCACTTCGAGGTCGAGCAGGGTCTGGATGAAGTGGCGGAACAGGCTCTTGTCGAAGAACTCAGGGGCATTCAGGCCATGCAGGATCGACAGGCGCTGGGCCATGACCGTGCACAGGTCTTCCAGTTCTTCGGCGCTGATGCTGTTCTGGCCACTGTTGAGCAGCAGGGACACGGTCATGTAGAAGCGCTGCAGGGTCTGGGCGATGCTTTTCGACAGCAGCGTCAGCAACACGAAATGCCGTGAGCTTGGCGCCGGGCGCAGGTACACATCGTTCTCGAAACGCAGCAGGCCTTGTTCGACGAACGCCGCCAGCCATTGATCGATCACCGCATCCAGTTCGTCCAGCGACCAGCGAATGAACAGCTCCGCTTGCAGGTACGGGTACAGCGCGCGGGTGTAGCGCAGGATCTGTTCGCGACTCATGCGCGAGGCACTCTGGAAGAAGCTCGCCAGCAGTGCCGGCAGGGCGAAGATGTGCAGCACGTTGTTGCGGTAGTAGGTCATCAGGACGGCGTTCTGCTCATCCAGATACAGAATCTTGCCCAGGGCATCGCTCTGCTCGGACAGCAGGTCCATGTCCTTCACGTGCTCGATCAACGCCCGGCCGTCACCGTCCGGCAGGGTGGTGTGTGGCGAGTACGGCACTTTGCGCAGCAGCGCCAGATACAGGTCGAGCACCCGCGCCATGGCGCGATCATCCAGAGCCAGGCGGCTGGTGGACAGTAGCGCCAAAGCAACGAGATTGACGGGGTTGATCGCCGCCGCTTCGTTCAGGTGCCGGGCGACCTTCTCACCGAGGCGGTTGGTGGTTTCGTTGAGCCAGGCCGGTCTGAACTGCGGGCCGAGTTCCTGTTGGCGCCAGTCTGGCTGTTCGCTGTCGAGGAATTGCGCCAGTTTGATCGGCTCGCCGAAGTTCACCGCGACCTGGCCGAAGCGCTGCTTGAGTGCGCCAATGACTTTGAAGATGTCGAAGATCGATTCTTTCTTCTTGGCCGCACCGCGTAACTCGCCAAGATAGGTCCGACCTTCCAGTACGCGCTCGTAGCCGATGTATACCGGCACGAAGACGATGGGCATGCGCGATGAGCGCAGGAAGCTGCGCAGGGTGATCGCCAGCATCCCGGTTTTCGGTTGCAGCATGCGCCCGGTGCGCGAACGGCCACCCTCGACGAAATACTCCACCGGGAAGCCCTTGATGAACAGGGTGTGCAGGTATTCGTTGAACACCGAGGTGTACAGCGGGTTGCCCTTGAACGTTCGGCGCATGAAGAACGCGCCGCCACGACGCAGCAGGCCGCCGATCACCGGCATGTTCAGGTTGATCCCGGCGGCGATGTGCGGCGGGGTCAGGCCGTTGCGGAACAACAGGTAGGACAGCAGCAGATAATCGATGTGGCTGCGGTGGCAGGGGACGTAGATCACTTCGTGACCCTGGGCGACCTTCTGCACGCCTTCGATGTGGTTGACCTTGATCCCGTCGTAGATCTTGTTCCAGAACCAGCTCAGCACCACTTCCATAAAACGGATGGCCGTGTAGGTGTAGTCCGAGGCGATTTCGTTGCCATAGCGCAGGGCCTGGGCCTTGGCTTTTTCCGGTGAAATGTTCTCGCGTTCGGCTTCGTCGAGGATCGCCTGTTTGACCTGCGGCTGGTTCAGCAGGCCCTTGACCAGGTTGCGACGGTGGGAAATGTCCGGGCCGATCACCGCCGCCTTCAGGTTGCGAAAATGCACCCGCAGGATGCGCTGGGCCATGCGCACGGTGCGCTCGTGCCCCTTGTTGTGCTCGATCAGTTCGCGCAGGTGGATCGGCGCGGAGAATTGCACGCGGGTCTTGCGCCCCAATACGATGATGCTCAGCAAGCGACGCAGACGCCCGGTCACCGCCCAGCTATCGGCGAACAGGAGTTTCCACGGGCTGTTTTCGCTGTCCGGCGACTGACCCCAGAACACGCTGACCGGAATGATCTGCGCGTCTTCGGCGGCGTTCTGGCTCAGGGCGCTGACCAGGCGGGTCAAGGTTGGCGGCGCGCCGCGCTTGTCCTGACGGCCGAGCCAGTCCGGGTCCGGCGTCAGGTAGAAGAACGCGGCCGGTTCCAGCAGGTTGCCCACCGATACCGGCAGCACCGGGCGCGGCAGGCCCGCCTTGCTGCATTCGGTGTCGACCACGGCAAGGTCGGTCAGCGAAGGGTTTTGCAGGACGTAGAACACCGGACGACTGCGGTCGAGGTTGAGGGTGAACGACGACTGGTTGATCGTTTCCGAGCGAACCCAGAGGTACAACAGTCGGCGCAGGGTGCCAAACACAAGACGGCGGAACGGGGAACGGGTCATACGGCTTCTGCATGAGTGAATGAAACCAAGCGTTTGCTCGGGCGCTGCGTAGTGTGCCGGATTCGTCGAAAATCGGCAAAAAAGCGGCGAAGTAAAGTGCTATTGAGAGTTTCAGCGTCTGTCATATACTCGGCGCTCTGTCGCCGTTGCCCTCATGGGACCGGTATGCGCAGGCTGACGTTCCCGAGGCTTTCCTGCGAAAAGCCCGATCAATAATAAAAAGGGAGTATGAACAAATGGCAACACGCGAAACCGGCAACGTGAAGTGGTTCAACGACGCCAAGGGCTACGGCTTCATTCAGCGCGAGGACGGGGTGGACGTGTTCGTGCACTACCGCGCGATTCGTGGCGAGGGGCACCGTTCACTGACCGAAGGCCAGCAGGTTGAGTATGCGGTGGTCGAAGGGCAGAAGGGGTTGCAGGCTGAGGATGTTGTTGGTCTGTAATCACGCAAAACCATTGTGGGAGCGGGCTTGCTCGCGAATGCGGTGTGCCAGTCGCAGTTGATGCCGGCTGATCCACCGCATTCGCGAGCAAGCCCGCTCCCACATTTGATCGGTGTTGTTGGCTATTAAGCGGTCTTCCAGGTGATCTCTTCTTCACCATCGGCGCTGATGCGAATCCAGCGGTCCGCCGTCTCTTCACCTTCTTCCTCGACCCAGGTTCCCGGCGCGCAACGCACTTCGACGTTCAGTGCGGCAAACGCGGCGCGGGCGCAGGCGATGTCGTCGTCCCATGGGGTCTGGTCGCTTTCCAGGTACAGGCTGTTCCACTTGCCGACCGCTTTTGGCAGCCAGGTCACCGGCACGTTGCCGGCCTTGCACTTGTAGGTCTGGCCCTTCTGCACCCAATCCGAACACGGCCCAAGTGCCGCGCCGAGCCAGGCGGCAATGGCTTTGTGATCGACGTCGGCGTCTTTCAGGTAAATCTCGATATCGGGCTGGCGCATGGATGTCCTCACTGCGGGTCTGAAAAATCCATTCGCGGATTTAGCCGGCCTTGAGCCGTTGCCCAAGACCAAAAATGTTTGAAGTTATTGAAGAACGAAATAATCGTAGCGCATCGACACGGTGACCTCGAACGGCTCGGCCTGCTCGATAACGGCAGCACGGCGTTCGGCACTGGCGCGCCAGCCGTGGGGCGTCATGGCCAGCAGGTTCGCCCGGTCCTGACCACTGTGGAGCGTCAGTTTGAATTCCAGGGTTTCGCTGTGCGCCAGTGCCATGCCTTCCGGTACCAGGTCCAGGTGCTTGTCGTCGATGTATTCGCGGACCTCATCGTACAGCCGCTCGCGTAATTCCATCAGATGGCCGCTGGTCGGCCCGACTTTCATCAGGCCGCCGCCGACGCTGAGCAGGCGTTTGGCTTCTTCCCAGTCCAGCGGGCTGAAGACGCTGGCGAGGAACTGGCAACTGCCGGAAGCCAACGGCACCCGCGCCATGCTGGCGATCAACCAGGTGAGCTGCGGGTTGCGTTTGCAGGCGCGTTTGACCGCTTCGCGGGAGATGTCCAGGGCATAACCTTCGGCCTCCGGCAGCGCCTCGGCGATCTGCGCGGTGTAGTAGCCCTCGCCACAGCCGATGTCCAGCCAGCGCTGCGGCGCATAGCTGGCGGCCAGCTCCGCCAGACGCCTGGCCACCGGCGCATAGTGCCCGGCATTCAGGAAATCACGACGGGCTTCTACCATCGCCTGGTTATCCCCGGGGTCGCGGCTGTTCTTGTGCTGCACCGGCAGCAGGTTCAGGTAACCCTGGCGCGCACGGTCGAAACGATGCCCGGCGGGGCAGACCACACCGTTGTCCACCGCATTGAGCGGTGCGCTGCAGATAGGGCAGGCAAGCATCAGGCGAGCAACTTGATCAGGGTCTGGTAGTAGATTTCGGTCAGCACATCGAGGTCGGCTGCCAGTACGCGCTCGTTGACCTGGTGGATGGTCGCGTTGACCGGGCCCAGCTCAACCACTTGCGTGCCCATGGTCGCGATGAAGCGCCCGTCGGAGGTGCCGCCGCTGGTGGACGCCTTGGTGTCGCGACCGGTGATGTCCTTGATGCTCGACGACACCGCGTCCAGCAGCGCGCCTGGCTCGGTGAGGAACGGCAGACCGGACAAGGCCCAGTCTACGTGCCAGTCCAGGCCATGCTTGTCGAGGATGTCGGCGACGCGTTTTTGCAGGCCTTCGACCGTTGACTCGGTGGAGAAGCGGAAGTTGAACACCGCCACCAGGTCACCCGGGATCACGTTGGTCGCACCGGTGCCGGAGTTGACGTTGGAGATCTGGAAACTGGTCGGCGGGAAGAAATCGTTGCCGTGGTCCCAATGCTCGGCGGCCAGTTCAGCCAGGGCCGGAGCGGCGAGGTGGATCGGGTTCTTCGCCAGGTGCGGGTAAGCCACGTGACCTTGCACGCCGCGCACGGTCAGCTTGGCACCGAGGGAGCCGCGACGGCCATTCTTGACCACGTCACCCACCAGGGTGGTGCTCGACGGTTCGCCGACGATGCACCAGTCCAGACGCTCCTTGCGCGCGGCGAGGCGTTCTACAACTGCCTTGGTGCCGTGGTGCGCCGGGCCTTCTTCATCGCTGGTAATCAGGAACGCGACTTTGCCCTTGTGATTCGGGTAGTCGGCGACAAAACGCTCGGACGCGACGGTCATGGCGGCGAGGCTGCCTTTCATGTCGGCGGCGCCACGGCCGCAGAGCATGCCGTGTTCGTCGATCAGCGCGTTGAACGGCTCGATCTGCCAGGCGCTCACCGGGCCGGTCGGGACCACGTCGGTGTGACCGGCGAAGCACAGCACCGGACCGTCGTCCTGGCCGTGGGTGGCCCAGAAGTTATCCACATCTTCGATGCGCATCGGTTCCAGAGTGAAACCGGCATCGCCCAGGCGCTGCATCATCTGCTTCTGGCAATCGGCGTCGACCGGCGTCACGGACGGACGGCGGATCAGGTCGATGGCGAGTTGAAGGGTCGGCGAAAGGTCGGCGTGGACCGTCATGGAAAACTCCGGAATCATGAGATATGGGCTTGGGCTTCAATGTGGGAGCGGGCTTGCTCGCGAAAGCGGTGTGTCAGTCAATATATGCTTCAACTGTTACAACGCATTCGCGAGCAAGCCCGCTCCCACAGGAATTGGGGGCGATTGGTAAACCGCGACATGCCCAAGCCCGCAAAATGGCGGTTATCTTAAAGCAAAACGGCGACCATTGGCCGCCGTTTAGTGGATCCGCAAAGATTTAGACGACAGGTGCCGTTTCAGGCTCGGCGGCCGGTTTCGGCAACGACGACAGGAACGCCATGATCAGCGCCGCCAGATATGGCAGCGACTGCACCAGCAGCATGGTGACCCAGAAGCGCATGTCGTTGCTCGGCATGCCGTTGACCAGATAGATCCCCAGCGCCGCGCTCCACAACAGCAACATGATGAACAACTCTTCGCGGGCTTCGGAAATCGCGACCCAGAAGCCATGGTTGTCGGCGTTTTTCGGCGTGCGGAAGAACGGAATGCTGCTGGTGAAGAAGCCGTACAGCACCGCTTTGGCGATGGTGTGAGACAACGCCAGACCGGCCAGCGCCGCGCAGAAGGCATCCTTCAAGTTCACCCCGACCGCACGACGGTAGAGGAAAATGATCTTGGCCACCTTGAACACGAACAGCGCCAACGGCGGGATTGCGAAGATCAGCAGCGGTGGATCGACCCGTTGCGGCACGATGATCATTGCCGCCGACCACAACAGCGCACCGACGGTGAAGAAGATGTTCATGCCGTCCGCCACCCACGGCAACCAGCCCGCGAGGAAGTGGTAACGCTGGCCGCGGGTCAGCTCGGTGTCCTTGCCGCGCAGCAGGCTGGCGGTGTGGCGCTTGATGATCTGAATCGCTCCGTAGGCCCAGCGGAAACGCTGTTTCTTGAAGTCGATGAAGGTATCGGGCATCAGGCCTTTGCCGTAGCTGGTGTGGTAGTACGCCGCCGACAGGCCTTTCTCGAATACGCGCAGGCCCAGCTCGGCGTCTTCACAGATGCACCAGTCGGCCCAGCCCAGCTCTTCGAGCACCGAGCGACGGGTCATGGTCATGGTGCCGTGCTGGATGATCGCGTCGCGGTCGTTGCGGGTGACCATGCCGATATGGAAGAAGCCTTTGTATTCCGCGTAGCAGAGCTTCTTGAAGGTGCTTTCGTTCTGGTCGCGGTAGTCCTGCGGCGACTGCACCACGGCGATTTTCGGGTCGGCGAAGTGCGGCACCATGTGCTTGAGCCAGTTGCGGTCGACACAGTAGTCCGAGTCGATCACGGCAATCACTTCGGCGTCCTTGGCGGTGTGCGGAATCAGGTAGTTCAGCGCGCCACCCTTGAAGCCGGCCAGCGGTGCCACGTGGAAGAACTTGAAGCGCGGGCCGAGGGTGGCGCAGTAGTCGCGCACTGGTTCCCAGACCGCCGGGTCCTTGGTGTTGTTGTCGATGATCAGGACTTCGAAATCCGGATAGTCGAGGTTGGCCAGGGCGTTGAGGGTCTGTTTGACCATCTCCGGCGGCTCGTTGTAGCAAGGCACGTGAATCGACACTTTCGGGCGGTAGCCGGAATCGCCTTCCACTGGCAGGAATTCGCGGCGGCGCTTGTGCACCCACACCGCTTCGGCCAATTCATGGGCTTCGGTCAGCAGCACGATGAACACCCCGAGCGCACCGAGGGCGAGCAGGAAACCCACCGTCAGGCTGAACCAGGTGCTGTATTGCAGGCTGTAGTCGTAACCGATCCACACCAGCACCGAACCACAGAGGAACGCAATGAAGGTCAGGAAGGTGCGACCACGCTGGCGCAGGGCCGAGCCGTCGATCATCAGCAGGGTCAGCGACAACAGCGCCAATACCACCGAACCAACGGCCAGTACGCGCCACTGCGGAATCGCTACCACCGGGCCTTCGAAGTTGAACTTCTGCTGGCGCGCGGCGTTGAACACGCCCCAGTAGGCGCCAACGGAACCTTCGTCGCTGGCTTTCCATGGCTGGTCAAACGCTTCGATCACAAAGTAGTTGAAGCCCTGGCGATTGAGCTTGTTGACCAGGGTTCGCAGGTAGATCGCCTGGTCTGCGGGCGAAGCATCGGCGCCACCGCGCATACGGCCGTTGCTCGGCCAGCCCACTTCGGACAGCAGCAGCGGCTTTTTCGGGAACATCTTTTTCAGGTCGCGGGCGCGGTCGAGGACGAACTGCTGGGCCTTGTCCACTGGAATGAATTCCCAGTAAGGCAGGACGTGCGCGGCGATCAGGTCGACGTGCCTGGCCAGTTCCGGGTGTTCTTCCCAGACGTGCCATTGCTCGGACGTGGTCACTGGCACCTTCACGGCGGCGCGCACGCGATCGAGCATCACGCTCAGTTCGGCGGCGGTGATTTCCTTGCGGAAGATCGCTTCGTTGCCCACCACCACGCGAACCACGCTGCGCGAGGAGTTGGCGATTTCGATGGCGCGGGTGATTTCCCGTTCGTTGCGTTCCTGGTCCGGGCTGATCCAGATCCCCAGTGTCACCCGCAAGCCGAACTCTTCCGCCAGTTTCGGGATGTCTTGCAGGGTGCCGTCGACCGAGTAGATGCGGATGTTGTCCGTCAGCTTGCTCATGATCTCCAGGTCGCGACGCATTTGATCGTCGGTCGGGTACTGGTCTTTCTGCGGGAACTGGCCCTGCTGGAAAGGCGAGTAGGAGAAGCCGGAGATCTGTTCAGGCCAGTTGGGGGCGGTGACCGGACGGTTGATCAGCGCCCAGAAGCCGGTAAACAAGGCTGCGATGGCGAGCACCACGACCAGGTTGAGTCCAAATTTACGCGATGACATAGCTATTTCGGGTTCCAAAGACTGTGGAACGGAGGAACGGTTGGCCGTCGCCAATGGGCGCGCATCCTACACCGGGCATTCTCTAGTCCTACAGCGGACAGGGAATTGCCGGACGTTGGGCAATCTGATTTCGTTAAAGTTCTTTCTATTTTTCCTGTAACTGATTTTGTCTTCATATCGCCATATAATGCCCGCCGGTTTTTGGGGTAATGGTCATGAGTACTGAAGATCCGCGTTTTGCCGGCATCGCCCGCTTGTATGGCATCGAAGGCCTTGAGCGCCTGCGCGCAGCCCATGTGGCGATTGTCGGCGTCGGTGGTGTCGGTTCCTGGGCGGCGGAAGCCGTGGCCCGTTGTGGCGTGGGCGAAATATCGCTGTTCGATCTGGACGACGTCTGCGTCAGCAACGCCAACCGTCAGTTGCACGCGCTGGACAGTACCGTCGGCAAACCCAAGGTCGAGGTGATGGCGGAGCGTCTGCGCGGGATCAACCCGCACTGCACGGTGCACGCGGTGCCGGACTTCGTCACCCGCGACACCATGGCCGAGTACATCACGCCGAACATCGACTGCGTGATCGACTGCATCGACAGCGTCAACGCCAAGGCTGCGCTGATCGCCTGGTGCAAGCGTCGCAAGATCCAGATCATCACGACCGGTGGTGCGGGAGGGCAGATCGACCCGACCTTGATTCAGGTCTGCGACTTGAATCGCACGTTCAATGACCCATTAGCTTCGAAAGTGCGCTCCACGCTGCGCCGCGACTACGGTTTCTCACGCACCGTGACCCGCCATTACAGCGTGCCGTGCGTGTTTTCCACCGAGCAGCTGCGTTATCCGAAACCGGACGGCAGCATTTGCCTGCAGAAGAGTTTTGTCGGTGATGGCGTGAAGCTCGACTGCGCCGGCGGGTTTGGCGCGGTGATGATGGTGACGGCGACCTTCGGCATGGTCGCGGCGACCAAGGCTGTGGACAAGATCGTGGCGGGAGTGCGGCGGCCGGCGGATCGGGTCAAGCCTCAGATTTAAGTGTTGCTACTGATGGCCTCTTCGCGAGCAAGCCCGCTCCCACATTCGATTTTCAGTGAATACAGTTTTTGTGTACGACCGAAATCCAATGTGGGAGCGGGCTTGCTCGCGAAGGCGATTAACCGGCTAACTCATTCATTCGCTGAAGTACGGCATTGAGGCCATTGCTACGAGACTGGGACAACTGCCGCCCCAATCCCAACTGATTGAACCAGTCCGGCAAATCCACCTGCTGCAATTCAGCCGCCGACAAGCCGTTGACCCGCGCCAGCAGCAACGCCACCAACCCGCGAATCAACCGTGCATCGCTGTTGGCGCTGAACTGCCAATGGCCGTCGCGCAATTCGCCCACCAGCCACACCTGGCTTTCACAGCCGTGCACCCGGTTGGCGTCGCACATCTGCGCGTCGCTCAAGGCAGGCAGGCGCTCGCCCCATTGCATCAGCAGGCGTGCCCGTTCTTCCCAGCCGGCGGCTTTGCCAAAGGTATCGAGTGCGGTCACGGCATCGGCAGGCAGGTTCATCGCAGCAGCTCCAGCGCCTGATCCAGGGCTTCAAAAAACCGTTGCAGGTCTTCGGAGTCGTTGTACAGCGCCAACGACACCCGAATCGCCCCCGCCAGTTCAAAGTGTTTGAGCAACGGCATGGCGCAGTGATGGCCAGCGCGCACTGCAATCCCTTGCTCAGTCAGCAAATGCGCCAGGTCGGCGTTATGTACACCCTCGACGGTAAAACTGGCCAGTGCCACTTGCGGCTTACCCAGCAAGCGGATGCCGTGACGTGCTTCAAGACCCTTGAGCAGACAGGCATGCAGCGCCGTTTCATGGGCGGACACGGCGTCCTGATCAAGCCCGGCGAGGTAATCGAGGGTTGCTCCCAGGCCGATCACACTGGCAATCGGCGGCGTCCCGGCCTCGAATCCCAGAGGGGCCGGGCGAAAGCGTGCGTCGTGATAATTGGCATCGAGCACCATTTCACCGCCGAACTGCCAGGGACGCAGCTGTTGCAGCGCTGTATTGCGCCCGAACAGCACGCCCAGGCCATCGGGACCGTAGAGCTTGTGGCTGGAGAACACATAAAAATCGCAGCCCAGTGCTTGCACGTCGTGGCGGCCATGGACCACGCCCTGGGCGCCATCGATCACGGTCAGGGCGTTGTGCGCCTTGGCCAGTGCCAGCAATTGAGGCAGCGGTTGCCACGCGCCAATCACGTTGGACAGTTGACTGACGGCCAACAGACGCGTGCGTGGGCCGATCAAACCGGCGGCGGCTTCAAGGTCGATCACGCCGTCGGCGTCCAGCGGCAGGATCACCAGCTTCAGCTCGCGACGGTGCGCCAGTTGCTGCCACGGCAAAAGGTTGGCGTGATGCTCCAGGGCGCTGATGACGATTTCGTCGCCCGGATTGAAAAGATGTTCCAGGCCATAGGCCAGGAGATTCAGTGCGGACGTCGCGCCGTGGGTAAAGATGATCTGCCCGCAATCGCCAGCATTGAGCCATTGTGCGGCTTTGCGACGGCTGTCCTCGAACGCCTGGGTGGCGTGGGCGCCGGGCAAGTGTTGCGCCCGATGCACGTTGGCTGCGCCATTGGCGTAGTAGTGCGCCAGGGCGTCCAGCAGGGCTTGGGGCTTTTGCGTGGTGGCGGCGTTGTCCAGATAGGTCTGGCCTTGCCGCTGCAGGGCGGCGATGGCCGGAAAATCGGCGCGCCAGGGAGAGAGAATCATCATGTGTTCAGCCCTGTGAACTTGGGCGGATGTACACCGGACCTTGTGGGAGCGAGCTTGCTCGCGATGGCGTCCGTAAGGTCGCCAAAAAGCATCGCGAGCAAGCTCGCTCCCACAGGTGCCTGCGGCACTTAGTTGTGAGCGTGCAGCGCTTCGTTTAACTCGATGGCCGATTTGTGGGTTTTGCATTCCACGGCACCGGTTTCCGAATTGCGACGGAACAGCAGGTCCGGCTGGCCGGCCAGTTCACGGGCCTTGACCACTTTGACCAGTTGATTGTTTTCGTCCAGCAGCGCGACTTTGGTACCGGCGGTCACGTACAGGCCCGACTCGACGGTGTTGCGGTCGCCCAACGGGATACCGATACCGGCGTTGGCGCCGATCAGGCAGCCTTCGCCGACCTTGATCACGATGTTGCCGCCGCCCGACAGGGTGCCCATGGTCGAGCAGCCGCCGCCCAGGTCCGAACCCTTGCCGACG
>Ga0209050_1002215_pt1 | contig 17439 bp, 13 predicted proteins | sample Araplavi_mTSA_r2_FD_184276 | JGI IMG/M metagenome (GOLD analysis project Ga0209050, IMG submission 184276) | Arabidopsis root microbial communities from North Carolina, USA - plate scrape MF_Cvi_mTSA_r2 (SPAdes) (version 2) | ecosystem: Host-associated > Plants > Roots > Endosphere | place: USA... | reverse complement strand
ACCCCGCCGACCCGGCACCGGGCTCTCCTACTTCCTGGCCAAAGTAGATCATGACGGGGCCGCGATCGATCGTGGCACTCACCACCATGGCCGGCACGGCGCGCCAGGGATCGCCGGCAAAGAACGGTGATGCCACCCGCTGCTCGTCGTGGTTCTCCAGAAAGTGCAGCATGTTGTCGTTGATGCCGGACAAATGCTGTTGGATCGGGTGGATCGCCGACGTGGCCGCTTTCCCCTGCACGATGAGACGCAGCGTGTCGTAGAGCTGTACTTTGTCGTAGAGGTAATTGAATTTTCCGTTCTCGATGTAGTTGTGGTATTGGTGTGGATTGTAGATCTCGGCAATGAACACGATGTCGGGGTTGACCACTTTCACCTGGGGAATGACCCATCCCCAAAATTCCACCGGAACCATCTCGGCCATGTCGCAGCGAAAGCCGTCCACATGTTTCTGGGCCCAGAACACCAGGATGTCTTTCATCTTGATCCAGGTGTCGGGAATGGGATCGAAATGGGTTTGCCTGGCCTGCAGGTCGACGCCGTAGTTCAGCTTTACCGTCTCGAACCAATCGTGGATACCGGGTGTCGCGGAGAACACGTCGTTGCCGGTAGCCTTCGCGGGTGTTTCCTCGAACTTGCCGTCTTTGGTGGGGAACACATTGTCGGGCCCGAGGGCATGATATTCTTTTGGCACCTGGAACGATTGTCCTGGCAGATAATAGAAATTATTGTTGGCGTTGAACGTCACGGTCCTGTTGTCGGTCTCTCCCAGGTCTTTCACGCCGGCAGGTTTCACGTCGCTGTGATACTGACGCGCGACGTGGTTGGGTACGAAGTCGATGATGACTTTGAGACCGGCCTTGTGTGTACGCTCCACCAACCTGTCGAACTCTTCACGGCGGTTGGGCACGCTCATGGCGAGGTCGGGGTCCACGTCGTAGTAGTCTTTGATGGCATAGGGTGAACCGGCGCGTCCCTTCACCACGTCGGCGTCGTCTAACGAGATGCCAAAGGGTGTGTAGTCCGTGAGCACGGCATGTTCCAGCACGCCGGTATACCAGACGTGTGTGATCCCCATTTCCCTGATCGCCTTCAGTGCGGCTTCGTTGATGTCGCTGAATTTGCCAACGCCATTTTCGTCGCGCGTTCCGTAGGGCTTGTTTACGGCCTTCTTGTTTCCAAACAACCTCGTCATCATTTGATAGATGACAATCTTACCCGATGATCTTTCCATAGTAACAAGCGGTGGTATTTTTTCTTTCGGGGGCGATGAGCAGCCCATAAAAATTGACGATGCGAGCAGGCAAAAAAGGAGTCGTCTCATAGGTTTGAATATAAAAAAGAAAAGACAGCTTTGTATGCTGCCTTGCCGGAAATCGTTTGTTCCCGCTTCCGGTGATGGAATTTATCGTTTGGAGAATTTCTTGGCGCGCATCCAATAAAAGATCAATACGGCCACGCAGATCATGAGTCCCAGGAACTCGCGCGATTCCTCGATGTAGAGGTGCTCCATTTTCGCCACATCGTCGAAGAGCGCCGACCGGTCGTCCTGTCGCAGCCACTCCATCACCCCCGGGATATAGAACAGCGCATAGGCGATGTAGACCACGCCCAGCCCCATGATAAATTTGACGGGATAGAATTCAAAAATAGCCATGACGCTCAATACAGCCATGGCGCCGTAGATGAGGATCCAGATCACAGGGTCGGGATCGTTGAGTTGTAAAAAGGCAAAGACCACAAACATGATGGCCAGCAAAAAATTCACGATACGCATGGATGAAAAATTTACATTACCTGTAAAAGCAAGGTGTCGGACATGTGCCCGACACCTTTGCATTCACCTGTAAACAAAACAAAACAAAAAACAAAAATCAAATAATGGTCTTCAGATATTTCGCATCGGCCTCGGCGCTTTCGAGCGAGGATGTGCCGGGGAAGGTATCGTGTTCGACATACCACCGTTTCATACCGGCCTGCTTGGCTTGGGCAAAGAGGGGCTTGAAGTCGATGGAACCGTTGCCCACGTTCGCGTTGTGATTGCGGTCGGCTTTGTCCATGTCCTTCACGTGCCATTGTTCGAAGAGACCGGGATGTTTGGCAAAAAGCGCCAGGGGATCCTGACCTGCATTTATGGTCCAGAACAAATCAAGCTCCATTCCCACTTTTTTGGGATCCAATGCTTTTAGCATGACATCGTAGGGAACTTGCCCTTCGATGGGCTGGAATTCAAACGCGTGGTTGTGATACTGGAAGCGAACGCCGGCTTTGTTACATACGTCGCCGGCTTTGTTCAGGTCGTCGCAGATCGTCTTATAGGCGTCGATCGTCTGGCGATCGGGCTCTTTGATGTAGGGCATGACCATGAACTCCTGGCCGTTCTTTTTGGCATCGTCCACGGCTTTCTTCCAGGTGTCGCCTTTGATCTGGTCGAGGCCGTAGTGGCCGCTGGTCACTTTCATGCCCAGGCCGTTCACGAATTTGTTGAACTCAGCATAGTCCATGCCGAAGATCTTGCCGTCTTTATAGCTATAGGCTTCGAGGTCCTTGTAGCCAAAGCTGGCCACTTTGGTCAACACGCCTTTCGGATCTTGTCCGATGACATCACGCAAGGTGTACAGTTGCAAGCCGATGTTCTTGGTGGCCTTACCGGCGGCCAGGAACGAAGGCAGGGAAAGCAAACCGACCGCAGCGAACGACGCGGTTTGCACAAACTCTCTTCTTTTCATGGGTTGTAGGGTATAGTTAAATAGTCTAGGTTTTACTTGTTGTCCAGCGCGACACCTCCAAAGTAGAACATGGGTTTGTCGCCCTTCGGATTTTTGAACACAATATAAAGATCGTGTTTGCCGCTCACCGGCGCCAGTTTTACAGGGGTTTTCGCCAATGCCGGAGCCGTCACCGTGGCTTTTCCCAGCAGTTGACCATCGGGCTTGTCCAGGTGGATTTCGATGTCGCCACCCGTGTTCTGCCCGGCCATGATGAAGGTGAGCAAGGTAGCTTTCTTCACACCGGTAAGGTCGATGTCCTTGAAGGCACCATGCGCGTTGTTCAGCACATTCTGAAGGGCCGTGCCCCTATCGCTTTTCACTTTGCTCGCGATGCTCAGGTCGTCCATCTGCTCCGCGCTCAATACAGGGCTGCGCAACGCAATGGCGGTGGTACCGGCCAGGGCGGGCACTTTATCCGCTCCCTTGTCGAAATAGGTTGCCGTCAGTATGTAGGCGCCGTCTTCCTCCTTGCCCGGGGTGGCCGAACCGGAAAGCGGGAGTTTCTTCACCACTTTTGATTCGCTGAGCGACAGGATGTATTCCACCATTTTCTTGGCGTCGTCGACGCTCACTTGCGGGTGGGCGGCCATCTCGGTGGTACCCCAAACGCCCGCGCCACCTTTGATCACTTTGGCAGCCAAAAGACCCACCGCTTTTTCATCGCCCTTGTATTTTTCGGCCACCATCTTATAGCTGGGGCCGGCTGATTTCTGGTCGATGATGTGACACGACTTACAATCGCTCTTCTCGATGAGGCCTTTGCCCGGCAACTCTGCCGTAGGCATTTGGTGGCCTTGCGCGATCGCAGTCATGTCAAATCCTTTCAGATAGTCGAAGGTGACGGTCACGTCTTCGGCTTTGATCTTGCCGTCTGCGGTCGAGCCGTCTTCTTTGTCGGTCACGGCCACGGTGTATTTCACAGGCGTGCCCGGGAAGTAGAACGACTTGTTTCCGGAGGCGATCTCGGCGGTCACCACCGGTGGTTCGTTGCCGATGGTCAGCTTCAGTTGTGCATCCGCTTCGCCTCCCTTGTCATCCTTCACCACGAGCTTCACGGTTTGCACGCCGGGGTTCTTAAAGTCGACGGTGAACTTGCCATCGGTCGAGGTCAGTGTCTTTCCTTCGGCCTCCAGTTGATAGGTGATCTTGTCGCCATCCGGATCGTTTGTGCCTTCAGCAGAAAGCTTCACGGTGGCGGGGAAACCGGTCGAGATCTTATCGGCGCTCAGCATGGCTACGGGCGGGCGGTTGCCGCCATTGTAGTCGATGCGCACCAGGCGGGCATCGAGGTTTTGTTTGAACCAGGCGGTCCCGTACTCGATCATGTACAGCTTGCCATCGGGGCCATACGACATGTCGATGATGTTGTTGAATTTGGTGTTGGGCATGAACGGCTCCATGTCCATGATCGCCCCCTGGTCGTTCATCGACACGAGGAACATCCAGTTGCGGATCCAGTCATACATGAGCAGTTTGCCGTCAAAATAACCCGGGAATGCCGTTGCCACGCCTTTGTAGTTTTCGCTGTAGTAGACCGGGCCTGCCATCGCGTTGCGGCCACCTTCTTTCAGCATGGGGAAGTCGTCGGATTTTACATAGGGATACCAGATAAAAGGAGGGCTCACCGCAGGCAATTCGCGTTTTCCCGTGTTGTTGGGCGATTCGTTGATGGGCGCTGCAGGATCCCACTTCGCTCCTACTTTCTTGGCGGCAAAGTCATACTTGGCATACGCGAAGTTGTTGCCCACAAAATACGGCCATCCAAAGAAGCCGGCTTTTTTTGCCTGGTTCAACTCATCGTAACCGCGCGGTCCACGGAGCGAATCGTCCTTCCCGGCATCGGGGCCCACTTCACCCCAGTAGAGAAAACCGGTCTTGCTATCCATAGAAATGCGATACGGGTTGCGGCATCCCATGACATAGATCTCGGGACGGGTCTTTTCCTCGCCTTTGGCAAAGAGGTTGCCGTCGGGAATGGTATACGTGCCATCGTCTTCCGGGTGGATGCGGAGGATCTTGCCGCGGAGGTCGTTGGTGTTGGCCGAAGATTTCTGGGCATCAAAAGGAGCCCGTCCGGGGCGTTCGTCGGATGGGCTGTGGCCATCCGATTCGAAGGGGCTGGTGTTGTCGCCCGTGGAAATGAAGAGGTTTCCATGCGTATCGAACATCAGCGAGCCGCCCGTGTGGCAGCAGGTTTCCCGTTGCGTGCCCACTTCAAGCAATTGTTTTTCGGACGCCATGTCCACCTTGTCGTCCTGGAAAACAAAACGCGACAGCACGTTCACGGACTTGTCGGGGTGCGAGTAGAAAATGTAGATCCAATGATTCTTTGCGAAGTTGGGATCGGCAGCGAGGCCGATCATGCCGTCTTCCGATTTTGTCCAGACGTTGAATTTGTTCACCATCTTGATCTTTCCGTCTGCCGGTGTGTAGAGCATCACCTCGCCTTTGCGTTCAATAAAAATAATCTTGCCGTCGGGCAGCACCGTCATTTCGGTGGGTTCGTCGAGGTTGAAATCCAGGACGGTTTTCTTGAAGCGGTTTTCTTCGACGGCGCGGATGGTTTTTGCCTTCGTGTAGTCCAGGGGCTTATCGCCTATGGCATAATGGATACCGGTGAGCAGGTGATCCTGGAAGAGCGAGTCGGCATAGCTCTGCTTGGTGTGGCCCATGCCGGTGTAGAAAGAGCGGCCGCCTTCGAAGTCGTGATACCAGGCAATGGGGTGGTTATCGCCATTCTCGCCCCCTTCATACGTGCTTTCGTCCAGCGTGTAGATCACGTTGATGTCGGGCGAGAAATGCTTGTAGTTGTAGAGTTCGTCCCAGCGCTTCCATTCGTCGGGGAGCGTGTTGGGGTGCGGGCCAAAAGGTTTGGCCTTGCGGAACATGGCTTCCTGTTGCTTGGGGTGGCTTTTGAAATAGGCGCCCACCAGTTTGCCATACCAGGGCCACTCGTATTCGGTGTCCGCAGCGGCGTGGATGCCTACATAGCCCCCACCCGCTTCGATGAAGCGTTTGAAGTCGGCCTGCTGCACGGGATCGAGCACGTCTTGGGTTGTGCTGAGGAAAATGACGGCCCGGTATCGTTTGAGGTTTTCTTCATTAAAAAGAGAGGCGTCTTCCGTTGTGTCAACCGCAAAGCCATTCGTCTTGCCCAGGGCCATCAATACCAACTTAGCGGTATCGATCGACTCGTGACGGTAGCCTTTTGTTTTCGAAAAGACCAACACACTGGGTACACTCTTTTCGCCACAGGAGAGGATGAGGCAAAAGAGCACCACGATCGACAGAAATGAATTCAGTTTATGTTTTGTCATAAATGGATATAGGTTTTCGGCGCATAGACATAACGTGGGTCTCTCCGGTTATCTATGGCCTTTAAATAAAGTCGTTGGGATATTACTTCAGTTCGCGGATCTTGAGGTTGCGGAACCACACTTTGTTGCCGTGATCCTGCAGGGCGATGCTGCCTTTCAGCGACTTGCCAAACACAGGCCAGGCTTTGAACTTGCTGCCGGCCACCAGTTGGTCCCACTCGGGGGTGTGCATGGTGAACTCCACCACCTTCACGCCATTGACATAGAATTCCATGTGTGCATTTTTTGAAACGATGCGAAACTGGTTCCAGTCGCCGTGCTTCACCGGTTCAGAAGAAGAAGCGATGAGATCGTAGAGATCGCCGGTGCGGTGTTTCTTTATCTTACCGTCGGGGTGACAGTCGTTATCGAGGATTTGCATTTCGGGGCCGCTGTGGTACGGGGCGCTGGAGGCAGGGTCTTCCACCACGTTGAACATGAGGCCGCTGTTTCCGCAGGAGTCGATCTTCCACTCGAGGATCAATTCATAGTCCTGGTAGGCTTTGTCGGTCACGATGTCGCCGCGGCCTTCCTTCGTGGAGGCGTCGAGGTACAGGGCACCGTCGGCTACTTTCCAGCCGGCGCCAACGCCTTTCTTGTTGTAGTTATGCCAGCCGGTTGTGGTCTTCCCGTCAAAAAGGAGTTTCCATCCTTCTTTCTTTTCCTGTGCTGTCAAGGTGTTGTTTTGGGCATTCACGGTGGAGACAAAACAAAAGAGGGCGCACCATAGCAGCGACGTCGAGTAGATTTTTTTCATAGCAGTGGTTGTATGCCTTGGGTTGTAGATTGTTTTTCAAAGAAATGAAAAACCGTCAGTCCCTGTGGGCACTGACGGTTTATGAATGTGTTAATCTTTCGGCTTTTCTCCGTCGAGCGAGAGGACGTACATGGCCATCTTCTCGGCGTCGCCCTTTGACAGGTCAGGGTGAGGCGACATGGGTATTTCTCCCCAGACGCCGCTTCCGCCGTTGCGGATCTTATCGGCCAGCAAGCCTACGTTGGCTTTGGTGAATTCGTATTTCTTTGCCACGTCGGTGTGGGAAGGACCTACGATCTTGTTGGTAGGGTGATGACAAGTTTTGCAGTCGCTGGCATCCACCAGGGCCTGGCCTTGTTTGATCAGATCGTCGGAAGATTCGGCTTTGGGCTCGGCGGCTTCTTTGGCTGCATCGTCGTCGCTGTAGCCTTCTTCGGTTTCTTCTTTTGCTGCTTCTTTCTTGGATCCGCCGCATGACGTCAGGGACCAGGTGGCTACACCTACCAGCGCTAATACTAAAAATGCTTTTTTCATGTGTGGTTCGAATTAAAAAAATTAAAAATGGTCTGTCAGTAAATCTTCCCGGGTCTAAATACCCAACACTTTCTTATTGAATTTGGCGTCTTTGCCGGTGGCGGCAAAGTCGTCGAATGCCCTTTCCGTGACACGGATGATGTGGCTCTGGATGAACGGTGCGCCTTCGGCAGCACCCTGTTCGGGGTGCTTGATGGCACACTCCCACTCCAGCACGGCCCAGCCGTCGTAACCATATTGCGTGAGCTTGGAGAACACGGTTTTGAAATCCACCTGTCCATCGCCCAGCGAGCGGAAACGCCCCGGACGGTTCACCCAATCCTGATAGCCCCCATAGACGCCGCTTTTTCCCGTAGGGTTGAACTCGGCGTCCTTCACGTGGAACATCTTGATGAAGGTGTGATAGAAGTCAATGTATTGCAGGTAATCCAGCTGTTGCAGCACAAAATGGCTGGGGTCATAGAGAATATTGCAACGCGCATGCTTTCCGGTGGCTTCATAGAAGCGTTCGAACGTGATGCCGTCGTGCAGATCTTCGCCCGGGTGGATTTCGTAGCAAAGGTCTACGCCGGCTTTGTCGAAGGCGTTCAGGATCGGAAGCCAACGCTTGGCCAGTTCCTTGAAGCCGTCTTCTACAAGCCCTGCCGGGCGCTGAGGCCAGGGATAGACCGTGTGCCACATGAGCGCGCCCGAAAACGTAGCGTGCGCGTTGAGGCCGAGGTTTTTGCTGGCCTTAGCGGCATATTTCAACTGGTCTACCGCCCAGGCGGTGCGCTCGGCAGGCTTGCCGTGCAACGCCTTTGGCGCAAAGCCGTCGAACATCTCGTTGTAGGCAGGATGCACGGCCACCAACTGGCCTTGCAAGTGTGTGGAGAGTTCCGTGATCTGCAAGCCGCAGGATTCCACGATGCCTTTGATCTCATCGCAGTAGTCCTTGCTTTCGGCAGCCTTCTGGAGATTGATACAGCGGCCATCCCAAGCCGGGATCTGCACGCCTTTGTAGCCCAGGGACGCCACCCACTTGCAAATCGTTTTCAGATTGTCAAATGGCGGCTGATCGCCCATGAACTGTGCCAGGAAAATGGCCGGTCCTTTTATCGTTTTCATTAAAAAGCTGAAGACATTTGGTTGAACATCATTTCCGTTATTTCAGCTTGGTCCACTTGCGGGTGGAGTTGCTGGACTTGACCGCCGTTTGCACGAAGTTCATACCCCGTACGCCGTCTTCCACATCGGGGAAGTCGTATTTGGCGGCATTGATCTTCTTGCCCGGTTTGTAGTCGCGCACGGCCTTGCCAAAAGCGCGGTAGATGTTGGCGAAGGCTTCGAGGTAGCCTTCGGGGTGACCTGCCGGCGTGCGGGTGAAAGCTTTTGCATCGTCGGACAAATATTTCTGGCCGGCGCGGATGATCTCCTTGGGACGGTCCAGCCACTTTACGATCATGGTGTTGGGGTCTTCCTGTTTCCACTCCAGACCGCCTTTTTCACCGTATACGCGGATGTTGAGGTTGTTTTCTTCGCCCGCGGCTACCTGGGTGGCCATGAGCACACCGGTGGCACCGTTGTCAAATTTTATCAACATGGATGCGTCGTCGTCCAGCTTGCGGCCTTTCACGACGGCATTCAACATGGCGCATACTTCCGTGATGTTGGAGCCGGTGATGTATTCGGCCAGGTTCGCAGCGTGCGTACCGATATCGCCGATGGCACCGCCCATACCCGATTGCTTGGGGTCGGTTCTCCAGGAAGCCTGCATGTTGCCTGTGCCTTCCAACAGGGTGGAAAGCCAGCCTTGAGGATATTCAACAAATACTTTTCTGATCTTGCCCAGCTTGCCGGTGGAAACCATGTTGCGGGCTTCTTTTACCAGGGGATAGCCGGTGTAGGTATGGGTAAGGCCAAGGATGAGGCCTGTTTTTGCTACTACTTTTTGTAAGGTCTTTGCCTCTTCGACAGAGAAAGCGATGGGTTTTTCAACGATCACGTGGAAGCCACTTTCCAGGGCCATCTTCGAGGGGCCGAAGTGTACGTGATTAGGGGTTACTACCGACACAAAGTCGATGCGTTGATCGGGAGGCATGTTCTTCTCGATCTCGAACATCTCCTGGTAGGTTTCATAGACCCGTTTCGGATTGAGATAAAGCGCTTCGCCGGTTTGTTTTGACTCGCCGGGGATCACGCTAAAAGCGCCGCATACCAATTCAATTTCTCCATCGATACCGGCGGCTTTACGATGAACGGGGCCAATAAAAGAGGTAAGTCCGCCACCTACCATGCCCATGCGTAATTTTCTTTTCATTAGGTTAGAATGTTTTGGTTCAAGTAAGGGATTAAATGTCTAAAAATAAAGCATAAAATTTATAGAAATCGATTGCGGATTGGGTTGACGGCCATATATTTTCTAATGATTTATTCACGGGAGGGGTTTGGCAAACTAGTTGTTAAATCCTTTCTTTGACTCCATTTGCCTTAACTTTTTTTCATGACTGAATCGCTCTTTCTCAAAAACCTCTGGTATTTCGCCATGCATGGTTCATTTCTGAAGCAAGGCAAACTCGTGGCCAAGGAGATCCTGGGAGAACGCGTTGTGTTTGGAAGAGACGAGCACAACATCCCCTTCGCGCTACGCGACAATTGCCCGCACCGCGGCGTGCCCCTTTCCAAGGGCTGGTACGATGGCAAAACCCTGCAATGCTGCTATCACGGCTGGAAGTTTGACCACACCGGCGCCTGCACCGGCATCCCTGCCCTGGCCGACGACAAATTCGACACCACCAAGATCAAGGTCTTCAAATACCCCGTCCGCGAGATCAACGGCACGGTCTGGATCTACATGCCCCAGAACAAAACGCAGCTCAGCGGCGCCGAGGAAAGGATCCCCGACTTGCTGGTGCCCCAGGGAAAGGATTTTCTGTTTGTAGAAAAAGTGACGATGCCCGCCGATATCGATCATTCCGTCATCGGGCTCATCGACCCGGCACACGTGACGTTTGTACACCAATCGTGGTACTGGCGGTCGTCCAAGAAGTTGAAGTTGAAGGAAAAGAAATTCGAGCCCGTCGATCTGGGCTTCAAGATGACGCGGCACACGCCGTCGTCGAACTCAAAAGGATATTCAATTCTGGGGGGAAGCCGGTCCACAGAGATCAACTTCCAGTTGCCGGGCATTCGCACGGAACACATCCAGGTGGGCAAGGACGAAATTGTGTCAATCACCTGCCTCACTCCCATCAACGAGCACGAGACCGAACTCAATCATATCTTTTACACGACTATTGGCTTTGTGAAATACGTCTGGTGGCCGCTGCGCCAATTGGGCAAGCAATTCATTCACCAGGACCTGGGCGTTTTCGAAAAGCTGAGCGAAGGCCTGAAATCAAAGCCCACCCTCATGCTGCTCGGAGAACCCGATTTGCAAGCGCGCTGGTATCATGAACTGAAGCGCCAGTGGGACCTGTCGCAGCAGAACAAAACGCCGTTCGTGAATCCGGTGGAGCCGAAGACGTTGCATTGGATCACGTAGCAAATTCGTGGCAAGGATGCCCAGAACCCTCTCGGGCCGTAAACATCAATTCGATCATTTATTCAAAAGTTAAATGTGCCCTTTCCCTTTCTGAAGTCAATGGCTGTCTCACAACATCACGATTCAATTTCATTTTTCAGAAAATTAAAACGAAACGCGACTTCTACAGAATCAAGCATGTTCCCTTGCGAAAGACAAGTTGGTTAGGAGAATGTTTGACAGCTACCCGGCCAGGGATAGAAACGGAAAGCCCGAAGTGCGTTGGTTGTGTGTGGACGGACTTGCAGTGAATAGCCCGGCCCGAGGTTTCCGAGGGGGCCGCCCATATAGCATGGATGAGCGCTCACGAACTACCAGTCGTCGCTGTCCTTCTTCTTCCCTTTCTCCACATACTGAAGCTTGTCGGTGAACGATTTGTCGAGAAGCCCCAGCGTGTTGGGCTTGCACCACTCCTGGTTCATGATGGTGCCGTTGTTTTTGGCGGCGTAGTTGGTGAGGTTGTCTTTGGCGGTGATCTTTTTGTAGCCGATGTCGCCCGTCAGTTGGATGGAGCGGACGGTGACGCGGTATTTTCCGTCCTTCACACCAACGGTGACCTTGCCACTGTATTTTCCGGTTTGGATGATCGGCGGTGTGGCCACTTGGGTGAATTGGAATTTCTTATAGTCCACGATGATGTCATTCATGTCGAAAGTTACTTCTTCGCCGGTGGTTTGCAGGTTTGCCACAAAGGGTTGGGCTTTGTAGAATTCAGTGAGCTTGGCGGCGGTGATGGAATCCTGGGCAAAGACTTTTTGATAGAGGATCTCCTGGTCGGCCAGTTTAAAATTGCCATAAGACGTGTTGCCCTGCGCGAAAAGGACGATGGAACAAGCCGTGAGGAACAGGGAAAGAAGTGTTTTCATAGGTCGGTAACTTTGCGGCAATGTACAGAACAAAATGCATTAGCGCGGCGCAGCCGTCAAAAACAAAGGTCATTCAAACGCGTTGCGCGCTGAATGACCTTTAGTCTATTTTATTGGTTACAACACTAAACGAACTTGTTCAACAAGTTCTCATAGTATTCCTGTTTGCCGCTGATCTGTTCGGGTTCGCCGTTTTTGAGGGCAAGCTTTCTCAGTTCTTCCAATCCTACCTTGCCTTGCTCAAACGATTTTCCTTTTCCGCTGTCGAAAGATGCATAGCGTTCTTTGCGCAGCTTGGTGTATTCGCCGTTGTCGAGGATGGCTTGGGCGGTGATGAGGCCGCGCGCGAAAGAGTCCATGCCGCCAATGTGGGCATAGAAGACATCGGCATTGTCGGTAGAGTTTCTGCGGGTCTTCGCATCGAAGTTCACGCCGCCGTTCTTGAAGCCGCCGGCCTGCAGGATCACGAGCATGGCTTCGGTCAGTTCATAGAGGCTGTTGGGGAATTGATCGGTATCCCAGCCGTTCTGATTGTCGCCGCGGTTGGCGTCGATGCTTCCCAGCACGCCTGCGTTGGCCGCTACCTGGAGTTCGTGATCGAACGTGTGTTGCGCCAGCGTGGCGTGGTTCACTTCGATGTTGAGTTTGAAGTCGTCCATCAATTCGAACTCGCGGAGAAACGCGAGGCAGGTGGCGGCATCAAAATCGTATTGGTGTTTGGTGGGCTCCATCGGCTTGGGTTCGATGAGGAACGTGCCTTTGAAACCCTGTGCGCGGGCATAGTCTTTTGACGCATGCAGGAAGCGCGCCAGGTGTTCCTGTTCGCGTTTCATGTCGGTGTTCAGCAATGACATGTAGCCTTCGCGCCCCCCCCAGAACACATAGTTCGATCCACCCAATTCGATGGTGGCATCGAGCGCGTTCTTCACCTGCGCACCGGCCCAGCACACGACGTTGAAGTCGGGGTTAGTGGAGGCGCCGTTCATGTAGCGCGGGTGTGAGAACAAGTTGGCGGTTCCCCACAGCAATTTCACACCGGATGCTTTTTGCTTTTTCTTGGCGTAGTCAACGATCTTTTGAAGGCGTTCCTCGGATTCGCTCAGCGTGGGGGCTTCGTCCACGAGATCATAGTCATGAAAGCAATAGAACGGGGCGCCGATCTTGGTGATGAATTCAAAGGCGGCATCCATCTTATCATAGGCACGTTGCACGGCGTCGCTGCTTTTGTTCCAGGCAAAATTTTTGGTGCCGGGACCGAACGGGTCGCCGCCCGTGCCGCAGAAGGTATGCCAATAGGCGATGGCAAAACGGAAGTGTTCTTCCATGGTCTTCTTGCCTACTTTGCGCTTAGCGTCATAGAATTTAAAAGCCAAAGGGTTGTCCGATTCCTTGCCTTCATACTTTATCGGGCCAATGCCTTTAAAGTATTCTTTGTCTCCGAGTGTAAGTTTCATGTAGTTGTGTTTAGATATTCCGGTTGAAAATTTTTGTTAGAGCGTCTTTTGCAGGTGTGCCTGCCAGGTTTGATAGGCCTTTTTATACTGGTCGGTCAAGGTAGACGAAGGTTGTTCCGTGCGGATGATCTTCAAGCCGCGGAAGGCTTCTTCAAAAGAACCGTACACGCCTGCCCCTACTCCTGCCCCGAGCGCCGCGCCTTTCGCGCCGTCGGTGTCATATAGTTCGAGCGGCGCGCCAATGGTGTTGACAAACGCTTCGCGGAACAGCGGACTTAAAAACATGTTGGCATGGCCGGCGCGGATCACTTTTGTGCTCAAACCCATGCCCTGCAAAACATCAAAGCCGTATTTGAGGGCAAACACAATCCCCTCCTGGGCGGCGCGGAACACATGCGCTTGCCCGTGACGGTTGAAGTTCAGACCATGGAACGAGGCGTCGAGGTTCTTGTCTTCCAGCACGCGTTCAGCGCCGTTGCCGAACGGGAGAACGGAAAGGCCGTCAGCGCCAATGGGTGCCTCAGCCGCTATTTTATTGATCTGGTCATATTCATAGAGCGACCCATTCCCGCAAGCCTGCTTGCGCAGCCAGCTGTTGAGGATACCCGTACCGTTGATGCACAGCAATACGCCGTTGCTTTTCACGGGTTTATGGTCGTTCACGTGAATAAACGTATTGACGCGTGACTTGGGATCGTAGGCGTTTTTATCGGTCACGCTATAGATGACCCCGGATGTTCCGGCGGTGGCCGCGGTTTCGCCGTTGTTTAAAACATTTAAGGAGAAGGCATTATTTGGCTGATCACCAGCACGATAGCTCACCGGAGTTCCCTCCTGCAAACCTATCAGCTGTGCCATAGCCTTCGTCACTTTGCCGTGGATGGAAAACGTGGGCACTTGCGTGGCCAGCATCGAGGCGGGAATGCCGTACAAGGACAGCAATTTCTCCGAGGGCGCTCCTGCTGTGTAATCCCAAAACATGCCTTCTGACAAACCGGATGCGGTGGTAACAATGTCGCCTGTGAGTTTCATGGCGAGGTAGTCGCCGGGAAGCATCACTTTATGGATGCGTTCAAAAACGGCAGGCTCATTGTCTTTTACCCATTTGAGTTTGGAGGCGGTGAAGTTCCCGGGAGAGTTCAACAAATGCTTTAGGGAGTAGTCGGCACCCAGGCTTTGAAAGGCATGGCGACCGATCTCAACGGCACGGCTATCGCACCAGATGATGGAAGGGCGAAGCACCTTTTGGTCCTTGTCTACACACACCAGGCCGTGCATTTGATACGAGATGCCGATGGCCGCAATGTCTGCCCCACTCACGCCGGATTTCTTCAAACACGCCTGCAGGCTTTTCTGTGCATGCTCCCACCACATCTCAGGATCCTGCTCCGCCCAGCCGGCGTGCACGGCCAGCATCGGCATTTCTTCGGCCGGCGACTGCGCCGAAGCAACGGACTGCCCGGTGGCCGCATCGATCAGCGACGCTTTGATAGAGGAGCTGCCCAGGTCATACCCCAACAGGTATTTCTTCATATTTTGTAAAATTACAATCGTTTGAAAGTGCGGTAAATATATAACTTATAGTACATTTGACTACAAGTATCCTGAAATATTTTTTATACCTTAACAGCGTATGACGACCCTACCCTTTCCCGATACCATTATCGATGCCCTCTCCATTGACTGCCTGATCTTTGGGTTTAAAAAAAGTGAGCTCGACATCCTCCTGGTGCAACACGGCGAAGGCATCAGCAAGGGGAAATGGGCGCTCCCGGGAGGCTGGATCAAATACAACGAAAGCACTGACGGCGCCGCCACGCGCATCCTCAACGACCTCACCGGCGTGTCCAATATCTACCTGGAGCAATTGCGCGCCTTTGGCGACGTGCACCGTTACCCTACCAAGCGCGTGATCACCATTGCCTATTATGCGCTGGTAAAGCCCGAGAACTACACCCTGCACGCCGGTTTCACGGCGGCCGATGCCCAATGGTTCAAGATCAGCGAAGTGCCGGAAATGCCTTATGACCACAAGATTATCCTGGAAGAAGGTTTGGCCTACCTCAAGCATAAAGTGCGGCATGAACCCATCGGATTCAATCTCTTGCCCAAGAAATTCACCCTGCTGCAATTGCAGGAACTCTATGAGGCCATCCTCGATAAGAAGCTGGACAAACCTAATTTCCGACGCAAGCTGATGCGGATGAATCTGCTCGAGCCGTGTAAGGAGAAGCAGACGGATGTATCGCATCGGGCGGCAGGGCTTTACAGGTTTGATAAGAGAGCCTATAATCATTTGAAAGAGAAGGGGTTTATGTTTGAGTTGTGATCAGGAACGGGGAGAGATGGGAGTAAGGAGCCAGTAGTAAGTAGTAAGTAGAAAGTAGAATGCAGGTATGGGCTTTACGCTTTACGTATGGGTTCAGGCGGCCGGGGAATGCAAATGCATTGGTCGAGGCTATAACTGCCTGTAAAAGAAAAAATTATGTTGAGATCGCTCATCCATAACCCACACCAGACCTCACTCCCACTCACCTTCCCTCACACCCGCTCCTGCACGCGTCCCGGCTCCTGCGTCTGACTCCTGAGTGATTTTTGTTGCTTAAAAAAAACTGCTGCTCCCATAGTCATAACGACTATAAGTTTTCCCCAATTCTTGTAGCTTGCAATCCATTGCACTGTTGCAAGGGAGGATTTTTAACTGCATCTTAACGCATCACTTTAGACTATAACCTTAAACCTTTTAATCGATCATGGAACAGAAGAATATTAACCGCACCAGCCTGTTTTGGGCAAGTTGCATGTCCCTGCTGGTGACATCGCTTTCTTTCGGGATACGGGCCGGTATTTTGAACAGACTCGGGGTAGAGTTCAGTCTTAACGCCCAGCAACTGGGTACGATCGCCGCAACGGCTTTCTGGGGATTCCCGTTGGCCGTTGTTATTGGCGGTTTCGTTGTAGACATCATTGGCATGAAACGTCTGCTCGTCATTGCCTTCCTGTTTCACCTTCTTGGCATCGGGCTCACCGTATTTGCGAATGGTTACTGGTCCCTGTTCCTATCCACGCTGTTGATCGGTATTGCCAACGGAACGGTCGAAGCCGCTTGTAATCCGCTGGTAGCAACCATTTATTCCGAAAACAAGACCACAAAACTGAATCACTTCCACCTTTGGTTTCCCGGTGGCATCGTGATCGGTACGCTCATCGTTATGCTGTTCGACAAAATCGGATTGGGATGGCAAGTACAGGTGGCTACCATGTTTCTTCCTACCCTGGCCTATGGCTACCTGTTCTTAAAACTGGATTTCCCCGTTACCGAACGCGTAGCATCGGGTGTTTCCACGGGCGACATGTATAAGGCGGTCCTTACTCCCCTTTTCATCTTCATGTTCATCTGTATGTTTGGAACGGCCATCACCGAATTGTTCACCAACCAATGGGTAGGTCTGCTGCTTTCGCAGGCCACGAGCAATTCACTGTTGCTCCTCACCATTACCACCGGCATCATGGTTATCGGTCGAGCATTTGCAGAGCCCATCGTTCATCGGTTTTCACCGGCAGGCGTGTTGTTGGCATCGGCCACCCTGGCCGCACTGGGTCTTTATTTGATGAGCACCGTGACCGGAAATATGCTGCTCGTTGCAGCGTTGCTTTTTGGAATCGGCGTTTGTTACTTTTGGCCCACCATGCTGGGTTTTGTATCTGAAAATATCCCGAAGTCAGGCGCCGTGGGCATGAACCTGATGGGCGGAGCCGGCATGTTTGCCGTGTCTGTCTATACAGCTTTTATGGGCGGCGTGTATGATAACATCATATCCAAGAATCTTCCTTCCGGCGCAGATCTCAAGGCCTACCAGGCTGCCGCAGCAGGAAGTACGGAGGCAACGGCCTTTGCCAACGCGCAGTTGGTCGCGGGGCCGGAGATTATCCGTACCACGCTGGTAATCCCCATTGTCCTGGTGGTTGCCTTCATCGGATTGGTGATCTATATGCGCGGTCGAAAGGCGCAGGCACCGGCAACGGCATAAGCCTAACGATTCTAAAGAAAATTACAGAGGATGGCCCAAAACCATCCTCTTTCTTTTTTACGTACATTCCCTTAAATCCTCCAGGAGGCCACATTGAGTATGCGTAAA
>Ga0209050_1002210_pt1 | contig 17489 bp, 18 predicted proteins | sample Araplavi_mTSA_r2_FD_184276 | JGI IMG/M metagenome (GOLD analysis project Ga0209050, IMG submission 184276) | Arabidopsis root microbial communities from North Carolina, USA - plate scrape MF_Cvi_mTSA_r2 (SPAdes) (version 2) | ecosystem: Host-associated > Plants > Roots > Endosphere | place: USA... | reverse complement strand
GTAAGGGATGACGCCCGAGGACTTGCCGTTCGTGCTCAGGATGCGACTGCCGGCGCCGCGCACGCGGGTCCAGTCGGTACCGATGCCGCCCGCGAACTTGCTCAGGCGAGCCGACTCCTCGATCGTGCCGTAGATGGATGCGAATCGGTTGACGCCCTTCTCCATCTCTTCGTCGTCCACACTGATCTGGTCGTTCACCGTGTTCAGGTAGCAGCTGGACAGCTGGCTGCGGATGCTGCCCGAGTTGAACAGGGTCGGCGTGCTGGCCATCGCATCGAAGTTCGACAGCAGGTTGTAGAACTCGATGGCGCGCCGTGTCGGGTCGCTTTCGTTGATGGCCAGGCCCATGGCCACGCGCATGAGGAAGTGCTGCGGCAGCTCGATGATGTTGTCGTTCGTGTCGCGGACCAGGTAGCGGTCCACCACGTTCTGAAGGCCGATGTAGTCGAACTGAAAGTCGCGGTCAGGCTGCAGCGCGTCGTCCAGCTGCTTGAAGTCGAACCCTCGCATTGCCCGGCTGTAGCGCCCGGCGGCGTAGCCGCGGTCGATCACGGATCGCATCGACGGGTACACGTTGCTTCCCGTTGCGCGCTTGTACGTCTCGGCAAGCAGGTAGCGCGCGGCGACGAAGGTCATGTCGGGGTTGTCGCGCCCGATCAGCCCCGAGGCAGCCTTGATCTGGGCCTGGAAGATGTCTGCGGTCGACATGCCGTCGAAGATCAGGAACTTCACCTGCTCCTTGAGCAGCGCCAGGTCGACATCCAGGCCCTTGGTGGCGAAGATGTCCAGGCGGTCGATTTTTGCTTGGTCGAATGGCTCGCGCGAGCCATCCCGTTTGATGACGGTCATGTATTTCTAAGGGGGAGGGAGAGAAAGAATCTATTTTAGGTCAGTCAGTAATTACTGACCATATAAGCCAATCAAGCTGCCTTGGTGCTGTAGATAGCCATCATCTGCATGAACTGGGTGCTCTGCACGCACGCGGTCACCGATGCCATCGCATCGGCCATGTGTTCGTTGTCGGCATTCAGGATGACCTGGCCCTTGGACTTGTGGGTGTTCCAAGGCAGGTGCGGCGCCAGATCGCGCGCCCAAGCGATCATTTCAGCCTTGGTGGCGCTCTTCTTGCCAGTCGACGCCTTTACCTCCTTCGGCGTGACCTCGATGATCGGGACCGGCACGCTGGCGAGCAGCATGATGCTCATGCCGAAGCTCAGCGCTGCGCGCGCGTCTTGCGCCCCGCTGGGGACTTCGCCCGTGATGATCTGCGGCCGCCATTCGGCAAACTGCTTGTGCACGCCGCGGTGCAGCTCCCGGGCGCTCGCGAGGTCCGCCGAGTTCTGGCGTTGCATCTTCGTCTTGTCGGCCGCCTTGGTCTGCACCATGGCGATGGCACGCCAGTCGATCTCTCCGTTACGGATGTCCACGTCCGCCAGGCACATGCCCGTGTTGCGCAGTGATGGGTCGATGCCCATGATCTTGAGGATGGTCACGTTCTTCCTTATAGGTGGTTGAAACTTGCGGCGGTTTGCGGCTACCAGGCGCCCCACTCTTCGCTGGCCTGCAGCTCGGCGGACTTGATGGGCGGAGCAAACGCCTGCACTGGTTGCACTCTCGCTGGCAACTTGGGAGCAGCGCTCATCTGGGCGGCCACCCACGCTTCCAGGCCGTCAAAGTGCGCGAACGCCTTGTCCATCTCGAGCGTCATGTTGGCGAAGCCCCCGCTGCGTAGTGGCTCGCATGCCGGGCCGAAGGTGGCCTTCAGCACCGTGGTGTCGCGGTGGATATTCGGCTCCTGGAACACGGACTGCAGCACCAGGTCCTCGCCACCGTCGAAGGTCCATTGAGTCCCTCGTGAGACCTTCGACTCACCGAGGCGGGCTCGTGCGGGCAGCGAACATGGCCCTGCCATTCGCAACATGTAAGGCGACTCGCTGAGGGTCGTGTTCATCTGCCTGATCCATGCCTTGAGGGCGTCAGGGCCGCCCTGCTCGAGTATTTGAAGGCCGTTCAGGTGCACAGCGCGCCCTCCACCGTCGAGACGCCATCGGCCTTGGTGACCGTGGTGACGTTGTCGATCCAGTCACCGAGCGAGTTGTGGCTGATGACGATGACCGTGCCCCGCTCGCGCGCCTTGCGCTCCAGGATGGTCATGAGACGCTCGAGGCCTGACGGGTCGAGGGCGTCGTCCACCTCGTCGCCGAACCAGATGTCGATCGGCTGTGTCGCCCGGCTGGCCACCAAGTCCTGCAGCGCGAGCGCGGTGGCCAGGCGAACCTTGCGCTTCTCGCCGCCCGACAGGCCGGCAAACGAGTCGGCACCCTTGCTGTGGGTGACCTCGATGCTGAACTTTTCCTTCAGGTCACCGCTGGCTGACTTGGTCAGGGTGGTCCAGATCGCCTGGATCGCCCCGTCGCTGAGCACGGACAGATAGTCGGCGGTGCGCGCATTCAGGAACGGCGTGACGGTGTCCAGGATCTGCGCCCGGACGCCGGCCGGCCCGAAGACCTTCACCACGCTCTCGGCAACCGCCACGTCTGCGGTCGCCTTCTCGATCTCGGCCGTCCAACCGGTCACCTGCGTGTTCTCGTAGCTCAGGCGCTCCTCGAGCTCCTCCACCACCGACTGCTCGGGGTTCACAGCCGCCTTCGCATTGTCGAGCGACAGCTTCTCCTGGTCGAGCGTCTGCTTTGCGGTCTGGGCAACGCGGATGGCGTGCTGCAGGGCGGTCTTGTCTTGCTCGAGGGTGTTTCGTTCTGCGTTCAGGGCGCTGACGTCCGGGACCAGCGCAAGCGCCGCCTCGTACGCGGCTACCGCGTCCCTGTGGGCTTGTACCTGCGCACGCACCCGCAGCGCGATCGCCGCCTGCTCGCTCTTCGCGGTGGCCAGCTTGGTGTCGAGTGCGGCCGTCAGATGCTTGCGGTGCTCGTCCGAATTGAGGACGGTGCCGCAGGTTGAGCATGGGCGTGCCAGGTCGTCCTCGATGTGAGCGATGCCGTGTTGGGCGCTTTCGACCTTCTTGGCCGCTGCCTGAAGAGCGTGCTTCTCGATGGCCAGCTCGGCGCGCTGCGCGCTCTGCTGCGCGGCGGTGGCGGCACGCTGGGCATTTGCATGCTCAGCGAGCGACACGCCGATCTCGGTAAGCCGTGTCGCGGCAGCGTCGGCCGCCGGCTTCAGTGACTGGGCGTGCAACGCCTTGGCGGTGGCGTCCCCCTTCGCAGCGTTTACGCGGCTCTCCAGGCCGGCGATCACACTAGCGCGGCCAGCGTCCCATTGCTTGGCCTTCTCGCGGCGGGTCTCCAGCGCGCTCTCGGTGCGAAGCAGGCCTGTCTTGGCCGTGTCGAGCCGCGCTACATAGCCGTCCAACAGGTTCTTTGCGCTGGTCAGCCGCGTGCGGGACAGCGCGTAGGCCCGCTCGATGCGCTGCATCCCGGCGCCCTCCTCGATCAGGCGCTTCAGATCGCGGTCGCCCATCTTCGGCAGATCAGGCATGGCTTCCTGACCGCTGTAGACGGCGGCGACGAAGACCTCGTAGCTGGCGCCCAGGATCTTCTCGACCTCCTTCTGGGTCTCGGCGTCGGTGCCCCGCGTCATGTCCACCGAAGGGCCGGTCGGGTCGACGATGGCATAGAGACGCAGGCAGTTCTTGCCGGTTGCGTGCTTGCGGTAGCGCTCGACCTTGTACGTGGTCGCGCCGTTCTCGAGCGCGACGATGACGGAAGTGTTCTTCTTCGCCTTCAGGTTGACGACGGAGTCACCCTTTACGCCCCGGGCGGTGACACCGTACAGGCACCAGCAGATGGCGTCCACGATGGACGACTTCCCTGCCCCGTTGCTCGAGGCCGAATCGTCGTCGCTGTTCACGCCCTGGATCAGGTTCAGGCCGCGGTCGGCCAGCTTGACGGTGCCGCTGGCGACCGTCAGGAAGTTTTCGATGTGCGCGCTGAGAAATTTCATGTGTTCAGTCTCCCGAGGTCTCGACGGATGCGAGCACATCCATTGCGGCGGTCGCGACGCGGGTGCTGTCGGCCAGCCCGTTCATGGCTTTGATGAATTCGGACACCGAGGCCTCGAGCGAGGCGCCCGCGTTGACGGTTGCCACGGTGGTGCCGGCACGCACCGCGGCGGTCTTGGGCATGGGCTGCACCAGCACGGCCCTCGCGCCCATGTCCATGAGCTCCTTGCGGGCCGCTTCGACCTCTTTGCTCTTGTCGGCCTCGACACGTACCCGGACGTAGTTGCCGTCGACCAGCAGTGGCACGTCATCAGGGTCCACGTTCGCCAGCTGCGCCAAGTCGACGAACTGCGGCAGATGGCTCTTTCGCCAGGTCATGCGGCCCTCGTCGACCAGCAGGAAGCCCGCCTTGGTGCCCACGTCGGACCAGGTGTGATGTGCAAGCGCGCCGATGCTGACGACCTCGGTGACGGCGAGGCCTGCGGGGAAAACCTTGTGGTTGTGATAGTGCCCCGAGTACACGCGGCGGAAGCCCGTCTCGGACAGCCAGGCGGGGTCGAGTCCGTGTGCCGGCAGGCCGTCGATGACGCCATCGATCGGAGCGTGGAGGATGAGGTCGCACCCGGCAGGGGTTCCCACCCGCGCCTTGGTTGCTTCGATCTCGGCTTTGAGCGAATCGATGCTCTCGTGCCAAGGGATCATGGCGATGTTCAGCGCCTCGTCGATGTAGGTGTCCGCAGTCACGGTCACGTAGTCACATTCAAGCGCGGTGACGGCGCTCCCCAGACGCTCGGTGTCGCGGCCGGCCAAGTCATGGTTACCCGGGATGATGATGAACTTCGTCCCGTACTTGGCGTGGCACAACGCGAGCGTGTCCTTCAGGCTGTTCAGCACCACGGGGTTGACCGAGCCGCGCACGTGGAAGACGTCGCCGGCCATGATGACGGTGTCGCCGCCAGCGGATTGGATTTCCGCCGCGCTGCGCTCGACCTCGTCGAGCAGGCCCCGCAGGCGGGTGTTCACCCCGTCAGGGTTGGTGGCTGCAAATGCGGACCACTGGTGCATGTGCAGGTCGGCCATCAAGGCGTACATCGGTGGGCTCCTTCGATAAAAAGTCCCGCGTCTTGCGCGGGCTGGTGCGATTATAGAGATACTGTCAGCACTTACTGACTGTCAGGCGCGATAGAAGATGTGGTGGCCCAGCGTGCGCACGCGCGTCATGGTCAGGCGCCAGGACGGCGTCACGCGCTTGGCGTGATAGAACTTGGCGCCTTGCGTCAGGTCGGGCATGTTGCCGGCCAGCGACCACTGAGCGATGCGCCAAGCCAGCGCCCAAGCCTCGGGCTCGGCGTTCGTGGCGTTGATCAGATGTGCCGGGATGGCCCAGCCCTTCTTCGTGAGCTTCACGTCCTTGGTCCAGCTGAACTGGTGGCGCTTGAAGACGACGTCGCAGACCTTGGCGGGATCGCGCTCGGCGCGGTTGAGCGTGACCATGGCGACGGCGTACTGGCCCGGGATGTATTCGCCGCGGGATTCGTGAAAGACGTTCAGCGCGAGACACAGCGCGGCGGTGGAGATGAGCATGCGCTCCCCTTTCTTGTTGCGATGGGAACAGTGTCCCGGTCAGGTCTTGGCTTTGGGCAAGCGCCCACGTTTGATGCGCACCTGCTTGAGCATCTCCTCGCTGCGCTGTTCGACGGGAGGCAGGCTGATGTGCCAGAGTGCGTCCGGCACGACGTACTGAGTGGGCAACGGGCGCCCGGGTGTGGACTGCACACGCTTCTCGACGCCGCGCGCTAGGCCGTCAGGCCCGAAGAGCGTTGCCGGCGCCAGCAGCTTGGTGCCGTCCTCGACCAGCAAAAGCACGTGACTCAGGCCGTAGTTGCGCAGAGCTGAGACGGTGTCGACGTCCACCGTCCAGGCTTGGCGCTCGTGCAGTCGCTGGTCAGTGCGTCGCGGCGACTGAAAGATGTTCAGTCGCTTGCCCGCCAGCTTGTAGGTGCGCAGCTCGCCGATCTTGCGGCGGTTCTGGCGCACTTGGCGGACGGTCCCATTGCCGTCCTTCGCTGGCTTGGGCTCGCTGACTCGGTGGCTGTCAGTCACCTGCAGGCAAACCGACGGGCGCGGGGTCGTGTTCCTTCAGAGCGCCGCGGCTGGTGACGCGCCACTCTCGGCCGGTGCGAGTGATCAGCTTGGTGCCGGGCAGCTTGTGCTCGCCGTTCAGCAGGCCGATGACCGACGTCTTGTCGGTCTGGATCTCGACCTCGTACACGCGCACATCCGGCAGATAGATGATTTCTGTGGTGTCGATCGCCTTCACCTTGGCGAGAGCCAGGGTCTCGGCGTAGTCGACGCGCTCGTCGTTGATGATTTCGTAGGCTCTCATGCTTTCGCTCCTGTGGTTGTGGAAGTCTTCTGCACCACGTTGGCGGCCAGGTACCCGGCGATCAGTGCCAGCAGCAGCACCTGGAATACGCCCTCGGTGATCTTGCGGGTGTCGACCAGGCGGAAGAGCCCGGCGAAGCACATGACGGCGAACAAGAACTTGCGGCTCAGCGGCGCCAGCATGCGAGTCCTGAATTGTTTGTCAGCGCTGACAGTCTCTCTAATGCCTGCCACATAGCTGAAGGCGCTGCCACTTTCGCCGTCAGGGTGAGCGTCGCGCAGAAGGTGCCGTTTATGCGGGTGGATCATCGGGAATCTCTTTCAAGAAAATTACAGAACAGGGGGCACTGTCAGCGGTTCGGTTCGGCCCCCAGTGCTTGAAGCGCTTGCGGATCGATGCAAGCAGCAGATCCGGGCGGTCGGCAACCGGGTGCTCCTGCCAGTTGTGCGCCCAGCGCCCGAAGCTTCTCGCCATCGTCGCAAGTTCACCCGTGGTCACGCTGACGACCGTGGCGGTCTTCAGCGGGCGCTTGGTGCGCGCGTCGACCAGCGAAACGATGTCGCCCTTGTTGAGCTTCTCGGCCCACTTCCCTCCCAGGCGGAAGGTGGCGAAGGTGCCCTCAAGCCCTCGGCGCGGGTGGGAGAATGCGATGGTCTTGGTCATCACTACATAGTAGGGAGCCAGACCATCGCCTCTCGGCCCTACCGGACGCGCGTGACGAGCTTCTTCAGGTCGATCGCCTTCAACAGGAGGTCACGGTGCTCCACCGCGAGCTTCAGCTCGGTATGAACCTCGATCTCGTCCGCACGCGCGCACAACGGGCATCGCATGAGGGCGGGCTCGTGGCCGAGTTCACGCACGCGATCCGCGTCGTAGGCGAACTTGAGGTTGTGGATGGTGCAGAGCACCTCCTGCAGTCGGGCGGCCATCAGGCGTGCAGCATCGCGGTGAGTTCGGCCTGGCGACCTTCGTCGTCGATCTTCTTGGCGAGCACGCTGGCGTAATACTTCTTGCCTTCCCACACCAGCATCTTCCCGTCCTTCACGATCTTGCCCATCGCCTCGAGCGTGTCGATCAGCCCGCTGGTGAAGTCCAGGTGGGCCTTGCCGTCAGCGTCGTAGGTCAGTCGCAGCTTCGTTTCCTTGAAGGGTCGGGTGGTCTTGCTCTTCGTGCACTTGAGCGTGATTTCGCGGCCCGCGAACTCCTTCTTTCCGTTGACCTCCTTCATGATCTTGGCCGTCGACACCTGCAGGCGCGTTACCGAGTAATACTCGGGCGAGCCGCCGCCCGGGGTGTAGCTCGGATCTCCGTGCGTCACGCCGGGCTTCGTGCGAAGCTGGTTCAGGTAGATGGCAACGACGTTGTGCTGGCGCGCCACGTCGGCAATTTGCGGGAGCACGGCCGAAGTGGCGCGGGCAAGCGCCGTGGTGTCGTTCATGTTTCGGTCTTCCATCGACTTGAGCTTGCCAGTCTTGGAGTCGTACTTCACCGACTTCGGGGTGGCCGCGGCAATGCAGTCGGTCACGATCACGATGGGCGCCGCGGGATCGATCGCCTTGTTGTTGCGCACGTACTCCGCGATGGTGAATGCCTTCTGCTGGCCCTGCTCCCACGTGTCGGGGTCGATATACATGAAGTGCGGGAAGTCCAGGTTCAGGCCGAACGATGCCGCGAATTCCTTGTTGAAGGCATGCTCGTGGTCGACAAAGATGGCCATGCCGCCGCCGCGCTGCGCCTGGATCATCATGAGCGTGGCGAGCAGCGTCTTGCCCGATGCTGGCGGCCCATACACCTCGGCGATTCGCCCCTCGGGAAACCCGCCGAGATAGCTGCCGCTGAGAACTTCGTCCAACGGCGGGTAGCCCGTGCTCAAGAAGCGGACGGGCTGTTCTTCCTTCTCTTCCACGAAGAGCTTGGCCATTTCTGCGGCCATCGAATCGAGCTTGTTTGTCATGGTGTGTAATCCTTTACTTACAGTTGGGAAAGTGCCGAAGGAACATGCCTTGTTCGCGCAGCATCGATGCGAAGCTCAGACGCCCGCACAGCTCCAGGAAGCCTTCACGGCTGCCCGGTGCGGCCTGGATGATCATTTCGCCCTGTTCGGGCTTGCGGCAGTGCTTCATGTCCATCAGCTTGACGTTGCGCTCGAAGAGCGCGCGGCCCTCGGGGCTGGCCAGCAGCTCCTCGGGGTGCTTGCTGGTCGCGGTCTTGCTCTTGCGGGTGGCTGGCGTGTACGTCCCGGCGTCAACCTCGGCGAAGAATCGCGTGATCGACTTCCAGCGCGCGAGCAGGTTCTGCGCGGTTGTCTCGCCGAGCTTGTAGATGCCGGGGATGTTGTCGGACGAGTCGCCCTGCAGCGCCTTGCCTTCGACGAACTCGGCCGGGGTCATGTAGCCGGTGAACTCGAAGAAGTTGACGGTTGTGACGCGACGATCGCGGATTGGGTCGAACCACTCGACACCCTCTTCCACCAGCTGGAGCCAGTCTTTGTCGCCCGACACGAGCGTGATGCGCGTGTGCTCGGCCTGCGGCTTCAGCTTGTTCGCGACCACGATGGCTTTCACGAGGTGCTTGGCCAGGTCGTCGGCCTCCAGCAGCGGGCTACGCATCTGCTTCACACCGAGCAGCGCCAGGGCCTTCTCGATAATCGGCGTCTGCTTCTTGAAGGCGGCGTGGTGGGCCTCCTGCTTCGGGTCGCGCTGGGTGCGGTTGCCCTTGTACTCTGGGTAGATGTCCAAGCGCCACTGAGCCTTGCCGTCCCAGAGCACGACGGGCTCGCCAGCCTCCCTCTCGAGCATCGCCTTCATCGAGCGCAGGAATCCGAAGATCGCCTGAACTTGCATCCCGGCCGGCCCGCCCATTGTGAGGACTGTGCCGTTGTGGTTTGCGTGAGCGATGGAGTTGCCGTCGATCAGGTAGATGTGTTTTGCCATTCGATTCCTCAGTGAAAAAGGGCGGACCCGAGAGCCCGCCCTTCTGTCTTGCGAGCGAGTGGCTTACAGGCCGGCCAGGAGCTTGTCCAGCTCGGGGTCGCCGGTCGACTCGGCGGCAGCGGCGGGTGCCGCTGCTGGGGCTGCAGTTGCCACGGGTGCGGCGGCGGGCGCCGGAGCAGCTGCGGGCGCGGCCACCAGTTCAGGCACGTCGTCGAATTCGACCGAAGGCGTGGCGCCCTTGCCCGGGGCCGGCGCGGCGGCGTACGGGTCTTCATCGATGGCAGCTGCAGCTGCCGCGGCGGCGGGCAGACGTGCGGTCGGAATGCCCGATGCGCCCAGGCCAGCGGGGCCCGAACCGGCCGTGGGCAGCATGCCGGCGATCGACTTCACAGCATTCAGCGCGCGGAAGGCGCCTTCGGCCGATTCCTGGGCAACGTAGGCTTCGAGGTCGTTCAGCTGCTTCATCACGTCCGGCGGGACCGCGGCGACGCGGTTCTTCACCGCAGCCTGGACCGTGTACTTCGTGTTGAGGCCGGTGCCTTCACGCAGGATGATGATCTCGCGGCCGGCGTTTACGTCGAAGATGGACTCGCCAGCTTCTTCGTATTCCTGGGCCAGCGTGATGATCTGCTCGAAGACCGAGGGGCGAATCTCGAGGATCTCGACCTTGGTGGGGTTCGGGCTGTCGGTCTGCATGGCATTCAGCAGCACGCTGCCGGAGCTCTTGGCGTCCTTGAGCAGCTGCATCGTGGCGTCGTCGGTGCAGCCCTTGATGGCCTGGCCGATCAGGGCGTTCAGTTCGGACGGGCGGCCGAAGGTCTTCTCGGTGTCGACGTAGATCGCGAGGATCTGGCCGGCGGCGTCCTTGATGAAGTGCTGGCCGAAGTCTTGCCAGAACTGCTGGCCGTCGTCCTTCCAGGAAGGGAGGATGCGCCACATGCTGCGGTTCATCGGGGGCTTCACAGTGCGACCACGGCGGCCGGCTGCGAGCGCTTGTTTCTTTTCCTTCAGGAGGTCGAGAAGTGACATTGGAGAAGGTTCCTTTTTCAGTTTGCGGGTTGGTTGATTTGTGCTTTGCAGGTGCGGGTTTAGATGCGCCCGCCCCTACATTATAGTAAGTCAGTGTTTAGCCACCTATCGGCAACTTAGTTCCCGATTTCGGAGGCGGAAATGGGCACGCCGTCACGACGGCGCTGCATGGTGGCCAGAAGTTCCTCGCGGCTGACCTGCTTGGAGCGGTTGCGCTCGACCTGCGTGCCTTCGCCGCCACCGCGAACTTCGAGCGAGGTCATGTTGTCCAGGCTCTTCTTGCGCTGCTCCATCGCCGTGACCGCGTTCTCGGCGAGGCGGGCGACGTAGCTCGCCTCGTGCAGTTTGCCCTGCGCTGCCTTCCAGCGTGCGTCGTTCACGATGGAGGCGCGCACTTGGGCCTCCGTCGGCGGCTTCGCCCGCGACTTCGCGTCTTGGGCGATCAGGCCCTCGTATTCCTCCTGCAGCGTGTTGCGGTGCTCTGCGTCGAGCTTGGCTTCGACCATCTCGATCAGCGTCTTGTAGCGGTCCTGCTGGCGCTTGGCACGCACGGCGATGTTCGCGTAATGCAGGTACAGGCCCGGCTGTCGGGCGCACTCCTCGCGCAGCAGGCTCGGATCGATGTCCAGATCCTTCTTCAGCTGCGCGGGGTCGATCAGGACGTCGATCGCGTGGTCTTCTGCTGCCGGTGCGACCGGCGCTGTGGTTGCTGTCATGTTTCCTTTGATGTGTGTCAGTGTTGACTGTTTTATTGTAGAGAGTGCGCGGTCGTCGCTGCGGTTTCTCCTATGACAAGAGGGTGTAAAGCTGGTCGAACACCGATTGCACCAGCGTGATCTTGGAGGGGTCGTGATAGAGCATCCCGGGGTTCAGCCCGAAGATGATCGAGGCATCGAGCTTGGCGTCGTAGACCACCTTGCCGGCCAAGTCCGCGGGTGATCCCTTCAGGCCCGGCGAGAACCAGCGCACGGCGTTGGAGCCCATGGCGATGATGACAGGCGGCTTCAGGATCTCGATCTCCTTGCGCAGGAACTCGCCACCGTCGAGGATCTGCTGGTTGGTGATGGCCTTCGCGCCCTTTTCTTTGGCGACCTTGCACAGCGCGGTGTAATAGCCGTCGGCGGCCAGCAGCTGGACGTCCTTGAGGGCCTCCTTCACGATCGCAGCCGTCTTGCCTTCCAGCATCTTGCCGGCGCGCTCCTCTTCCCATGAGGGCGCGTCGAACACCAGCATGAACCGCGGCGCATCGCCCATTCGGGGCACGGGAATCGGCTTGCCCTTCAAACTCGGGGCATCGCTGCTGCGCATTTCATCGATCAGCCGAGTGATCTGCAGCTTGGCGAGCTTCTCGGCGTTCAGAGTGCGGTCTGCTTTGACCAGTTCGACGGTGAAGCCCGGCATGAGCTCGATGCGGTCCTTCAGGCGGTCAGGGTGTCCAGCGGGGTGCCCTTGCTTGTCCAGCCTCCACAGCGCGCCCACGCGACTCAGCTTCTCCCGGTGCGCCGAGTTGACCTGCGTGCGCCCCAGCACCTCCTTCTGGATGGCGGGCTCGAATTCGAGGATCTGGCCGGCACTGCCCAGCGTGAAGCCACCCTTGTAGATGGCCTTCGTGAAGTCCTCGAAGTCGCGCAGCTTCATGATGGAGGCCGCGACGTTGCCGCTGATGCCCTTGATGGCCTGGAACGGAGCATAGAGCTTGTCCTCCCCCTCGATTTCGATGCGGTTAGAGCTGATGTTCAGGTCTGGCGGCAGGATCTGCAGGCCCCTGGAGCGCGCGTCCAGCACCAGGCCCGCCAGCTTCTCCTCCTTGTCGATCACGGTCATGGCGGCCGCGAAGAACTCGGCGGGGTAGTACACCTTCAGCCACATCGTGACCCAGGAGATCAGCGAGTATTCGGCCGAGTGGGACTTGTTGAAGGCGTAACCGGCGAAGCCCAGAATGGTTTCCCACAGCGTCTCGGCCTTGTGCTTCTCCATACCCGAGGCTTCCGCGCCGGCGACGAAGCGCACCGCGTACTCGGCCATCTTCTCGGCGTCCTTCTTACCGATCGCCTTGCGCACCCCATCGGCTTCGCCCGGTGTGAACCCGCACAGCACCCGGCACAGCTTCATGACCTGCTCCTGGTAGGTGATGACCCCGAACGTCTCGCTCAGACACTCCTCGAGCAGCGGGTGGTCGTAGTACGCGCGCGATGCGCCCTGGCGCACCTGCACGTAGCGGTCGCACAGGCCGGCGTCGAGCGGGCCCGGCCGGAACAGTGCGGTCGCGGCGCACAGGTCGTTGAAGGTGAGCGTGCCGCCCATGGCCATGTCCTTGAGCAGCTTGGTCATGCCGCCGCCCTCGAACTGGAAAACGCCCTTCGTCTCCCCGCGCCCGAAGGCCTCCAACACCCGCTTGTCATCCAGCGGGAGGCTCAGCAGGTTGATCTTCTGGCCGTGCCGCTCCAGGATGTAGTCGAGCGCGGTCCCGATCAGGTCCAAGGTGTTCAGGCCCAGAATGTCGAGCTTGATGAGGCCGAAGTCTTCGACCTTCGTCTTGTCCCACTGCACCACAGGCAGAGAGTCTTCTTCCTTGTGCGTGCGGACGACTGCGCGGTTGGTCACGGGCTCGCCCGCGACGATGACACCCGCAGCGTGCTGCGACAGGGTGCGATTGGCGCCCTCCAGGCGCAACGCGTGGTCCCAAATGACCGGGCGCTCGACCATGAACTTGCCGATGTCAGGCACGCGCTCGGCGGACTCGGCCAGGCTCAGGCTGACCCCGTGCTCTTTCTCCATCTGCTTCGAGCAGGCGTATTCCCACGGGTCCAGCTCGTGCATGCGCGCGGTGTCGCGCAGCGCCGATGCGGGGCCGAGTGTGGAGAAGTTGACAATGCCGGCCACGTTCTCGCGGCCCCAGCGATTGATGATGTAGTCCACCACCATGTGACGCTTCCCCGACTCGAAGTCCAAGTCGGCGTCAGGCAAGTCGGTACGGTCGGGGTTGATGAAGCGCTCGAAGAGGAGCCCGAACCGGATCGGGTCGACGTCAGTGATGCCCATGAGATAGGCGACCAGCGAGCCTCCGACCGACCCCCGGCCTGGTCCAACACGCACCCCGTTGTCTTTGGCCCAGTTGACGATCTCCTGCACCAGCAGGAAGTAGCCGGAGAAGTTCATCTTGCGCAGCACGCCGAGCTCGAACGCCAGGCGCTCCTTGTAGACGGTGGCAAGCTCCTCATCGGTGGGCCTGTGGCCCCAGACCTCCTCCTTGAACCGCTCGCGCCAGCCGGCCTTGCAGCCGTTGACCAGCGCGAGAAACTCGTCGTCGGCCATCTTCGGGAGGCAGGGTGCCATCTTGGCGAAGCGGTAGCCGCACGACTCGACCAGCCCGGTGATGTTGTCCAACAGGCGCCGCGGCGTCTGGCAGCGCCCATCGGTTCGCATCTTGTGGATCAATGCTGCCCATTCTTTGGGTGGGAACAGGCACAAGTCGCGCACATAGGGGCGCGCCACCCACGGGCTGCTCACCGGCGTGTTGGTCGCGATGGACTTCAGCACGTCGGTGGCATTCGCATCGTCGGCGGTTTCGTAGAACGCCGGTCGGGTGATGATCTGCTTCACCCCGGTCGACTCGGCGGCCCGGTCCGCCTTCACATTGAGCTGGTGGTACAGCGGCGTGTCCAGGGCGACGATCTCCACGTAGTAGTCGTCTCCGAAGCGTTCCGCGAGTTCAGCGTGCAGCGCGGTGGCGCGCGGGTGGTGCCAAAGCGACTGCACATCGCCGCTTGTGACGACCACGTCCTCGAGGTCGAGCACGTCCTGGAAGCCCAGGCGCGCGTGATAGTAGTAGTGGTCCGCGTCCATCGATTTGGTGAGCGCGGCGAAGAGGGACTTCAGGCCCTTCTCGCTCTTCACGTAGACCTTCAGACGAAAGGCGTTGTTCGGGCGATCCTTGAGCTTCGCCGTTGGGTCGTCCACCACGATCAGCGTGCACCCGGTGATGACCTCGATGCCGGCCTTCTTGGCCTTCTCGCTGAACGTGGGCATGGACGACACGCTCATGGTGTCGGTCAGCGCGATGTGGGTGTAGCCACATTCTTTCGCGCGCTCGATGATCTTGGAGATCTGGAACGAGCTTTCGCCCAGGCTGAAGTCGCTGCGCACCGAGAGCGCGACGGCAAGTGGATTCATTCGGTTCCCCGTTTGGTTGTTGTCTCTATGGTCTGTCGACCGCGTTGGCGACCAGCTGCAGCTTCCCGTTGGTTTCGATGGCGAGGTTCCCCGCGGCGAAGATGGACAGTGCGTTTGAAAGCTGGACCTTTGCGCTCGATGGCGTCAGATGCAGCTCCTCAATGAAGGCCAGGCGCAGCGTCTCGCGCGTGGCCTGGCCGGTCAGCAGCTGCTGGCAGTACGTGTGCTTCCAACCCTTGTCAGCAGGGTTGCGGCCGGCGAGTAGCTCGGCGCGGGCGAACTCGAACCAGCCGATGGCCATCAGCCCGCGCACCTGGCTGGCCACGCGCTTGGGCAGCCCCTGCACCAGCGCTTCTTCCTTCGGGGTCAGCGACACGCGCTGCACGCCCCGGGTGCTCGCCACGACCAGCGGGGCGCCCTCCCCTTTGATGCGGGTCAGTGGCAGGTGTAGAAGGGCTTTTCCTGTGACCACTATCAGGCGCCGCTCGCGGCGCGCTACTTCGCTGTCGGGCAACGTCTTGAGGAAGAGCGCAGCGTCTCGTACGCAACTGCGTGCATGCGAACATTCCTGGCAGGTTGGGGACTGCGCAGAGACGGCCGACGCCATCCCATGACAGGCCGGCGCCTCGATCACCATTCCGTGAAGCCGAACTTCTCAGTGATTTCCGCGCGCACGCGCTTGGCTTCTGCAGGGCTCAGACCCGCGGCGGCCGCGATGTTCGTGAAGCGAGCGCTGCCGGTCTTGAACTTGTTCTCGCGCTCGTTGAGGAGCAGCGCGGTCACGAAGCGCTGCGCGGCCGGTGTGAGGCCGGCCAAGCGCTGCTTCACTTCCTGGCGTGCGATGAGGCGGTCTTCTGGTCGCCCGTCGTCAACTTCCGCACCGATGCGCTCCATGGGATCGCCGAACTCGTCTTGGAGAGCGGGCGAGCGATCGTCGACGGAATACATGCCGAGCTCGCGCTTTTCCTCGCACATCTTCTCGATGCGGTTGCGGAAGTTGTGCATGCAGGCCGTCGTGCAGTAGCTCGAGAACTTGGCGCCGCCGTCGGGGCGCCATGCCTTGAAAGCCTGGAGGTACGAGACGTCCATTTCCTGGCGGACGTCTTCGTAGCTCATGGGCAGCGCCAGCGCCTGGACGCGGGCATACGACTTGATCGCCAGGCGGGTCAGCATGGCCTCGACAGACTCGTAGCTGCCGTCGTTGGCGAATCGCTGCCCCTTGCGCCCGCCCATGTTGTGGCGGACGGCGCCCATGCGCTTGACGGGGAGTTCGGTGGCGAGAGTGGCTTCTGCGGTGGACATAAAAGTGCGGCTGGTGTGTTGTGTACGGGGTCAGGCGAAGACGCGTTGGGCCACTTGCTGGGCCGCTTCACGGTCGGTGCTGGAGAGACGGTTGATGAAGGCCAGTGCGAGCCCGGCCTTGAAGTCACGTTTGCCGACGCCGATCTTTGCGGCGTAGATCAGGGAGCGCGGCGAGATCGGATTGCCCAGGCGGCCGCCGTCGAACTCTTCGCGAATGCGCTTGGCGAAGTCGACCAGCTTCTTGGCGTCGGCCATCGGGATCTTTCCCTGCTGCGACACGAGGCGCTCCTCGAGTTCTTTGGCCATGTAGTCCATCTTCTGGACCACCCCGAAGCGTTCGTAGTTGGCGCTGTTCTGCAGGTTCGTGCCGGTGTAGAGGCCCGTTTCGTCGCCCTGCCCGTTCGTGTTGCCAGTGGCCACGATGCGGAAGTCGGGATGCGGCTTGATGACGCGGTTCTCGGGGTCGGCTTCCTTGATGACCAACGGCTTGCCCTCGAGCACTGCCTGGTAGACCGAGGTCACCTCAGGGCGCCCGAAGTCGTACTCGTCGGCCATGTAGAGCCACCCATACTTCATGGCCATCGCCAGCGGGCCGAGCTCGAAGTGGGTCTTGCCGTCGCGCAGCCGCCAGCCGCCGACGATGTGCTCTTCTTCCATATTGGCGGTGTGCTGCACGCGGAACAACGGTCGGCGCGTGTATGCGGCGATCTGCTCGTAGATGGTGGTCTTGCCAGTGCCGGCATGGCCCCACAGGTACGTCGGGATGCGCATCTCCAGACCCATCATGAGCGTCTTCAGGACGTCCAGGTTGAACACGTAGTTCGGGTCGATTTCAGGAACCATCGACTGGTGTTCAGGCAGTGGCGCGCACTGCGTGACCATGATGTCCTTGCCGCTGGCGCTCAGCGTGGCTGGATTCTTGCCCAAGCCGAAGAGGTCGTGAAAGACAACCTTTTTGGCAACCAATGGTGTGTTTTCACTGACTGACACACCGGCCGCAGCTTGGGCGGCCTTCTCCGCCTCGCGCTTCTTCACAGCTGCGATGGCGGTAGCGCTGAGTAGCGGCTTGCCGGGGTACTTCTCCTTGTACTCGTCCAGCGTCATGTTCGGGTGGTCGGATTTCAGGTGCAGGTGCACGGCGTGGATCTTCGCGCCGCATTCTTCGCAAACGATCTGCTCGACGGTGGGCGCGGCGGTGGCGGTGGTCATAGAACTCTCCTGTCTTAAAAATTGGGTGTCGCGTCAGCGCGATGTATGAATGATCGCGCCCGACTCTCGGAGTATATCAGTGCTGACTTACTATTTTAGTGTTAAGCGAGCAACATCTTCGTCAGTTGGCCCATGACAACACTGGGCAGCTCCTTCAGATCGCTCAGGACGATGTGCTTGTCGTAGTAGCTCTGGACCGCGGCGCTGCGGATTCCGATGCCCACGACTTCGACGCCAGACGCCTGGACTTTCTTCACAGCCTCGCGTGTGTGGTTGCGCAGCTGGTTAAGGTTCGCGAAGCCGCCCGGCGAGCAGTTCGGGTCACCGTCGCTCAGCACGACCATGATGTGGCGCTCGGCACGCTGAGCTTTCAGGCGGTGCGCGGCGATCTGCACGCTCTCGCCGTCGATGTTGCAGCGGCAGAAGCCGGTGTAGCCGACCATGCTCGCGAAGCGAGCCTTGACCTGTGTGCCCAGTCGCTCGCCGAAGCCCTTGAAGATGG
>Ga0209050_1002202_pt1 | contig 17554 bp, 16 predicted proteins | sample Araplavi_mTSA_r2_FD_184276 | JGI IMG/M metagenome (GOLD analysis project Ga0209050, IMG submission 184276) | Arabidopsis root microbial communities from North Carolina, USA - plate scrape MF_Cvi_mTSA_r2 (SPAdes) (version 2) | ecosystem: Host-associated > Plants > Roots > Endosphere | place: USA... | reverse complement strand
CGCAACAGGCGCTCGTTCCGGGCGACGATCAGCAGGGCGCCGTTGTTCTTGTCCTTCTGCCCGATCCCCCAGTGGCGGCCGAGCTGGTAACCGAAGTCGGCGATGTCGGTGCCCTGCAAGTCCGGCAACGTCACGACCACAAGCTGCTCTCCGGTGGCCTGTTCATGGGCCTGAAGCTGCTGGTTGAGCTGCTCGCGCACCACAGGCTCGATCATCTGCGCGTTGTCGACCACGCGCCCGGTCAGCGCCGGAAAACTCAGTTCGGCCCGGGCCGTGATCGCAACCACCCACAACAACAGCATCAGGCCCGCTTTCAACACGCGCATTGGCTACCTCTTCCATCCCGAACCTGGCCTGTAGGAGCTGCCGCAGGCTGCGATCTTTTGACGTTGCGCTAAAAGATCGCAGCCTTCGGCAGCTCCTACAGGGTTGCGTCAGAATTTGACTTGCGGGGCCTTTTCCGAACCCGGCGTGGCTTCGAAGGTCTCACGCACCGGCAGGTCGCTGTACATCACCGTGTGCCACAGGCGACCGGGAAAGGTGCGGATCTCGGTGTTGTATTTCTGCACCGCGAGGATGAAATCGCGCCGGGCCACGCTGATGCGGTTCTCGGTGCCTTCGAGCTGCGATTGCAGGGCGAGGAAGTTCTGATTGGCCTTGAGGTCCGGATAACGCTCGGAGACCACCATCAAACGGCTCAAGGCGCCACTGAGCTGATCCTGGGCCTGTTGGTACTGCTTGAGTTTTTCCGGGTTGTCGAGGGTCGAGGCATCCACCTGGATCGACGTCGCCTTGGCCCGGGCCTCAATGACCGCGGTCAGTGTCTCTTCTTCATGTTTTGCGTAGCCCTTGACCGTTTCCACCAGGTTGGGAATCAGGTCGGCGCGCCGCTGATACTGGTTCTGCACCTGGCCCCAGGCGGCCTTAGCCTGTTCGTCGAGGGTCGGGATGTTGTTGATGCCGCAGGCGGTCAGCAACGTGGCCAGCATCAGCAGCGTGACGACCTGCAAACGCGAGCGGTAGGTTGGACTTGCATTCATCAGGATGTCGCTCCCTTGTACATTCATGAAAAAACCGACCGTGAAACCTTCTGGGCCGGCTCTTGGGGCATAATCGCCCGCGCCTCTGGATTGCAACGGGCCGATGGGCTAAAAAGAGGCCCTGCGCGAAAACGCATCCGCCACCTGGCTGTCGTTTTTTGGCTCTGTTTTTTTGAGCCGGCACCCGAACAACAATAGACGCTCCCTAAATTTTGGCTGGCCGGCGTGCATATCGCCGTTTGGGCCCTTGAGAAAACTATTCATGAAGAAGCTGTGTTTGCTGGGCCTGTTCGTCAGCCTGGCCAGTCATAACGTATTGGCCGCCACGACGCCCGCACCCCTGGAGAACAAGGAAGCCTTCGTCAGCAATCTGATGAAGCAAATGACCCTCGATGAAAAAATCGGCCAGTTGCGCCTGATCAGCATCGGCCCGGAAATGCCTCGCGAAATGATCCGCAAGGAAATCGCGGCGGGCAACATCGGCGGTACGTTCAACTCGATCACCCGTCCGGAAAACCGGCCGATGCAGGACGCCGCCATGCGCAGCCGTCTGAAGATCCCGATGTTCTTCGCCTACGACGTGATCCACGGCCACCGCACCATTTTCCCGATCCCGCTGGCCCTGGCCTCGAGCTGGGACATGGATGCCATCGGCCTGTCCGGGCGCATCGCCGCCAAGGAAGCCGCGGCTGACAGCCTCGACATCACCTTCGCGCCGATGGTCGATATCTCCCGCGACCCGCGCTGGGGCCGTACCTCCGAAGGCTTCGGCGAAGACACCTACCTGGTGTCGCGCATTGCCGGCGTGATGGTCAAGGCGTTCCAGGGTACTGGCGCCAATGCCGCCGACAGCATCATGGCCAGCGTCAAGCACTTCGCCCTGTACGGCGCGGTCGAGGGTGGCCGCGACTACAACGTGGTCGACATGAGCCCGGTCAAGATGTACCAGGACTACCTGCCACCGTACCGCGCCGCCATCGATGCCGGCGCTGGCGGGGTCATGGTCGCGCTGAACTCGATCAACGGCGTGCCGGCCACCGCCAACACCTGGCTGATGAACGACCTGCTGCGCAAGGAGTGGGGCTTCAAGGGGCTGGCCGTGAGCGACCACGGGGCGATTTTCGAGCTGATCAAGCACGGCGTTGCCGCCGACGGTCGCGAAGCAGCGAAGCTGGCGATCAAGGCCGGCATCCACATGAGCATGAACGACACCCTGTACGGCAAAGAGCTGCCAGGGCTCTTGAAGTCCGGCGAGATCCAGCAGAGCGACATCGACAACGCCGTGCGTGCGGTGCTCGATGCCAAGTACGACATGGGCCTGTTCAAGGACCCGTACCTGCGCATCGGCAAGGCCGAGGACGATCCGGTCGACACCTACGCCGACAGCCGCCTGCACCGCGCCGAGGCCCGTGATGTGGCACGCCGCAGCCAGGTGTTGCTGAAGAACCAGAACGAGACCCTGCCGCTGAAGAAGACCGCGAAAATCGCGCTGGTCGGTCCGCTGGCCAAGGCGCCCATCGACATGATGGGCAGTTGGGCCGCCGCCGGCAGGCCAGCGCAGTCCGTCACCCTGTTCGACGGCATGACCAACGCCCTGGGCGATAAATCGACACTGATCTATGCCCGTGGCGCCAACATCACCAGCGACCCGAAAATCCTCGGCTACCTGAACTTCCTCAACTTCGACGCCCCGGAAGTGGTGGATGACCCGCGCCCGGCGAACGTGCTGATCGACGAAGCGGTGAAAGCGGCCAAGGATGCGGATGTCGTCGTTGCCGCCGTTGGCGAATCCCGTGGCATGTCCCACGAATCGTCGAGCCGCACCGACCTGAACATCCCGGAAAACCAGCGCGAGCTGATCCGTGCCCTGAAAGCCACCGGCAAACCGCTGGTGCTGGTGTTGATGAACGGTCGTCCACTGACGATCCTCGAGGAGAAGGAACAGGCTGACGCGATCCTCGAAACCTGGTTCACCGGCACCGAAGGCGGCAACGCCATCGCTGATGTGCTGTTCGGCGACTACAACCCGTCGGGCAAACTGCCGATCAGCATCCCGCGTTCGGTCGGCCAGATTCCGACCTACTACAACCACCTGACCATTGGCCGGCCGTTCACCCCGGGCAAGCCGGGCAACTACACCTCGCAGTACTTCGATGACACCACAGGTCCCCTCTACCCGTTCGGCTATGGCCTGAGCTACACCGAGTTCAACCTGAGCGACATGGCCCTGTCGTCGACCACGCTGAACAAGACCGGCAAGCTCGACGCCAGTGTCACGGTGAAAAACACTGGCAAGCGCGACGGTGAAACCGTGGTGCAGTTGTACATCCAGGACGTGGCAGGCTCGATGATCCGCCCGATCAAGGAACTGAAGAACTTCCAGAAAGTGATGATCAAGGCCGGCGAGCAGAAGGTCGTGCACTTCACCATCACCGAGGACGACCTGAAGTTCTACAACACCCAGCTCAAGTACGCGGCGGAGCCGGGCAAGTTCAACGTGCAGATCGGCCTGGATTCAGAGGACGTGACGCAGCAGAGTTTTGAGTTGCTGTAAACCCGGCAACAACGCAATACAAATGTGGGAGCGGGCTTGCTCGCGAAGACGGAGTGTCAGTCAATGAAGATGTCGACTGACAGACCGCTTTCGCGAGCAAGCCCGCTCCCACATTAGGTTTCTGGTGTTTGAAGGATTGGGATCAACCGCGCCGATCCAGCAGATTCACCACCACCCGATCCACCCATCCCCACACCCGCTGCTTGACCCGCCGCCACAACGGCCGACGTTTCCATTCTTCCAGGCTGACTTGCTGGCTCAGGGCGAAGTCGTGCTCGAAACTCGCCGCCACCGACCGGGTCAATCCGGGGTCCAGTGCTTCCAGGTTGGCTTCCAGGTTGAAGCGTAGGTTCCAGTGATCGAAGTTGCACGAACCGATGCTCACCCAGTCGTCGATCAGGACCATTTTCAGGTGCAGAAAACACGGCTGGTATTCGTAGATCTTCACCCCGGCCTTGAGCAGCCGCGGGTAGTAACGATGCCCGGCGTAGCGCACGGAGGGGTGATCGGTACGCGGGCCGGTCAGCAGCAAGCGCACATCCACGCCGCGGGCAGCCGCCCGGCGCAGGGAGCGGCGGACTTTCCAGGTCGGCAGAAAATACGGCGTGGCCAGCCAGATTCGTCGTTGACCGCTGTTCAGGGCGCGCACCAGCGATTGCAGAATGTCCCGGTGTTGACGGGCGTCGGCATAGGCCACCCGGCCCATGCCCTCGCCACTGGACGGTACACGGGGTAACCGCGGCAAGCCGAAATGTGAGGCCGGCCGCCAGGCGCGGCGATGGCGGTTGGCGATCCACTGACGATCGAACAGCAGCTGCCAATCGAGCACCAGCGGGCCGGTGATTTCCACCATCACTTCGTGCCATTCGCTGACGTCTTCGCCCGGCGTCCAGAACTCATCGGTGACGCCCGTGCCGCCGACCACGGCCAGGCTCTGGTCCACCAGCAGCAGCTTGCGGTGATCGCGGTAGAAGTTGCCGACCCAGCGTCGCCAGCTCAGGCGATTGTAAAAACGCAGCTCCACCCCGGCGGCCATCAGTCGCTGGCGCAAGGCCAGGGTGAAGGCGAGGCTGCCGTAATCATCGAACAGACAGCGCACCCGCACACCGCGCTCGGCGGCCTGCACCAATGCCTGGACCATGGCTTCGGCGCAAGCGCCCGCCTCCACCAGATACAGCTCCAGCTCCACCTGTTCTTCTGCCCGGGCAATCGCCACCAGCATGCGCGGAAAAAACTGCGGGCCATCGATCAGCAGTTCGAAGTGGTTGCCTTCACGCCAGGGAAAAATCGCTCCGGCCATGTCAACGCGCCGTAAAAATCAGCACCGCACCCACCGGCACCGAAAGACTGATGGCCGAGAGGCCGGCCATTTTGCGCAACGTTTCCAGACCCGGTGCCAGATCGAAATCCTCGGCGTTGACCACCAGCGGTTCGAGGGTCACCACCTGGAAGCGCCGGTCATCGAGACGGGTGGCCAGCAGTTCGGCCTGATACTCGTGTTGCCTGCCGTGCAGGTCGACCATCAGCGGCAGGCGCAATTCCAGCTGCGCACCGGGAGCGAGGTCATTGATCGGGCGCAGATCGATTTTCGTGGTGATCAAGGCGTCGGGGTACCGCTCGACCTGGAACAGCTCCTTGCGCATGCGCTCATCGCGCAACGGGATGCCGCTGTTGATCGACTCCAGTTCGACTTCCACCTGCGCCAGCCCCTGGGGATCGACTTTGCCGTGCAGCACCAGAAAGCGCTGCACTTCGGAAACATTGGCGTTTTTGGTGCTGACAAACGACAGGCGTGAAGATTCGCCATCCAGGTACCAATCGGCACGGGCCGACACCGCGGCACCGGTCAGCAGTAGGAAAGTGAGGGTTTGAAGGGTGGAGCGCTTGAACATAGAGACTCGTGGGGCAGATAAACCTGTGCTGAACCTTAACCGGCCCTCAGCGCATTGCAAGCCGTCTACTGCACCAAATCCGCTTTTGTGGCGAGGGAGCTTGCTCCCGCTCGGCTGCGAAGCAGTCGCAAAACCTGCAACCGAGTGCTGCCTGAAGAAACCGAATGGCTGATTTCGGGAGTGCTTCGCACTCCAGCGGGAGCAAGCTCCCTCGCCATAGAAGCTCCCTCGCCACAAAAGCCCGGTCGCTCCACTCAAGGTTGCAAGCGACAACCCTGGCGCTCGCCGATCCACTCGGCGCTGTTGCTGCGGCCCATGCCGCTGACCGTGACACGCTTGCCGGCCGGGTCATCGGTAAAGCCGCTGGCGGGCAGCCACTGTTTCACATAACCGTGGCAGTACTCGGTGTCATTGTTCATGACGTAGCGGCACGAACAGTATTCCTTGGCGGTGTAGGCGCTGATGATGTCGGGGAACGCCCACAGCGCCACCCGCTCGTGCCAGATCCAGCCGAGCAAGGCGATCAGCGCAATCAGCAATAGCGAACTGACCGGTCGACGACGGATGAAACCGGTCATGGCTGCACCTTCCCGGCAAAGGCCTTGAGCGCGAGCCTGAGCAATTCGTTGTGCCGGTAACTGCCGTCGCGGTCATCGCCGTAGCGGACGATCACCAACCGTTCGCTGGGAACCACATACATCGCCTGCCCCCAATGCCCCAGTGCAGCGAAGGTATCAGCGGGGGCATCGGGCCAGGGTTGTGCCGCGCCCTCAACCGCTCGATTGAGCCACCACTGGCCGCCGGGGACGGCATCGTCTTCGTGGGCATGATAGTGAGCGAATGGCTCGCGGTTGAACGCCACCCAGTCCTTGGGCAGCAACTGTCTGTCTCCCCAGCGCCCCTCGCGGGCCATCAACAGACCGACCCGGGCCAGATCCCGTGCCGTCAGGTAGGCATAGGACGACGCGACGAACGTGCCGGTGGCATCGGTTTCCCAAACGGCGTGGCGAATGCCCAGCGGTTCGAACACTGCAGTCCATGGATAGTCGGGATAGCGTTCGGGGCCGACGATGGTTTTCAGCGCGGCGGACAACAGGTTGCTGTCGCCGCTGGAGTAGCGAAAGGCCTGACCCGGCGCGGCATACGCAGCATGCGCCGCAGTGAACGCGGCCATGTCGTGGTGCCCGCGGGTGTAGAGCATGGCCACCACCGAAGATTTCAGCGGGGCGTATTCGTAGTCTTCTTGCCAGTCCAGGCCTGAGGCCCAGTGCAGCAAGTCAGCCATGGTCATGTCGGGATGTTTTTGCAGGGGCGGATAAAACTTCGCCACCGGGTCGCTGAGTTTGAAAAAGCCTTCGCCATAGGCCACGCCGAGGACAGCGGCCATCAGGCTCTTGCTGATCGACCAGGTCAGGTGCGGCGTCTCGGCCGTCGTCACGCCGGCGTAGCGTTCGTAGATCAACTGGCCGTCGCGGATCACCAGCAAGGCATCGGTGCGAATGCCCTGGCGAGTGCTGTCATCGCGGGACGGGAAGGCGTAGGCCTCCAACGCTTGAAGCGCCGGGCCAGTCGGCGTCGGGGTGGTCGGCCATTGCTCGGCGGGCCAGTACTCGGCCTGGGCCGTGACGCAGAGCAACAGCAGGAAAATCAGGGACAAGCCTTTGGGCATGGCGGGGGCTCGGAGATTGAACCTGCTGAGCCTAGTCGAGGTTAATGACAGTTCTGAAATTTGTAGCGCCAATAAAGACGTCTTCGCTGGCAAGCCAGCTCCCACAGGGATCTCTGGCGCACACAAGATCATGCAAGACACAGAACTTGTGGGAGCTGGCTTGCCAGCGATGAGGCCCGTCAATGCACCGCCAACGCCTTGGCCAACCTCTTCCCCCGGGCCCCCGCCGCCAGATCCATCACCGCTTGATCGCGCTGCCACATCGCCGCCCACTCCGGGGGCCCACCGGCCATGGCCTCATTCACCTCAGTCTTGAGCGCGTCGAACTGCGCGAACAACCCGCCAAGCACCAGATGCCCGGCCAGACTGGTCGGTGGCTGGCGGCTGGTTTCCGCGCAACCTGCCAACAGCCCCAGCAGACGCAATTGCAAGGATTGCGGCCAGGCACAGTCCCGGCCGATCCCATACAGCCACGCCGTCATGGCGCTCAGAACATAGATGTCTTCCAGCGTGCGGAACGGTTTGACGTACGCATCCCAGCCGTCCCCCGCGAGCAATTCGCACAAGGCATTATCCAGAAACAGCCGGCCGTGGCTGATGTCCGGCATCAACGGAATTGACGCCAGTTTTTCCACCCGCACACCCGGCTCATCGCGATAGATCACCGCCAGGCTCAAGCGCGGGTCGGCGCCGGGCTCCTCGCTGCGTGCCGCCACCAGCAGCCAGTCGGCGGCATCGCCGGCGGTGACGAAATCCTTGCGTCCGCTCAGGCGCAACCCGCTCAGGCGGGTCTGCATGTCGGCCGGGCGCAGGCTGCGCTGTTCGGTGGCGCACAGCGCGCCGAGGCTCAGTGGCGCGCTCGGCCAGAGCATGCGCAATGCCGCCTGATACCCCACCAGAAACGCCAGCCCCGGCGTCGCCATCCGCCGCCCGCCCAGCACGGCCAATTCAAACGGCGTGACCGTGCCCAACTGCTGCAACAAAGTCGCGAAACCTTCGGCCAGGTCCGGGTTGGCGGGCAAGCGATCACGGCGATTCAACAGGGTTTGCCAGGGCATAAGAGGCTCCTCGTGGGCTGTCATATAAGCATCACCAAAGCTTAATGGCGATGACACCGGGGCTACATAGCCTGACTTTGCACAACACGGCTAGACAAAGAAAGTCGATTCGCTGTAGCCCAAAGACGGGTGAGCAGCCCGCACGGAGATTCGCCATGACTCAGATCGCCCGCATCAGCGACACCGCCAACGAACGCCGCCTGCAAGCCGAGCGCCTCGTGGGCGCCGAGGCGCTGCAGGAAGCCCAGGCCTTGCGTTTCAACGTGTTCAGCGGCGAATTCAACGCCAAGCTCAAGGGCGCTGAACTGGGTCTGGACATGGATGACTACGACGTCCACTGCGCCCACATCGGCGTGCGCGACTTGAACACCGGGCGCCTGGTGGCGACCACCCGCTTGCTCGACCACACGGCTGCCAGCAGCCTGGGCAAATTCTACAGCGAAGAAGAATTCAGCCTCCACGGCCTGGTGCACCTGCAAGGCCCGATCCTGGAAATCGGTCGCACCTGCGTCGACCCGGCCTACCGCAACGGCGGCACCATCGCCGTGCTCTGGGGCGAACTGGCCGAAGTCCTGAACCAGGGCGGCTACAGCTACCTGATGGGTTGCGCGAGCATTCCGATGCAGGATGGCGGCGTGCAGGCCCATGCGATCATGCAGCGTCTGCGCGAACGCTACCTGTGCACCGAACACCTGCGCGCCGAGCCGAAAAACCCGCTGCCAAGCCTGGACATCCCATCCAACGTGATTGCCGAAATGCCACCGCTGCTCAAGGCCTACATGCGCCTGGGCGCGAAGATCTGCGGCGAGCCATGCTGGGACGAAGACTTCCAGGTCGCCGACGTGTTCATCCTGCTCAAGCGCGACGAACTCTGCCCGCGCTACGCCAAACACTTCAAGGCGGCCGTGTAATGAGCCGGTTGCGGGTGTACGCGCGAATCGCGCGAGTGCTGATGGTGGTGACGCTGGGCCTGGGCATGGCCAGTGTGTTTGGCGTATTCGAACGCCTGGGCCTGGCCCATTCGATGGCGCGTCGTCAGCGCTGGTCGCGATTTTTCATGGCCCGCCTGGGCAACGCCCTGCCCTTTGACGTGACCGTCCACGGCGAACTGCCGAAGACACCGATGCTCTGGGTCAGCAACCATGTGTCCTGGACCGACATTCCGCTGCTGGGCATGCTCACGCCGTTGTCGTTCCTGTCCAAGGCCGAAGTGCGCACCTGGCCGGTGGCCGGCTGGTTGGCAGCCAAGGCCGGCAGCCTGTTCATCCGTCGCGGCTCGGGGGACAGCCAGTTGATCCGCAAGCAGATGACCCGCCATCTGGAACAGGCCTACCCACTACTGATGTTCCCGGAAGGCACCACCACCGATGGCCGTGCGCTGCGCACCTTCCATGGTCGCCTGCTGTCCGCCGCCATCGACTCCGAAGTGGCGCTGCAGCCGGTGGCGATCCGTTATGTGCGTGACGGCGAGCCTTGCGCGCTGGCACCGTTCATTGGCGACGATGATCTGCTGTCGCACTTGATGCGGTTGTTTGCCAATGATCGCGGTGGTGTAGAGATACATCTGCTCAAGCCAATTGCTTGCGAAGGTCGGGAACGTGCAGCGCTGGCGTTCGAGGCACAGCAGGCGGTGCAGAAGGCGTTGTTCGGGACTGTCGTTGAACCTCAGCGAGCACCGATGCGTCCTGCCATTGCGGCGTAAACACATACCCCTTGTGGGAGCGAGCTTGCTCGCGATAGCGGATAATCATTCAACGATGATGTTGACTGACCCACCGCAATCGCGAGCAAGCTCGCTCCCACACTGGTTTTATGTTGTTGGATAGGTCCGGGCAAAATCCTGCAACTGCGGATAGAACAACCGAAAGTCCTCGCTCAACGGTTCATACAACTGCCGCAACTCCTGCATCGCCGCCGCCAGTTCCTCCGGCCGGGTCAGGCGCCGCGAGATCCCGCGCAGCACCTGCTCCAGCACTTCGAATTCCTGATACGAGCCCAACCAGTCATTGGCCACCATGTGCGGCGCAATCTTCGCCAGCCGCTCCGGCAGTTGCCGCTCACTGGACAGCACGCGATAAACGTCCGAGGTGAACAGGTCCAGCGGCCGGTCGGCATACAGCTTCCAGTCCCGCGCCAGGCAATGGTCGAAAAACACGTCGAGCACGATCCCCGCATAGCGACGACGGGTCAGGGAGAAACGCGACAACGCGACATCCACCTGCGGATGGCGATCGGTGAACACGTCGATGCTGCGGTGCAACTGGATAGCCCCTTCGATGTCCGGAGCGAACTGCCCTTGCAGGCGTCCCTTGACGAAATCGCCATACAGGCTGCCGAGCAATTGCCCGGGACGCTGGCCACCGAGGTGAAGATGTGCGAGATAGTTCATGGGCGCAGCTTAGCACCGCCCCCTTTGTCTTGTTACACTCAACGTATCGTTATAACTCGATATACCGAAATGTGAGCTGGTCAGAGCCAAATCATATTTGTATATCGCGAAATACCGATTTAAAGTTCGCCTCATCGCGATATAGCGTTTTAAACATCACGAGCCCACATCATGACCATCAATCTCGACGAAATAATAAAAGCCCTGGCACACCCAGTACGGCGAGAAATCCTGCACTGGCTCAAGGACCCGACCGTCGAATTTCCCGACCAGTCCCACAGCAACGAGCACGGCGTTTGCGCCGGGCAGATCGATCAACGTTGCGGCCTGTCGCAGTCCACGGTGTCGGCACACCTGGCGACCCTGCAACGCGCCGGCCTGATCAGCAGCCGCAAAGTCGGCCAGTGGCATTTTTTCAAACGCAACGAGGAAACCATTCAGGAGTTCCTCAAAACCTTCAGTAAAGAGCTCTGACCCTTAAAGTCAGCCAGCCGAAAAGGAATCAGACATGCCCCTCTCGCTACTCATCCTGGCCTTGAGCGCCTTCGCCATCGGCACCACCGAGTTCGTCATCATGGGCCTGCTGCCCAACGTGGCGGCCGACCTCGGTGTGTCGATTCCCGGTGCCGGCTGGCTGGTGACCGGTTACGCCCTGGGCGTGGCCATCGGCGCGCCGTTCATGGCGCTGGCCACCGCCAGGCTGCCGCGCAAGGCCGCCCTGGTGGCGTTGATGGGCATCTTCATTATCGGCAACCTGCTCTGCGCAGTAGCGGGCGACTACAACGTGCTGATGTTTGCCCGTGTGGTCACCGCGCTGTGCCACGGTGCCTTCTTCGGCATCGGCTCGGTGGTGGCTGCCGGCCTGGTGCCTGCGAACAAACGTGCCTCGGCCGTAGCCCTGATGTTCACCGGCCTGACCCTGGCCAACGTGCTCGGCGTACCGCTGGGCACCGCCCTCGGTCAGGAAGCCGGCTGGCGTTCGACCTTCTGGGCCGTGACCGTGATCGGTGTGATTGCGCTGATCGGTCTGATCCGCTTCCTGCCGGCCAAGCGCGATGAAGAAAAACTCGACATGCGCGCCGAACTGGCCGCACTCAAGGGCGCTGGCATCTGGCTGTCCCTGAGCATGACGGCACTGTTCGCCGCCTCGGTGTTCACCCTGTTCACCTACGTCGCGCCGCTGCTGGGCGAAGTCACTGGCGTCTCGCCCCGTGGCGTGACCTGGACCCTGATGCTCATCGGCCTGGGCCTGACGGTCGGCAACATCATCGGCGGCAAGCTGGCCGACAAAGGCATGGCCGCGACCCTGATCGGTGTGTTCGCGACCATGGCCGCGGTGTCCACCGTGCTGACCTGGACCAGCGTCGCCTTGATCCCGACCGAAATCACCCTGTTCCTCTGGGCCACTGCGTGCTTCGCCGCCGTACCGGCGCTGCAAGTGAACGTGGTGACGTTCGGCAAAGCCGCACCGAACCTGGTGTCGACCCTGAACATCGGCGCTTTCAACATCGGCAACGCCCTGGGTGCCTGGGTCGGCGGCAGTGTGATCGCCCACGGCTTCGGCCTGACCAGCGTGCCGCTCGCGGCAGCCGTACTGGCGGTACTCGCCCTGCTGGTGACCCTGATTACTTTCCGCCAGAGCGGCAACCCCGATCTGGCTCCTGCTACCAACTAATTACCTGAAACCTCACGAGGGTTGTATTTCATGACGACTATTTTCGATCCAATCAAACTGGGCGACCTCGAGTTGGCCAACCGCATCATCATGGCGCCCCTGACCCGCTGCCGCGCCGACGAAGGCCGCGTACCCAACGCGCTGATGGCCGAGTACTATGTGCAGCGTGCGTCCGCCGGGCTGATCCTCAGCGAGGCCACTTCGGTGACACCGATGGGCGTCGGCTACCCGGACACCCCGGGCATCTGGTCCAACGATCAGGTACGTGGCTGGTCCAACGTGACCAAGGCCATCCATGGCGCGGGCGGCAAGATCTTCCTGCAGTTGTGGCACGTGGGTCGCATTTCCCACGGTTTGTACCTGAACGATGAAGCCCCGGTCGCCCCGAGTGCCATCCAGCCCAAGGGCCACGTCAGCCTGGTTCGTCCGCTGGCCGACTTCCCGGTGCCGCGCGCCCTGGAAACCGCTGAAATCGCCGACATCGTCGACGCTTACCGCGTCGGCGCCGAGAACGCCAAGGCCGCCGGCTTCGACGGTGTGGAAATCCACGCTGCCAACGGATACCTGCTCGACCAATTCCTGCAAAGCAGCACCAACCAGCGAACCGACAACTATGGCGGCTCCCTGGAAAACCGTGCCCGCCTGCTGTTGGAAGTGACTGACGCCGCCATCGAAGTCTGGGGCGCCGGCCGTGTAGGTGTGCACCTGTCGCCACGCGCCGACTTGCATGACATGGGCGACGACAACCTGGCCGAAACCTTCACCTACGTCGCTCGCGAACTGGGCAAGCGTGGCATCGCCTTCATCTGCTCGCGCGAGAAAGAAGGCGCCGACAGCCTCGGCCCTCAACTCAAGGAAGCCTTCGGCGGCCCTTACATTGCCAACGAGCGTTTCACCAAGGACAGCGCTAATGCGTTGCTCGCCAGCGGCAAGGCCGATGCAGTTGCCTTCGGCGTAGCTTTCATTGCCAACCCTGACTTGCCGGCACGCTTGCAGGTCGACGCGCCGCTGAACGAAGCGCGCCCGGAGCTGTTCTATGCCAAGGGCCCGGTTGGTTACATCGACTATCCAACATTGTAAAACTGCGCAAACTCGAAAAGCCCGGCGTTTCGAACGCCGGGCTTTTTTCTTTAAATAAGCTAAAACCCGCTAACCAGACTTAAACTTCTGACAACTCACCTGCCATCCAAACCAGTATCACACCCACCTGCATACAAACTTACAACTACAACCCAGACAAACCAAAAAAACAACTTAATACTTCACAAAGCCTCGCCACAACATATCGAGCGCTATGGAAAGCCCTTCAAAAACTTTAAAGGATTAACAGTATGGACAACAACGGCCCGATACACGCGCCCCACATCATTGCACAAACAGAATATGAAGCTGGAGAATTCAGCTTTTCTGCCTCCGCCAGCAAATTCCCTGATAAGTACACCGTGATGACCATCAACATCGCCAACAACACTAATGGCCCGATCCGGCTCTTGAAAGCAGGCTGGGACTTGACCGGAACGTCGCTGTCAGATTTCGAAATCGAAAAGAACGATGAGGAAACTCTCGAACTTCCTTACTTCCGGGACTTCTCCAGTAATGGACTGTATTACAAAAAAAGGAATTTCCCTCCGATCTTGCAAGAGTTCTCGTACATTACCGAAGATGGATTAATTTGCACGTTAGCTATTCAGCTGACAGTTTCAGTGGGTTACGGCTTCCTGCATCCAACCCTGAATCCAATCTGGACAAAAAAAATAACGCGATCCGGCAACAGCAGCAGCCCATATAAGGTCACTGCCAACATCACGAACAAGGATGAAGAGGCACCCTTCAGTTTTAGCGTCGACCTGATAATCGGTTAATACTGATCAGACAAAAAATACGCCGATGAAAAAACGTATCAGACCAGCTTACTGATGTCTTTTTTCGCCACATTCCAGACCCCGACTCGCAAAGCCGGGGTTCTTTTTCACGAGCGGTGGTATCCGTTCTAAGTTCATGCCCCATGCAGGCCCGATACAAAATTCCTACAAATTATGTAGCTTGATAGCTGTCAACCTGACACGAGCCCATATATAAAAGCACCCCATTACAAAAAGGCGCAGGAAGCAAAATGATACTCGGGGGGGATTTCAACAGTTGACTTGCCGGGAGCCAGGTTTTCATTTTGTTTCATTTGCGCAGGCTGGGGCTCAAGCGCAGCATGTCCAGCCCGGTATCGACCCATCGTTCGGCTTCGGTGTGCAATTCAAAACTGTCGGGGGCCAGCAACCACTGGTACAGGACGCCGTCAATATAAGCATGCAGGCTGATCGCGGCGCGGGCGGTGTCGAGGTTTTCCGGCAACTGCCCTCGATTGACGGCATTGCTCAGGGCCAGACCGATTCGCACGTTGCATTCGAGGCTGGCTGACACACGCTGCTGGCGCAGGTCGCACATTTCATCGGTGAATTCGCACTTATGAAAAAGAATCTCATTGATGCGTCGGGTTTTCGGGTCCAGCGCAATTTGATGAAACAAATGAATCAACAGCTTGCGCATGCAGCCCAGGGGATCGAGTTCGTCTTCACTCTCGCTGGCCTTGGCCATTTCTTCCAGCGGCTCATGCAAGGTGTCGAGCATGGCCTGCACCAGGTCCGCCTTGTTGCTGAAATGCCAGTAAATGGCCCCACGAGTGACGCCGGCCAGGGTGGCGATGTCCGCCAGGGTCGTACGCGCCACGCCTCGCTCGTAAAAGGCCTTTTCGGCCGCCACGAGAATTTGCGCGCGGGTTTCCTGAGCTTCCTCTTTGGTACGACGGACCATGGCAGTACAACCTCAATCAGGGTGCTTCAGCGATGTCTGAATATCAGCTGAATAAAAGTGGGGCGAACGTTCTGGGGGTTCGTCCCCGGCCTACAATTCCAACCTTTCAACAGCGTGTGTAACGGCTTCTGTAACGACGTGGATACGCAGCCCGGGTATTTACAAACAGCCATGTACGTAAGTATATTACTTAGCAAGCTACTTATCCACTCGGCAACCATATTTCAACCTTCCACCTTTCTAGTGCGCACGTTGCGCGCCTGACCCGAGGATTTTCATGCAATTCAAGCCAGCTGTTACCGCTCTGGTCGCCGCCGTCGCCCTGGCATCGCTGCTCAGCGGATGCAAAAAGGAAGAGGCAGCACCGGCCGCCCCACCCCCTCAGGTCGGCGTCGTGACTCTGCAACCGCAATCATTCACCCTGACCTCCGATCTGCCCGGCCGTACCAGTGCGTTCCGCATTGCCGAAGTCCGTCCTCAGGTCAACGGCATCATTCTCAAGCGCCTGTTCAAGGAAGGCAGCGACGTCAAGGCCGGCCAGCAGCTCTATCAGATCGATCCGTCGGTCTATGAAGCGACATTGAAAAGCGCCGAAGCCAACCTGCGCTCGACCAAATCGATTTCCGACCGCTACAAGCAACTGGTCGACGAGCAGGCTGTAAGCCGTCAGGAATACGACACCGCCGTGGCCAACCGCCTGCAATCGGAAGCCGCACTGCAAACCGCACAGATCAACGTGCGCTACACCAAGGTCTATGCCCCGCTGACCGGCCGCATCGGCCGCTCCTCGGTGACCGAAGGCGCGCTGGTCAGCAATGCCCAGGTCGATGCGATGGCGGTGATTCAGCAAATCGACCCGATCTACGTCGACGTGACGCAGTCCTCGGTCGAGCTGCTGCAACTGCGTCGCGAACTGGAAAGCGGCCGCCTGCAAAAAGCCGGCGACAACGCGGCCTCGGTCAAGCTGACCCTGGAAGACGGCAGCGAGTACAAGCTGGACGGCAAGCTGGAATTCTCCGAAATCTCGGTTGACCAGACCACCGGTTCCGTCACCCTGCGCGCCATTTTCCCGAACCCTGACCACACCCTTCTGCCTGGCATGTTCGTGCACGCCAAGTTGCTGGCCGGTGTGAACAGCGCGGCGATCCTGGCCCCGCAGCAAGGCGTGACCCGCGACCTCAAGGGCACCCCGACCGCTCTGGTTGTCGGCCCGGACAACAAGGTCGAACTGCGTCAACTCAAGGCCAACCGCACCGTCGGCAACCAGTGGCTGATCGAAGACGGCCTGAAGGCCGGCGATCGCCTGATCACCGAAGGTCTGCAATTCGTCAAACCCGGCATCGAAGTCAAGGCCAGTGAAGCGACCAACGTAGCCGTAAAGAGCCCGGCCCCCGCTCAGACAGCTGATAAAGCCTCTGGCGGAAAAGGGGAGTAAACCATGTCGAGATTTTTTATCGACCGTCCGATTTTCGCCTGGGTAATTGCCCTGGTGATCATGTTGGTCGGGGCACTATCGATCCTGCGGTTACCGATCAACCAGTACCCGAGCATTGCGCCTCCGGCGATCGCCATTTCCGTGACTTACCCGGGTGCTTCGGCACAAACGGTACAGGACACCGTGGTTCAGGTGATCGAGCAACAGCTCAACGGTATCGACAACCTGCGTTATGTCTCGTCGGAAAGTAACTCCGACGGCACCATGACCATTACCGCGACCTTCGAGCAAGGCACCAACTCCGACACCGCACAGGTTCAGGTGCAGAACAAGCTGAACCTGGCCACCCCGCTGCTGCCGCAGGAAGTGCAACAGCAAGGTATCCGCGTCACCAAGGCGGTGAAGAACTTCCTGCTGGTGATCGGCGTGGTGTCGCGTGACGGCAGCATGACCAAGGACGACTTGTCCAACTACATCGTGTCGAACATGCAAGACCCGATTTCGCGGACCGCGGGTGTCGGCGACTTCCAGGTGTTCGGTTCGCAGTACGCCATGCGTATCTGGCTCGACCCGGCCAAGTTGAACAACTACAACCTGACCCCGATCGACGTCAAGACCGCCATCGCGGCGCAAAACGTCCAGGTCTCGTCCGGCCAGCTCGGCGGCCTGCCTGCCCTGCCCGGCACCCAACTGAACGCGACGATCATCGGCAAGACCCGCCTGCAGACCGCGGAGCAATTCGACAAGATCCTGCTCAAGGTCAACAAGGACGGCTCCCAGGTCCGCCTCAAAGATGTTGCCGAAGTCGGCCTGGGTGGCGAGAACTACAGCATCAACGCCCAGTTCAACGGCGCCCCGGCTTCCGGCCTGGCGGTGAAACTGGCCACCGGTGCCAACGCGCTCGATACCGCCAAGGCCCTGCGCACGACCATCGACAGCCTCAAGCCGTTCTTCCCGCAAGGGATGGAAGTGGTGTTCCCGTACGACACCACGCCGGTGGTGACCGAGTCGATCAAAGGTGTGGTTCACACCTGGTC
>Ga0209050_1002201_pt1 | contig 17559 bp, 12 predicted proteins | sample Araplavi_mTSA_r2_FD_184276 | JGI IMG/M metagenome (GOLD analysis project Ga0209050, IMG submission 184276) | Arabidopsis root microbial communities from North Carolina, USA - plate scrape MF_Cvi_mTSA_r2 (SPAdes) (version 2) | ecosystem: Host-associated > Plants > Roots > Endosphere | place: USA... | reverse complement strand
CGACCCCAGCGCCCGCCTCGGAAGCGAAGGCGGCCCCTGAGCCCAAATAACCGCCGGGCATGAATTTCAGCCACTTCTTCATCGACCGGCCGATTTTCGCCGGCGTGCTTTCCATCGTGCTGACGCTGGTCGGCGCGATCGCCTACCAAACCCTGCCCGTCGCGCAGTACCCGGAAATCGCGCCACCGACGGTCCAGGTTTCCGCGAACTATCCGGGCGCGAATGCCAAAGTCGTTTCCGAGACCGTGGCCACGCCGATCGAGCAGCAGGTCAACGGCGTGGAGAACATGCTCTACATGTCGTCGCAATCCACCAGCGACGGCAACATGACGCTGACCGTCACCTTCAAGCTCGGCACGAACCTCGATACTGCCCAGGTGCTCGTGCAAAACCGCGTGGCCCTCGCTGAGCCGGTGCTGCCGGAGGAGGTGCGCCGCTCGGGCGTTTCGACGAAGAAACAGTCGCCGGATATCACCATGGTCGTGCACCTGACCTCGCCGGACGGGTCGCTCGATCAGCTCTTCACCAGCAACTACGCGCTGCTCCAGGTGCGCGACGAACTCGCCCGCCTCGATGGCGTCGGCGATATCAATGTCTTCGGTGCGCGCGAATACTCGATGCGCGTGTGGCTCGACCCAAACAAAGTCGCCTCCCGCAATCTCACCGCGCGCGATGTGGTCTCGGCGATCCAGGAACAGAACGTACAGGTCGCCGCGGGCATCATTGGTGCGCCGCCGGTGCCGGTCGGCCAGACTGCTTTTCAATACACCGTCAGCACCCAGGGGCGGCTCGCAGATGAAGAGGAGTTCGGCAATATCGTCATCAAGACTGGCGCGAATGGCCAGGTCACCCGGGTGCGCGATGTCGCCCGCGTGGAACTCGCCGCGCGCGATTACACGGTGAGCAGCTTCCTCAATAGCAAGCCCGCCACCGCCCTGGTGATCTTCCAGCGCCCAGGCTCGAACGCGATCGCCACCTCCGATGCCGTTCGCGCGAAAATGGAGGAGCTGAAGAAGCGGTTCCCGATCGGGATGGATTACGAGATCGTTTACGATCCCACGGTTTCGGTTCGCGAATCGATCCACGAAGTGCAGAAGACGCTTTTCGAAGCCATCCTCCTCGTGGTCATCGTGGTACTGATCTTCCTGCAATCGTGGCGGGCAACGATCATCCCGCTGGTCGCGATTCCGGTTTCCCTGGTGGGCACGTTTGCCGCCATGGCGGTCTTCGGATTTTCGCTGAACAATCTGTCGCTGCTTAGCCTCGTCCTGGCCATCGGCATCGTGGTCGATGACGCCATCGTCGTGGTGGAAAATATCGAGCATCACCTCTCCGAAGGGCTGAGTCCACGCGATGCAGCCCGCAAGGCGATGGATGAAGTGAGCGGTCCGGTCGTCGCCGTCGCGCTGGTGCTGAGTGCGGTGTTTGTGCCCACCGCATTCATGTCCGGTCTGACCGGGCAATTCTTCCGGCAATTCGCGCTGACCATCGCGGTTTCCACCGTCATCTCCGCGTTCAATTCGCTGACCCTTTCTCCTGCGCTCGGCGCGCTGCTGCTTCGTCCGCATGGGGCGAAAAAGGATTTCTTCACCCGCATCCTCGATGGATTGCTCGGCTGGTTCTTCCGGCTGTTTAACAAAGGCTTCGAGTGGGGCTCGCACACCTACGGGAATGTCGTGCGTCGTCTGTGCCGCGTCGCTGTAGTCGTGCTGGTTGTTTACGCCGGATTGCTCGTGCTCACTGGGGCTGGGTTCCAGGCGGTGCCCGGCGGATTCATCCCGACCCAGGATCGCGGTTACGGCGTGGTTTTCTGCCAGTTGCCGGATGCCTCTTCGCTCGACCGTTCCATCGCCGTGCTGGAGAAAGCCGCGCAGATCGCCCGGGCCACTCCGGGAGTGAAAGCCACGGTGCAGTTCCCGGGCTTCAACCTGCTCGGCGGCAACCAGACGAACACCGCCACGATGTTCGTGAGCTTCGACGACTTCGACAAACGCCACGAGAAGGAGAAGAGCGGCGACGCGATTCTCGCCCACATCCGCCAGCGGGTGACGGCGGAAATTCCCGAAGCTTTCGTCGGCGTTTTTGCTCCTCCGCCAGTCAGCGGCATCGGCAATGCCGGCGGCTACAAAATGCAGATTCAGGACCGCGGCAATGCGGGCCTTGAAGAACTGCAAAACCTGGCTTTTGCCATGATGGTGAAGGCGAACAGTACGCCCGGGCTGCTCGGCAATCTCACCACCTTTCGCGCGAATGTGCCGCAGATGTGGCTCGAGGTGGATCGCGTGAAAGCCAAGTCCATGAACGTGCCGCTGAGCAATATCTTCGACACGCTCCAGACCTATCTCGGCTCGACGTACGTGAATGATTTCAACCTCTTCGGCCGCACCTATCGCGTGACTGCGCAGGCCGATTCACCCTTCCGGCTTTCGCCCGAAGACATCCGCAATTTGAAGACCCGCAACGCCGCCGGAGGGATGGTGCCGCTGGGCAGTGTGGCCACGGTGCGTGAAGTCAGCGGGGCCGACAAAGTCGTGCGCTACAATATGTACCCGAGCGCCGAAATCAGCGGGCAGCCGGCGCCGGGGTTCAGCAGCGGGCAGGCCCTCTCGAGCATGGAAAAGCTGGCCCAGGAAGTCCTGCCCACCAGCTTCACCACGGAGTGGACCGAACTGTCGCTCCAGCAAAAGCTCGCGGGCAACAGCGCGCTCGTCATTTTCCCGCTCTGCGTGCTCTTCGTTTTCCTCGTGCTCTCGGCGCAGTACGAAAGTTGGGCGTTGCCGCTGGCCATCATTCTCATCGTGCCGATGTGTCTGCTCAGCGCGATCGGCGGCGTGTGGTTCCGCGACATGGACAACAACATCCTCACCCAGATCGGCTTTGTCGTGCTGGTGGGGCTGGCCTGTAAAAACGCGATCCTCATCGTGGAGTTCGCGAAGCAGATCCAGGATCGCGACGGCAAGAACCGCTTCGACGCTGCCGTGGAAGCCTGCCGCCTGCGGCTGCGCCCGATTTTGATGACCTCGTTTGCCTTCATCCTCGGCGTGCTGCCGCTGGTGGTCAGCGCCGGCGCCGGGGCGGAAATGCGGCAGGCCCTCGGCACCGCGGTGTTCTTTGGCATGCTGGGGGTGACCTTCTTTGGGCTTCTGCTGACGCCGGTATTTTACGTCGTGATCATGTGGTTCAAGGAACGCCGCCCGGCGCCTGAGCCTGAGCCGCCCGCGGTGGAATCCGGCAAGCCGGACGAACCTGGTGAATCCAGCGAGGAAAAGGCCAGCCAGCCGGCCTGAGCCGCGCCTTCGTTAAGGGTGTTCGCTAAGTCGACGCGAAATCGTCGCAATTTCTCCACATGTCGCTTGACGGGATAGCAGGGTTTCCCTTACACCCTCGGCACGTAATTCGATCACCAGCACCGAGCGGCATTTTTCTCTCCGAGGTAAACAAAGCTGCGCGGCCTGTAAGGCTCCCGGTCCCTGGATAAAAACCCAGGGCACGGTCGTGCCAGACAGGAAAAGGCTGGGCCGGTCTTTCAGAGGCGTTCTTCGACGAACTTGCGTTTTCATTCCCACCGCAGAGCCGCGACTGTGGCCTTGCCGTGGGGTTGTGCGTGCCGCGAAGAGGCCTCCGGGGGCGGGATCGAGGGGATGCGCCATAAACTCAATTCGCTGTGTTTGTTAATATGATGATGGTTAAATTGTTCCGTTCCGTCTGCCGTGCTGCTGGCATGGCGGTATTCGCCACTTCGCCACTCGCGTCGTTCATTTTGCTCCTCGGAGCGGGAACTCCATCCTTCGCGCAGGTCGTCGATACCGTGTCTCCATCAGTGAAGATCACGGCTCCAGCGAGCCCGCTGACCGCGACCTTCGATATTACGGGTACGGTGAAAGAAAACCTCGGCCTGACTTCATTCACCGTGAAACTGAATGGCGTGACGCAGACACTGGATACGCCCGTCACTTTGGGCGCACCGTTGAATTCGGTGTTGTGGAAGGTCACGGGAGCGCTCGCCGAAAATGGGCCCAATACCATTATCGTGGAGGCGATCGATGGCGCAGGCCGGATAGGAACGACTTCCAAGACGGTTACTTATACCAATACCCGCCCCGCTTTGGTGGGTACTTACAGCGCTTTGTTAAAGCCATCCGGGACGGCAACCAACGACGTCTCCGGCTTGGTTACCGTTACGGTCGCAGCGGCGGGGACTTTCACCGGCAAAGTGTCTTTGGGTGGCACCTCTGTTTCCTTCAGCGGATACCTGAAAAACGATGGGGCAGCGCGGTTTAAGCCGACGCTCGCGACGAGCTACGACCTCGTGAACACCAAAGACTACGACAGTTTCCTGGGGGCGCTTTCCCTTTCCGTGGCCGATCCGGCCGGGCTGAGTGGCTCCCTCCTTCCCGAAGCCGGCTCCGGGTCTCCGCTCGGGACGTTTGCCGGTTTGAAAACCGTTACGAGTGCGCCGGCCGCGCTGCTCAATCTGACCACCAAAGGATCCTACACGGTGAAGTTCCCCTCGCAGTCCCAGGTCGGACTCACTTCGGAGCGTTACCCGCAGGGGGATGGCGTGGGTACGGTGACCATTTCTTCGTCGGGTTCGGTTAGCCTTTCCGGCAGCCTCGCCGACGGCACGGCGATTTCGGCGGGGGGCAAACTGACGAGCGATAGTTCGATTCCGCTTCTGGCCATGCTCTACAAAAAGGACGGCTCCTTCGCGACCAAGCTGCAATTCGATACCGATTCCGCGGCCCACGGGAACAGCGACGTTTTGGGTGACGACAGCTTGTGGATTCGTCCAGCCCAACCGCGGGGGCGTTATTATCCGCTCGGCTGGCCCGCGGGTATCCTGATCGACGTCACCGGCGCGAAGTACGACAAGACTCGTCTGCCGAACGTGGTGCCCGGAGTCACCGCCGATGGTCTCACCACCGGGGGCAACGCTATCGTCACTTTCAAGCAAGGTAAACTCAGCGCGGATGTACCGGTTACCCTGAACATCGGGGTATTGAGCCCGAACAAAGTCACCATCCTTCCGCCGAACCCGAGCTTTACTTTTTCGCTCAACGCCGGTGCTGGCCTCTTCAGTGGTAAACTGCCGCACACGGACCTGACCACGCCGACCTACAAAGGAGTGATCCTGCAAAAAGGTTCCTCAGTGGGCGGGACCGGTTATTTCCTGAGCACGCCGACGCTGATCTACGTGAGCGATGCCGCTTCGGGCAGCGTGACGCTGGCGCCGAAGCCGTAGCGGCCGCAGGAGCGGCAGGCGCAAAGCCTACCGCTTTGGGCGAGTGGACAGGGGGCGGCCTTTCCGCTGGGTTTGCGCCCCCCGCCATGCGCCGCTCCATTTTCTTCTCGCTGCTGTTTTGCTGCTTCGCTCTGGCTTCCGCTCCGGCGGCGGAGAAGAAGCCCAACGTCCTCTTCATCGCGATCGACGACCTGCGCGATTGGGTCGGCTACCTTGGCCACAATCCGCAAGCGAAGACGCCGAACATCGATCGGCTGGCGAAGATGGGCGTCAGCTTCACGCGCAGCTACTGCGCGGCGCCGGTCTGCAATCCTTCGCGCGCAGCCTTGATGAGTGGCCTGCGCCCGTTCACCAGCGGGGTATACGACAATGGTAACGACTGGCGCACGGTGATCCCGGAGGACAAACCGCTGACGACCACGTTCCGGCAGGCGGGTTATTTCGTCTGCGGCGCGGGCAAGATTTACCACGAGGCCTACAAGCGGCGGAACGAATGGGACGCCTATCTCGAAAACGAAGGCGGGGGCAAAGCGGAGAAGCAACTCGCGAAGACGGCGAAAGACGACGGAGTGGGAGGGATCAAGTTTGCCCCGCTCGATTGCGCGGACTCCGATCTGCCCGACTACAAGATCACCGACTACGGCATCGCAGAGCTCGGCAAAAGCCACGAGAAACCCTTCTTCCTCGCGGTCGGCCTGCACAAGCCGCATATGCCCTGGAACGTGCCGCAGAAGTACTACGACATGTTCCCGGCCGACAAAATCGAGCTGCCTCCTTACTTGGAGAACGATCTCGATGACGTCCCTCCCTCGGGGGTGAAGATGGCCAAGCCGCAGGGCGACCATGCGAAGATTGTCGCCTCGGGCCGCTGGAAGGAAGCGATCCAGGGTTACCTCGCCGCGATCGCTTACACGGACATGAACATCGGGCGGCTGCTCGATGCGTACGACAAATCGCCCGAGCGCGACAATACGATCATTTGCTTCTGGTGCGACCACGGCTGGCACCTCGGGGAAAAACAGCACTGGCGGAAGTTCGCCCTTTGGGAAGAAACCACTCGCGCGCCGCTGCTCTGGGTGGTGCCGGGCCTGACCAAAGCGGGCGGCGTGTGCGAGCGCACCGTCGATTTCATGAGCATCTACCCGACGCTCTGTGATCTCGCGGGGATTGCGACGCCGGGGCATGTGGAAGGGAAGAGCATCAAGGCCCTGCTCGCCAATCCGAAAGCCGTGTGGACGCAGCCGGCGCTGACCACCTTCCATTTCAAAAATCACGCCGTGCGCAACGAAGGTTGGCGCTACATCCACTACGAGAACGGCGACGAGGAGCTGTACAACCAGGAGGCCGATCCGAACGGCTGGACCAATCTCGCCAAAGATCCGAAGTCCGCCGAACAGAAGGCGGCCCTCGCCAAATTTCTGCCCACGCACGACGCCGCCGATATCGGTGAGGCGACGGACAAAAAGACCGGAAAAAAGGACAAGAAAGATAACGACTAATGAAATCGACCCCTCTGTTCCTCCCGCTGCTGCTGGCGTTCGCGCCTGCAGTGCACGCCGAAGTCAAACTCCACGCGCTTTTTTCCCCTGGCGCCGTACTCCAGCGCGATCAGCCCGTGCCGATCTGGGGCACCGCGGCCGATGGCGAGAAAGTCACCGTGACGATTGCCGGCCAGACTGAGACGACCATCGCGAAGGATGGCCGCTGGGAAGTGAAACTCAAGCCCCTCAAAGTCGGTCCGCCGCTCACCTTGCAGGTCGAGGGGACCAACAAGATCGAGGTGAAGGATATCCTCGTGGGCGAAGTCTGGCTGTGCAGCGGCCAGTCGAACATGGCTTTTACTTTGAACCGTGCGGACATTGGCGCGGAAGCGGCGGCCGCTTCGGAGAATCCGAATATTCGCCTGTTTACCGTGCCGATGAATGCGCAGGACGAACCGCAGCGCGACGTCCGCGGCAAGTGGGTGCCGTGCAATCCGCAAACCTCTCCCACCTTTTCCGCGGTCGGGTATTTCTTTGGCCGTGATCTGCAAAAGGCGCTCGGTGTGCCGGTGGGCCTGATCAATTCGTCCGTCGGCGGCACGCCTGCCCAGGCCTGGACTGGGAAGCCCGCCCTCGAGGCAACGGAGGCAGGCAAGGTGCATCTGGCCAATCAGGTCACGCTCGTGGCCGGCGCCGCGAAGGCGGAGGAAGTTTATAAAAAACAGCAGGAGGAATATCAGGCCAAGCTGGCCGAAGCCAAAGCGGCGAAACAGCTCGCCCCCAAGCCGCCGCGCGAACCCGGTTACCGGGGTAAGAATCGCCCGGCGTGTTTGTACAATGGCATGATCGCTCCGCTCGCGCCGTACGCCATTCGGGGGGCGATTTGGTACCAGGGTGAAGCGAACTCCGGCACCCCGGATAATTACCGCCAGTTGCTGCCGGTGATGATCAAGAATTGGCGCGCCGATTTTAATCCGAACCTCACCTTCCTGCTCGTGCAGCTCGCGCCGTACGATCGCCCGGCTCAGGAGGCCTGGGCCTATTTTCGCGACACGCAGCGCCGCATCGCGCTTGAAACGCCAAACACCGGCCTGGCCGCCATTCCCGATGCGGGTAATCCGACGGATATTCATCCCACGCACAAGGAGCCCGCCGGCCAGCGTCTCGCCCTTGCGGCGCAGGCGATCGCTTATGGAAAAAAGATCACGTGGAGCGGCCCGGCCTACAAATCGGCCAGCTTTGCGAAAGGCAAAGCGACGTTAACTTTCGATCAGGTGGGCCAGGGCTTGGTTGCGAAGAATGGCGACCTCACCGGTTTCCTCATCGCCGGCGAAGACCAAAAATTTGTCCCCGCTACGGCGGCAATCGGCCAAGGCGGCCAGATCGAAGTAAGCAACCCCGAGGTGAAGGAACCGAAGGCGGTTCGCTACGCTTGGAAAAATATGCCGGATGGCAATCTTTGGAACAAAGAAGGTCTCCCTGCCTCGCCCTTCCGCACCGATGATTGGCCGGCTCCGGCCCCGGCCCGCTCGATCGTGCGACCCGCAGCGAAGCCGGCTGCGGCCACGCCTCAAGTGGAAGCGAAGAAGTAATGCGCTGGTTCGCGCTGCTGTTTTGGTCCGTCGCCACGCTGACCGTGGCGGCGGAAAAGCCGAACGTCCTCTTCCTCTTCGCTGATGATCAGCGCGCCGACGCGATCGGCGCGTTTAATCCGGCGGTGAAGACGCCCAACATTGATTCGCTCGTCGCGCGCGGATTTGCGTTCACCAACGCCTATTGCCTCGGCGCAAATATCGGTGCGGTTTGTACGCCGAGCCGCAACATGCTGCTGAGCGGCCGCGCCTATTTCCGCTGGTCGGAGGCTCCGGGCGGCAGTCCAAAAACCCTGGCGCCAGCGGAGGGGCCGAACTTCGCTACTGCGTTCAAGCAGGCCGGCTACGAGACCTATCACCACGGCAAGAAGGGCAACACCGCGACGCCGATCCAGGCGACCTTCGAGACGAACAAGTACCTCAAGAACGACGAAGCCGAACGGATGAGCGGCGAGCCGGGCAAAGAGATCGCGGAGGAGGCCATCGCGTACCTGCGCGAGCGCACCGCCAAAAAGGAGGCGCGCCCGTTCTTCATGTATCTCGCCTTTGCCAATCCGCACGACCCGCGCGTGGCGAATGAGCGGTACCGGCGGCAGTACGACGAGGCGTCCATCCCGCTGCCCAAAAACTTTCGCGCGCAGCATCCCTGGAATATCGGCTCAAATACCGTCCGCGACGAAAAGCTCGCGCCCTGGCCGCGGACGCCGGAACGCATTCGCCAGGAGTTGCACGACTACTACTCGGTGATGACCTGCCTCGATGGTTACATCGGGAAAATCCTCGCGACGCTGAAGGAACTCGGCCTCGATCGGAATACGATCATCGTCTGGTCCGCCGATCACGGTCTGGCGCTCGGCAGCCATGGCCTGATGGGCAAGCAGGCCGTCTACGACGCCATGTATAAGGCGCCGTTGATTTTTGCCGGCCCGGGCATTTCACACGGACAAAGCCCGGCACTTTGTTACTTGCTCGATATCCTGCCCACCGCGCTGGATTTCGCGGGCGGAGAATCGCCGGCCTCGATCGATGGAGTGAGTTTGCGCCCGGTGATCAGTGGGCAAAAGCCAGCCGTGCGTGACGCGCTCTTCCTTTCCTACGTCGACACCCAACGCGCCATCCGCGACCCACGTTGGAAACTGATCCTGTTTCCGAAGATCGCGAAGCGGGAGCTGTACGACCTCGAATCCGATCCCGACGAAACGAAGAACCTCGCGGAAGACCCCGCGCAGGGGAAACGAATCGAAACGCTGACCACTCAGCTGCGCGACTGGCAGCAGCGGCTCGGCGACAAGTTGCCGCTGACCGTCGACAAACCTGAACCCGCAGAATTCGTCCCGCCGGCGCAATAGGAGAAAGATGAAAGCACTCCTCCTCTGGTGGCTCACCGCGACGTTCGCACTGGCCGCACCGAAACCGAATATCCTCTGGCTCGTCGCTGAGGACATGGGGCCGGCGATGGGCTGCTACGGGCAAAAGGAAGTCTCTACGCCGAACCTCGATCGGCTCGCCGCGGATGGGGTGCGTTACACGCGTGCGTACGCCACGGCGCCGGTGTGCTCGGCGAGCCGTTCGGCGTTCATGACTGGGATGTACCAGATCACGATCGGCGCGCAGAATCACCGCTCACACCGCGATGATGGTTATCAAGTGCCTGCCGGGGTGAAACCGATTCCGGAGTGGATGCATGAGGCCGGCTATTTTACCGCTAATCTCGTCAATCTGCCGCCGGCTCTCGGCTTTCGCGGTACGGGCAAGACGGATTGGAATTTTACCCCGCCAGCGCAGCCTTTCGAATCGAAGAGCTGGAACGATCTCGCCGCGCATCAGCCCTTTTTCGCGCAGATCAATTTCCAGGAAACTCATCGCGACTTCCACGCGCCGAAACATGCCGATCCGGCGAAGATTGAGCTTCCTCTGTACTATCCCGATCACCCCGTGACCCGCGATGACTATGCGGCCTATCTCGATGCGGCGACGGAATTGGATCGCAAGGTCGGCTTGATCCTGGAGCAGTTGGAGAAAGACGGTCTGGCCGAAAATACGGTCGTCGTGTTCATGGCTGACCACGGCGAGGTCATGGTGCGTGGCAAGCAGTTTTGTTATGAAGAGGGGCTGCATATCCCGCTGATCATTCGCTGGCCAAAGGGGCTCGAAGCACCTGAGCGTTTTCAAAAGGGAACGGTGAGCGAGCGCTTCATCGAGGCGATCGATCTGGCCCCGACGTTCCTCGCGCTTGCGAGAGCGGAGGTGCCGAAGAAAATGGAAGGCCGCGTTTTTCTCGGAGCGCAGGCTGCGGCGCCACGAAAGATGGTTTTTGGGGCGCGTGACCGCTGCGATGAAACGGTGTTTCGTTTTCGGACCGTGCGCGACGCGCGGTTTCGTTACATCCGCAATTTCACGCCAGACCGCCCGTTCCTGCAGGCGAATCGGTATAAGGAAAAACAGTACCCTGTCTGGACGCTACTGCCGAAGCTCTTCGCGGAAGGCAAACTCACTTCAGCGCAGGCTGCCTTGTGCTCGCCGACGATGCCGCCGGAAGAACTGTACGATCTCCAGGCTGATCCGCACGAGATCAAGAATCTCGCGGGCGACCCGGCGTTTGCGGCGGATCTGACGCGATTGCGAGGAGCGGTGGAGAAATGGATCGAACAGACGAACGACCAGGGCCGCGAGCTCGAGCCGGAGTGGCTGGCCAAAGCACAGGGTGCGACGAATCCGAAAGCCGCGGGCAAGTAGCAAGCTGGGCGGGCTCGCGCGGCATCGCAACGCGATGCCTTGCGCGTGGCTTGCTATACGGGCGTGACCACGAGTGCACCGGTCAGCACGGCCTCCGCTTGCTGAAGCGTGGCTTCATTCCGCGCGTGGATGCGCATGAGCGGCTCACCCGCAGCAACGGTCTCGCCGACCTTTCGGACTGCGCTGAAACCAACCGCGAAATCGACGGAGTCGCTGGCCTTGGCTCGGCCGCCGCCAAGCAGGACCGTGGCGCGGCCAATGGCCCCGGCGTCGAGCTTGGCGATCCGGCCGGCGTGCGGTGCGGGAATGTCGTGGATGATCGGAGCGCGATGCACTTCGGTGAGGCGTTCGAGTGCGGTGGCGTCGCCGCCTTGCGCTTCAGTCATGGCCACGAATTTCTTCCAGGCTGTGCCGTCTTCCAGCCAGCGAGCGAGAGTTTCACGTGGGGAGTTGGCGACGCGTTCGCAGAGGTCGAGCGTGAGATTGACCATGTCGGCGGGACCACGGCCTTGCATGGCGTCGACACACTCGGCGACCTCGAGCGCGTTGCCGACGGCGGCGCCGAGCGGCTCTGCCATCGGGGTGAGCACATGCGAAGTCTGCACGCCCATTTCCTGGCCGACGGCAGTGAGCGCGGCGGCGAGAGCTTCCGCGTCCGGCTTGGTCTGCATGAAGGCGCCGGGACCGTATTTCACATCGAGCACCAGGCGGTCGAGCGACTCGGCCAGCTTCTTCGACATGATGCTCGCGACAATGAGCGGGATGCTCGGAACGGTCGCCGTGACATCGCGGAGCGCGTAGAGTTTTTTGTCCGCCGGGCAGAGATCGGCGGTCTGGCCGATCATGACCACACCGAGGCGTTCGAGCTGCGCCGCCGATTCAGCTTCACTGAGGCCGACGCGGAAACCGGGAATGCTTTCGAGTTTATCGAGCGTGCCGCCGGTAATGCCGAGGCCACGTCCGGAAATCATCGGGACCCACAGTCCATCGCAGGCGAGCAGGGGCGCGAGGATGAGCGAGGTCTTGTCGCCGATGCCGCCGGTGCTGTGCTTGTCGACTTTCGGTGGCGAGCCCGCTGGGTGGGCAAGCACGCGTCCGCTATGCATCATCGCGCGAGTCAGCGCGCCGATTTCAGCGGGATTCAACCCGCGAAAATAGACGGCCATGGCCCACGCCGCGGCCTGGTAATCGGGCACATCACCGCTGGTGTAGCCGCGGATGAAGGTGGCGATTTCTTCGGCGCTGTGGATGCGCCCTTCGCGCTTGGCTTCGATGAACGTGGGGATGTGCATGAAAGTGATCCGGATTTACGGTTCCTCGGGCTGCTGGAAAACGGAGCGGGCGTAACGCTGTTGCAGGCGGAGGAACGATTCGCCGGTGCTCCAGCCATCGCGGAGCTGCAGGAAATCGGCGATTGAAGCGGCGATATCGGCGAAGGTCTTGCGCGTGCCGAGCGGGACGCTGAACCGCTTGTTGAGCACCATCAGCGGCACTTCCTCGCGCGTGTGATCGGTACCGGTCCAGGTGGGATCGTTGCCGTGATCGGCCGTGAGGATGACGAGATCGTCTTCATCGATCTGCGGCAGAAAGGTGCCGAGCCAGGTATCGAATTCGACCAGTGATTGGGCATAGCCGGACACGTTGCGGCGATGGCCAAAGAGCATGTCGAAATCGACGAGGTTGGCGAAGATCAGGCCATCCTCCGCATGGGCCCATGTTTCCTCGATGACTGTCATGCCTTCGGCGTTACTGGCTGTGGGGGTGGAAGCGGTAATGCCGCTCCCAGCGAAGATATCGCTGATCTTGCCGATGCCATGCACCGCTAGGCCGGCATCGCTGATCGCATTCAGCACTGTGGGCGGGGGCACCATGGAAAAATCGTGCCGGCCGCTGGTGCGTTTCCACGCGCCGGGCTGGCCGACAAAAGGCCGGGCGATGACGCGGCCGATCCGGTGCGGCTCGCAATGGCGGCGGGCGATACGGCAGATCTCGTAAAGGCGCTTGAGCGGGACGACTTCCTCGTGAGTGGCGACCTGAATCACCGAATCCGCCGAGGTATAGATGATCGGCTTGCCGGTCTTCACATGCTCGGCGCCGAGTTCATCGAGAATCACCGTGCCGCTCTGTGGATAGTTACCGATGAATTGCACGCCGGCCTCGCGTTCGATCGCCTGCACGAGATCATCCGGAAATCGCGTGTACGTGCCGAAAGGCCGGTCGAGTACGGCACCGGCGATCTCCCAATGGCCCGTGGTGGTGTCCTTGCCGGCGGAGCGTTCCCGCATGCGGCCCCACGAGGCGCGGGTGTTTTGCGAGCGCGGAGCAAAAACGTCGCCGGTCAGAATTTTCCAGAGCCCAAGCGAGCAGAGATTCGGCAGGGCCAGGTCAGGCTGCGCAGCGAAGATGTGGCCGAGTGTATTGGCCCCTTCGTCGCCATAGGCTGCGGCGTCGGGCGCATCGCCACAGCCGACACTATCGAGAACGATGAGAAGCGCGCGCATCGAGGAAGGCTAGGCGGCGGCGTTGCGTTGCGCGAAGTCGTCTTCGTACTCCTGCATGCGCCGATCGATCACGAATGGACCGAAGGGAAGCAGCGCAGCGATGAAGACCATGATCGTGCGGCCGAGCGGCCAGCGGGCGATCAGGAAGACGCGGAGCAGCGCAAAGCAGAAGATGATGAACAGAACGCCGTGCGCCCAGCCGAACACCTTCACCGCAGCGGGCAGATGCGCGAGATACTTCAGCGGCATGGCCACACCCACGAGCACGAGAAACGAGATGGCTTCGATGAGGGCGATGCGGCGGAGAAACGGAATCGGATTTTTCACAGAAAGAGGCAGCGAGCGCGCGAGTGAGTTCGTGAGGTGATACGCCTGTGGACTAGCCGAGGTAGCGCCGCGGCGGATCGTCGCGCACAATGACCGCGACTTCGATATGCTGGCGGATCGGCGAGGCCGAGATCTTCGGGATCAACACTTCTTCGGCCTGGAAGATGCCAGCGTAGTCGTTCATGCGAATCGAGATGTGCGCGGGCAGTGCGTCGCCCTTGCGGATCTCGACCGAAGTGATCGCGTCGGCCGAGTGGCGGTGCATGTCGCCGACGACGGGGCCGGTGGAAAGCTCCTTGGTCCGTTTGGCCCGGCCGCGGGTCATATCCGTGCCGTCGCCGACGAGGAGCGTGCCCGCCTCGATCGAGAAGACTTTGTCGTAACCCATGTGGCCGATGACGATTTCGTGAATCAAGGCGCGGACGAGCGTCTGCTTGAAGAGCGATTCCGGATAAGCGCGCACGAGGTAGCGCAGGATCAAATCGCGCCCGAGGTGGAGTGAGTGCCACTCGTGGCGGTCGCGCGTCACGGCCATGCCGACATCGTGGACCAGGCTGGCGAGGGCGACAGCGAATTGCGCATCGAGGTAGCTGCCCTGCTGCTCGCGGACGAGCGACGGAGGAATACCTGCATCATGCAGCAGCGCGAGCAGCGTGAGCGCATGCAGGGTGGCGATGCGCATGTGAATCGGGCCATGATCGTTGTAGCCCAAGCGGACGACAGAAACGTGATTGGCGGCCTCCTGCAGCGCGGCGAGTTCCGGGTCAGCGAGCAGTTCCTGGATGATCGGTCGGGCCCAGCCACCGACTCCGGCGACGATCGAGGCCTCAAGTTCCTGGCGTTTGGCGAGTGTATGGCGTGCTTCCATCAAAAAAGACGAGAAAAAGAAGAAAATGAACAAGGTCGAGGGTGAGCAGTTCCTGCCCGCCCCCTGGCGGCCCGCCAGTCTTTGGATAGGACCGGATTCCGAGCCGCCTCTTGTAGCAGAAATTTTCGTCCGCTACCAAGATTTCCTTATAGATCCGCCCGGTGAAAATGCGCAGGCGAACCGGCAAACTTTGTGTTCCGGATTGGACGACAGCGGCTCCGCACCCCATCCTACCCTTCGAATGGACCTCCTTACCCTCGATCTTCCCGGTGTGCGGAAAGTCGCCAGCGGCAAAGTGCGCGAGATTTTTGATCTCGGCGAGCACCTGCTCTTTGTGGCGACCGACCGTATCAGCGCTTTCGACTGCATTTTGCCCAACGCCATCCCGCACAAAGGCGAGGTGCTGACCCAGCTTTCTTCGTTTTGGTTTGGCCGCATGGGTTTCGTGGAAAACCACATGGTCACGACCAATTTCTGGGACTTCCCGGCGGTGTTGAAGTCATTTGAAAAAGAACTGCGCGGACGTTCGATGATCGTGCGGAAGGCGCAGCCGCTACCGATCGAGTGTGTGGTGCGCGGTTATCTCATCGGCTCGGGCTGGAAGGATTACCTCGAAAAAGGCTCGGTGTGCGGGATCCCGCTGCCGGCCGGCCTGCAGCAGGCGGCGAAGCTGCCCGAGACCCTGTTCACTCCGGCGACCAAAGCCGCGACCGGGCACGACGAAAATATCCCGTGGGAAAAAGCGGTGGAACTTTGCGGCGAGAAAGTCGCCCGCGAAGCGCGCGAGCTATCGCTGCGGATTTACGAAGAAGGCCGCACCTGGGCCGCGACCAAGGGGATTATCGTGGCGGATACGAAATTCGAATTCGGCCTGCTCGATGGCAAAGTGATCCTGATCGACGAATGCCTCACGCCGGATAGTTCCCGCTTCTGGCCGGCGACCGATCATCGCCTGGGGATCAGCCCGCCGAGTTTCGACAAGCAGTACGTGCGCGACTATCTGGAGACTTTGAATTGGGACAAGACGCCGCCCGCGCCGCCGCTTCCAGCGGAGGTGATTCATCGCACCAGCGAGAAGTACGTGGAGGCGTATCACCGCCTCACCGGCAAAACGCTGGGCGCGGACTAGAACAACCCGGCCTGTGCGCGGCGAAATCGACGGCTTCATCCTGTATCTCGCGACTGAACGCGGGCTCTCGGAGAGCTACCAGTACTCGAATCGTCTCGCCCTGGAAGGGTTTGCCCAGTGGTTGGAGTGGCAAAAGATCGGCGAGCAGGAAGTGCAACGCCTGCTCGCCGGAGGGATGGAACTGCCATCGGTGGAGATCGCGGTGAAGGAGATCACGATCACGCAGATCACGATGTACCTGGCGAAACAGAAGGCGCGGAATCTCCAGCCAGCGACGATCAAGATTGTGATCGTGGCGCTGAAGATCTTCTTCCGCTGGCTGGCGGCGCGGCAGTTGATTCCGCGCGATCCAGCCGAGGTGCTGAGCCTGCCCCGGCTCTCGCGATACCTGCCGGAGACGATGAACGAACTGCAGGTCGACCGGTTGCTGGAAGGCATCGCGCTCGAAGCTCCACACGGGGCGCGGGATCGGGCGATTCTCGAACTGCTCTACGCGAGTGGGCTGCGCGTTTCGGAACTCGTGAATGCGCGGTTGGAAAATCTCGATCTGGATGCGGGGCTGATTCGCGTGACGGGGAAGGGGAACAAGACGCGCATCGTACCGGTAGGTAAGCGGGCTCGGGCGGCGATACAAAAGTACGTCGACAACGACCGGAAGAAATGGGTCGGCAAAAAAACGGGGAGCGAGATTTTTCTGAGCCAGCGGGGGACGAAGCTCACCCCGGTGCGTATCTGGCAAATCGTGAAGGATTGCGCGCGCAATGCGGGGCTGAATCTGAATGTATATCCGCACCTGTTGCGGCATTCAATTGCGACGCACCTGCTTTCCAATGGGGCAGACCTTCGCGTCATCCAGGAGATGCTGGGGCATGCGGATATCGCGACCACGCAGATCTACACCCACGTCGATCAAGCCCGGCTGAAGGCAGTGCACCTCAAGCACCATCCGCGGGCGTAGCGGACGGGCAGGGATGCTGTCAGTCCCGTGGCTCCCGCAGACCTCTGCGTGAGATGAAAAGATTACCTGCGCCTGGGGCACAGCTATTACCGTTTCACGTAGAGGTCTGCGGGAGCCACGAGCTGGAGTGCGACGCTGGCTCCGAGCTTCTACAGCACCCGCACGTTCGGCGGGGGAATCATCACCGGGCGGAGGCGAGGAGGCCGGACGCCGCCGGTATCGGATTCTGGTTCGCCGGGCTGGAGCACTTCGGCTTCGGAAATGTCGATGACGTTTGATTCGCGCGGGTCCCGGGATTTTTGCACGACATCGGTCGGCTGCGGGGCGGTCTTGGTGGCCTGCAGAGCGATCTCTTTCACCAGACGCTGCTGGGCATCGGCCATGGCAGAAATGCGGTCGCGCAGTTCGTCGCGCTGTTCGCTGACCTGATCGCGTTCGCGGCGCAGGCGAACCACCTCGCGGTCGAGGCGGCCGATGCGTTCTTCGGCGATGCGTTCGGCTTGCGCGCGGGATTCATCGAGGCCCGCCGCTTTCTCGCGCATTTCACGTTGATTGGTCTCGATCGAAGCGATGGCTTTGTCGCGCTGGTCGGAAACCGTCTTGAGCTCGCGAGCGAAGACTGCGCTCTGCTGTTCGAAAGTTTCGCGCGCGCGGGCCAGATCGCCGGCCAGCTTCTCCATGTCGCCCTTCAGCTTGTCGATTTGCTGCTGCTGCTGCGCGGTATT
>Ga0209050_1002200_pt1 | contig 17566 bp, 8 predicted proteins | sample Araplavi_mTSA_r2_FD_184276 | JGI IMG/M metagenome (GOLD analysis project Ga0209050, IMG submission 184276) | Arabidopsis root microbial communities from North Carolina, USA - plate scrape MF_Cvi_mTSA_r2 (SPAdes) (version 2) | ecosystem: Host-associated > Plants > Roots > Endosphere | place: USA... | reverse complement strand
TGTGCTGGCCGCGGCCAAGGAGGCACAGGAGCAGCTGCGGCTGCTGCGCGGGAAGGAGGGCTTCGCCACGGCGACGCTGTTCATCGTCGAGCGCAACGACCTGCGCGTCGTCTATCACCCGCAGGGGCCGATCGGCGAGCGGGCGCGGCATCCCTTCGTCGAGGAGATGGTGCGCCGGGGCACCGGCACGCTGGAGTACGAGTACCTCGGTGAGCGGCGCCTGGCGGTGTTCCACGCGCTGGAGCCGGTGGGCTGGCTGATCGGCGTGGCGGTGTCGCAGCGCGAGATGTACGCGCCGATGTTCCGGTTCATGCGCGCGATCGGCGGCATCACCTTCGTGGCGCTGTGCCTGAGCGGCCTGGCGGTGAACCTGTTCGGGCGCTGGCTGATGCGGCGGGTGCGCTCCGCGCTGCTGTGCGTGCAGCAGATCGGCCATGGCGACCTGTCGGCGCGCGTGCCGCAGGCGCTGGTCGACGACGAGATCGGCGACCTGCAGCGCGGCATCAACGCGATGGCCAGCCGCATCGAGGCGCGCACCGCCGAGCAGCGCGAGGCCCGCCAGGCGCTGAGCGCGGGCGAGGCGCGGCTGCGCCGGGTGATCGAGTCCAGCATGATCGGCGTGTTCTTCTGGGACGTGTCCGGCGCGGTGACCGAGACCAATGACGCCTTCCTGGAGATCATCGGCTACACGCGCGAGGACGTGGAGGCGGGGCGCGTCGACTGGACCGCGCTGACGCCGCCCGAGGAGGCCGAGGCCGACCGCCGCGCCGTCGAGCTGCTGCGGACCACGGGCCGCTGCCCGTCCTACGAGAAGCACTACGTCCGCAAGGACGGGCGGCGGGTGCCGGTGCTGATCGGCGGCGCGCTGCTGAGCGACTCGACGCAGCAGGGCGTGGCCTTCATCGTCGACCTGACCGAGCGCCGCCAGGCCGAAGCGGACCGCCAGGCGCGGCGCGTCGCCGAGGCGGCCAGCCAGGCCAAGGGTGAGTTCCTGGCCAACATGAGCCACGAGATCCGCACGCCGATGAACGCGATCCTGGGCATGTCGTATCTCGCGCTGCAGGGTCGCCTGGACCCGCAGCAGCGCAACTACATCCAGAAGGTCCATGCCTCGGCGGAGTCGCTGCTGGGGATCATCAACGACATCCTGGACTTCTCGAAGATCGAGGCCGGCAAGCTGGACATGGAGGCGATCCCCTTCGACCTGTCCGACGTGATGGACAACCTGGCCAACGTGGTCGGGCTGAAGGCGGAGGAGAAGGGGCTGGAGCTGCTGTTCGACGAGCCGCCCGACCTGCCCACCGCGCTGGTGGGCGATCCGTCGCGGCTGGGGCAGGTGCTGCTGAACCTGGGCAACAACGCCGCCAAGTTCACCGAGCAGGGGGAGGTGGTGATCGCGGTGTCGGTGCTCGAGCGCGAGGCCGGCTGGGTGCGTCTGCGCTTCGAGGTGCGCGACACCGGCATCGGCATGAGCGACGAGCAGCAGCGCGGGCTGTTCGAGCCCTTCATGCAGGCGGATGCGTCGACGAGCCGGCGCTATGGCGGCACCGGCCTGGGACTGGCGATCAGCCGCCAGCTGGTGCGGCTGATGGGCGGCGAGCTCGAGGTCGACAGCGCGCCGGGGCGCGGCAGCCGCTTCGGGTTCAGCGTGCGGCTGGGCCTTGATGCGCAGGCCGCGGCGCCGGAGCGGGCCCGGCTCGACCTCGGACGCCTGCGGGGCGCGCGGGCGCTGATCGCGGACGACAACGCGAGCGCCCGCGAGCTGCTGGCGGAGATGACGGGCGCGCTGGGCCTGAAGGTCGAGACGGCGGTGGACGGGCTGGATGCGCTGCGTCAGGTGGCGCTCGCCGAGGCGCGCGACGAGCCTTACGACCTGCTGCTGCTGGACTGGCGCATGCCGGGCATGGACGGCGTGGCCTGCGCGCGCGCGCTGTCCGAGCGCCAGCATGCGCGCCATCCGATGCCCCCGGTGCTGATGCTGACGGCCTTCAGCCGGCATGAGGTGCAGCAGCGGCTGGACGATCAGCGGGTGACGGTGGGGGCGCTGCTGACCAAGCCGGTGACGCCGTCGACGCTGTTCGACGCCTGCGCGACCGCGCTCGGGCTGAAGGGCACGCCGGCGACGCGGCGCGCGCAGCGGGAGGAGTCGATGCAGGGCTACCGGGCCGCGCTGCAGGGCGCCCGCATCCTGCTGGTGGAGGACAACGCCTTCAATCAGGAACTGGCGCTGGACGTGCTGCACCGGGCCGGCATCGAGGTCAGCGTCGCGGGCCACGGGCGCGAGGCCCTGGCGATGCTGGAGCGGCAGGCCTTCGACGGCGTGCTGATGGACTGCCAGATGCCGGTGATGGACGGCTATGCGGCGACGCGGGCGCTGCGGCAGGACCCGCGCTGGCGCGAGCTGCCGGTGATCGCGATGACCGCGAACGCGATGGTCGGCGACCGGGACAAGGCGCTGGACGCCGGCATGAACGATCACGTCGCCAAGCCGATCCGGATGGAGGAGCTGTTCGGGGCGCTGGCGCGCTGGGTGCGGCCGGGGGAGGCGGTCCCGGGCGCGGCGGCGCGTGGCGCGAACGCGCGCGAGGGCGTGGGCGGGGACTCGGGCTTCGGCGGCCTGCCGGCGCTGCCGGGCGTCGATCTCCAGGCCGGACTGGCGGGAATGATGGGCGATGGCGCGCTCTACCGGCGGCTGCTGCGGATGTTCCAGGAGCGCCAGACGGACTTCCTGACGCGCTTCCGTGCGCTGCAGGCTGCGCACGACACGGCCGCGATGCGGATGGCGCACGACCTCAAGAGCGCGTCGGCGGCGCTGGGCATGAAGGAGGTCCACGCGGCGGCGCAGGCGCTCGAGCAGGCCTGCCTGCGCGGCGCGGACGAAGCTGCGCTCGATTCGCTGGCCGGGGAGGTCGACCGCCTGCTGGCGCCAGTGCTGGCGGGGCTGCGGGCGCTGGAGAGCGAGGCGGCGCCGTCAGCCGGCGGGCGGCCGCGCGCTGGCGCCTGAGGCCTCGGACGCGCGCTTGCCGGCGGTCTTGCGCTGGTCCTCGGCTTCGCGCGCGAGCTGCTCGCGCGCGAGATCGATGTCGCCGCGATCCAGGCGGTCGAGCTGATAGCGGAAGTCCTGCATCAGGCCGTCGCACTCGGCCAGGCGCGCGCGATCCGCGCCGGAGCGGCGATCGAGCGCGTCGAGCAACTGCCGCGCGTCGCCCGGGAGGCCGGGGAGCTCGCTGTCGTCCGGCGCGTCGTCGGGGCGCGCCCAGTCGGCCATGTACACGCGCATGGCCAGCCACAGGTCCGAGTGCACGGCCTGGAGGGCGAAGGCCTGGCAGGCCGGGTCGGCGCTGTGCCTGCCCTCCGGGCACACCTTGCGCGCGGCGTCCAGCACCGTGAGTCCGATCGGCGGCGGGCTCATCTTCAGCAGCACCGCGCCGCCCTGTTCGGGACTGGCGAATCCCATCCGGGCGAATCGTCTGAGGGCCAGTTCATCGCCGGTGCCCACGTGCGTGGCGCCGCGGCTGGCGTCCATGATCGAGCGCGCCGCGGCGGTGTCCGGGCTCTGGCCGGCGGCCATCCAGAAGGGGAGCAGGTTGCCCGGATCCAGGGCCATCCAGCGCGAGGCCGGCACGCGCGCGCAGATCTCCGGATGGCCGGCGGAGCAGCGCGACGCGACCATGCCGAAGACATCGGGATCGGTGGTCGACTCCGCGATCGAGATCGCGCGCGGCCAGTCGTCGCGCAGCAGGGCGGCGATAAGGCGGCCGGGCTCGTCGGTGGCGCCGTCGAGCCGCTGGGCGAAGGCCTCGATGCGGCGCTGCAGCGGGGTGCCCTTGCGGGAGAGGCGTTCGTCGATGGAGTTGCCGCTGCGCTCGTTCACGGGCGTGTCGTCGCCGCAGAGCGTGCGGATGCCGTCGATGAAGGGCGTCTCGTCCGACGAGGCGTAGGTGTCGTGGTCCTCGGGGCCCGTGTCATCGAGGGCGTCGAGGGCGTCGAGGGCATCCGCGTCGAAGAGCTGGAGTTCGTCCGCCAGGTCGTGGTCCGCGGCGCCCGCCGTTCCGGCATCGGCGAGCAGCGTGCCGGAGGCGGAGGAGGGCGGGGCGGCGGGCGCCGATTCGGACGGGGTGTCGAGGGCAGAGCGAACGCCCTCCAACGGCAAGGCGCCGAACGACGCGGCAAGCACCACGGCCACGACGAGCGCAACGCCGCCCGCGGCGATCGCCCATCCGCGCCAGGAGCGCTGGCGCTGACGGGGTGGCTTCGAAAGGGGGTCTCCAGAGGGCATGCGTCGCGTGGTTGTCGGCGCGCAGCATACAGGCGAAGGGAGGAAGGTGCCGCAAGCTTGGAGCGTCATCAAAACTGATGATTGCTCGCTGGGGTGACCCTTTCAGAATCCAAAGGGGCTGATGACAACTTGAAGGGAGGACAGTTGTGCACAGAGCATCCATGCCTTCTTCGTCCGCGAGGCGCCTTCGACAAGCATCTGGGCGATCGGCCGTTGCGACGTTGATGGCGAGCAGTTGCATCACAGCACACGCGCAGAGCTGTCAGAACCAGCCACAAATCCAGACGCCGAAGGAGCTCATCTCGGCTTGGATCGTGGATCAGTCGACCGGGCAGACGCTGACGAGCGGACAAGTCGTGCCGATCAACACGATGGTCCTCCTGCACGGCCATGCGGAAGCGCGCAGTCTGTGCGATGTGTATGTCCTCGATCAGGGAGTCAATTGCGTCTACGTCCGTACGGACAATCGCACGGTCAACAACATCGACCGCACCTACTACTACCCACCCAACGGGTCCAGCCGTATGTAAAGACTTTCGGCCGCGATCCCGCCACCGGCGGGACTGCCTTCTACAACGTCCTTGATACTTTGGACGCGGCCCACTCCGGCGGGCCTAGTACGGTGGGCCTCAGCTCTGAAGGCGCCTACACCTTCTACACGGCCAATCTCATCAACGTCACGGGATGCAATATCGCGCCAGACAGCATCTCGGCGCAGCCCATCGTCCTGTACGCGCGTCAAGCGCATCCACGACGCTATTGCCCAGCTACCAGCGGCGACGAGAGTGTTCTGTTCGGCAACCCTTGCAACGCGCTCACGGGCAACAAGACCCAGACCGAGGTGGATTGGCCCGGACCGGCGCAGAGAGTCGTCCGGACATACAGCAGCGATTCGGCCTACGTTGACGTCGGCTTCGGCTATGGCTGGTCCAGCCCGCTCCTGCGGCGCGTATTCCGAGGCAATAGCCGATTGATCATCGAGCGCGGCACCGGCGAAAGTGAGCTCTTCACGCTCAGCAGCGGCGTCTGGAGCGGTGACACCGTCACGCGCTACAAGGTGGCCAATGGCGCCAACGGGGGCTATGCCATCTCGCTGGTGGACGGCAGCGTCGAGCATTACAGCGCGGCTGGGTTGCTGCTGGACGAGGTCGACCGGAATGGCCGAACCAACGTCTATCAATACGACAGCAGCAATCGCCTGACAACGTGGACCGATCCCTTCGGAAGGACGTCAACGATCTCCTATGTCGGCGCTTCTCCTCGGATCGCTTCGATCTCCGACGGACACGGGTACTCGACGAGCTACCAGTACGACAGCAATGGGGCGCTGACCCAGGTGACTTATCCGGATGGCAGCGCTCGTCTCTACAGCTATCAAGTCATTGCGAACAACGGCAATGTCGGAGGTGCCCTCCTGACTGGCATCACCGACGAGAACGCCGTCGCCTATGTGGCGTGGACCTACGACAGCGCCGGCCGGGTCGCATCTTCGAAGCGCGCCCCGGGCAGCGCCAACCCCGTGGACGTTCACACCTTCTCCTACACACCGTCCAGCTACACGACCGCAGTCACGGATCCGCTTGGCACCGTGTGGACCCTGACATACGCGACCTATTTCAGCGAACTCGTGCTTCGCACGAAGAAGAACTCTGTCGACAACCTCACGTACACCCAGACCTATTCGGGATACGGCTTCCTCGATGGCAAGACGGACAGGCTAGGCAATCAGGCCTGCTATGGATACGACTCCACCCGCATCTATCTGGAGACGCTTCGCCAGGAGGGCGTCCCGCCCGGCTCGTCGTGCTATCCGTACCCGTTCTTCACGCCGCCGGCGGGTGCCCGCCGGATCAGCACCCAATGGCACCCGGACTGGCGCCTGGAGACCAAGGTCGCCGAGCCGGGCCGCATCACGACCAAGGTCTACAACGGGCAGCCCGATCCGTTCAATGGCAACGCCACGGCGAGCTGCGCACCCGGCGGCGCGTTGCTGCCCAGCGGCAAGCCGATCCCCGTGCTGTGCAAGCAGGTCGAGCAGGCGACGACGGACGCCAACGGCGGCCAGGGTTTCAACGCGAGCCTGCAGAGCGGCGTGGCCAATCGAGTCTGGAGCTGGACCTACAACAGCCTCGGCCAGATGCTGAGCGAGACCGATCCGATCAACCACACGACGAGCTACGCGTATTACGCGGCCACCAGCTTCACTGGAACCGATCCGAACGCGGTGGGCTACACGCTGGGCGACTTGCAAAGCGTGACCAATGCGAAGGGGCAGGTGACCACGTTCACCAAGTACGACAGACGCGGCAACTTGCTGGAGAGCGTGGACCCGAACGTGTCGTGTCGGCCAGCAGCTTCGACCTCAGGGGACGGCTCCTGAGCACCACCGTAGGCGGGCAGGGGGCGAGCTACAGCTACGACGCGGCGGGTCAATTGCTCAAGGTGACGGCGCCGGACTCTAGCTGGATCGGCTACGAATACGACGTCGCGCACCGCCGAACCGCGGTGAAGGACAACCTGGGGAATCGCATCGAGTTCGTGCTGGATAACGCCGGGAACGTGACGGGGCAAAGCGCCAAGGACCCCTCGGGCGCTCTGGCCCGCAGCCTGAGCAGGACGATGGATGGGCTCGGGCGGGTACAGCAGACCACAGGCCGGGAGTGATGATGAGCACCCATCAAGCACGGCACTCGAGAGATGGCCTCCATCTGATGCCGGTCGTGTTGACCTTGAGCGCCCTGGCGCCGCATGCGAGCGCGCAGGGATTGCCCGCGCCGCCGGCTTCGCCAGCGCCCGTGGTGAGCTACGAGTACGACGCCCAGAGCAACCAGACAAAGATCAGGCTGGCTCCTGGCGTGAGCGGCTACAACTTCGTCACGCAAAGCAGTTATGACTCGCTGAATCGGCGCAAGACCGTCACCGACGCCAAGAGCGGGCTGACGCAAATCGGCTACGACGCGATGAGCCGCAACACCAGCGTCTCAGACCCGAGAAGCCTGCTGACCCAATATCCGCGCAATGGCCTGGGAGACGTGACCAGCCTGATCAGTCCCGATACCGGCACGGCCACGCACACCTACGACGCCGCGGGCAACATCACGACTCGCACTGACAGTCGCGGCGTGTTGGCGACCCATGCGTATGACGCGCTGAATCGCCTCGTCGGCGTCGTCTTCAGCAAGAGCGGCCAGGCGAGTCTCACCTACAACTGGACCTATGACGAGACGGGCACGGGTTTCAGCAACGGCATTGGGCGCCTGACCTCCACCAACCACCCCAGCGGCGCGACTCGGTACGCCTACGACCCGCAAGGGCGGCTCCTCACCGAGACGCAGACGGTGAACGCGCAAAGCGGCGCCAATCTCAGCGCGGTGACCACCGCGGTGAGTTATGGCTACGACGCGGCCGGCAATATCACCAGCATCACTTACCCATCTGGGCGCGTGCTCACCATGTCTTACAGCGGCGGACATGCCACCGCAATCGCGCTGGCCAAGAACGCAAGCAGCAGCGCAAGCACGCTGCTGGACCAGATCGCCTACACGCCGTTTGGCGGCCCACTGAGCTGGAATTGGCAGACGAGCGGCGGGGCACAGGCCAACGTCCGTGTCTTCGACACCGCTGGCCGCCTGGTGCGCTACCGGCTGGCCAACACCATCCGAGACCTCACCTACGATGCGGCCAACCGCATCGCCAGCTACACGCACTACGACGCCACCACCGGTGCTGCGACCTCAAGCCTGGATCAGAGCTTCGGCTACGACGAGCTCGGGCGGCTCACCAGCATTACTGCGGGCGGCAACACCTGGGCGATCACCTATGACGCCAATGGCAACCGAACCGGCGTGACGTTCAACGGTACGACCAGCGCCTACACGACGAGCGCCACGAGCAACCGGCTCAGCAGCATCACCAACCCTTCCAGGAGCTTTGGCTACGACAGTGCAGGCAACACCACCAGCGACAGTGCGAGCTACACCAGCACGTATGACCTGTCGGGAAGGCTGACGACCCTGAGCACCAGCAGCCTAACCGCGACCTTCAGCTATGACGCCTTGGGGCGACGCGTGCGCAAGTTCAACTCCTCAGGATCCAGCAGCACGGCGATCTTCGTTTACGACCAACGCGGACAGCTGCTGGGCGAATACGACGGCAGCGGACAGGCGATCCGCGAGTACGTCTGGCTCGGGGGCATGCCAGTCGCAGTTTTCATGCCAGATCCCGCGAACAGTGCAAATCCGCCGCTCGTTTACTACATTCATACGGATCACCTAAACACGCCGCGCGTCGTCGTCGACTTGGACAATGCAGTCCGCTGGCGGTGGCTTGCGGAACCCTTCGGGACGACCGCACCGGAGTCCGATCCCAGCAGCCTTGGATTCTTCACGCAGAACCTGCGCTTCCCGGGTCAGTACGCCGATGCCGAAACTGGACTTTTCTACAACATGGCTCGGGACTATGACGGCGATATCGGTAGATTCGTGCAATCCGACCCGATTGGACTCAATGGTGGTATCAACACTTACACATACGTAGAAGGGCAACCGACTGCGCACACTGATGAACTGGGCCTCGCGAACTCAGGAGCGATTCAATGGATGAGGCCTCGACCATGGGTTCGCCCGCAGGGTGAGTTCTTGGCCTGCTACTCCTCGTGCGTTTCCACTCTGGGCACAAATGAATCATGGAACGTTGCTATTGGAGCAAACGCAGTTGCAGGCGCGCCCTATGAACTTGTCCCGGTGTTTGATTATGAATCCGGAAGGCTTAGGGGGTTCGAGCGCGATACAGGTCTTGCTTTCAGAGTACTTAGGGATCAGTCGCCCAAGTATGCGAGCCGCTTGCTGCAGGTTGGTAAGAAATCGGCATGGGTGGCGGGGGCTTGCGTTGCTTGGACGGTAGGTACTTCATATGGTTGCATGGTTAGTTGCGGTGCGGATCCATCGAGTTACTAGAGCTATTGAGTCAGGAAAATGACAACAACCCCATTTCGATGTGAAAAATCAGGCGAAGCACTTTCCGTAGATAAGGGGGGGAAGTGTTCCCTGTGTTGCCGCCTCCTAAGTGCCAAGTATTTAAGACAGGCGCTTTATATGGAGCAGCGTTCGCCAATTTGCGTGGACTGCATCGAGATGATTGCAGATCACGCCACTAGCTTCGTTCGCGATGAGTTAGTGCAGCCCTTGCCCCGCTTCACCGCAGACAAATAAGAAGAGCAACGCGGAGGCCGACTCACGCCGTCAATTGGTTCATCGCAGTGGTAACCGCTCCCAATCCTCGTGCCCCAGAACGAGGGGGTATCCGACCGAGGGGTGCACGAGAGCCCAGAACCAGGACATCGAGCAGCTGAGCAGTGCTGTGGAGGAGTATCAAGACCAGCGTGAGAATGCAGTAATCCTGTATCGACGGGACTGGACGTTCATGAACCGCTTCGTGCTTCTTGGAATTTTCGCATTTGGCGGAGTCTCCTCCGCATGTGTTCTGGCTCGAGACGGCTCTCAATGAGTTTCTTGAATCCGAATCGGAGCGCGGCGTTGGTAACTCTCTTAGAGTGGTTCCATGAAAATGTTTGTCATGCTCGCTGTCACTGCGAGGCTCTCATTCGGCTTCCCTGGTTCCTTCGTGATCGCGAAGGATGTCAAACCTGTGGAACTTCTGGCGTATCGTCGAGGTATTGAGGCGCTTTTGGAGCTTCATGCCTCCCCCTCGGCGTCGGAAGCTTCGATACGTTGGTCAGAAAGTCTCAAAGTACTGGCCCATTCAAAATCGAGCGTTGGGTATATGTATTTTGTTGAGTTGGCGCTATTCAAACTTGATGGCGAGGCGGGGAGTGAGTGGTAATGCGCCGCTTCAAAGCGGCAGTGGCGTCTCAATGCCGCTATGCAAGAACAATTGAAACGGTTCTCACAACGCAATAGTTGTGGTGACGTGGCCTCATTGCGAAGAATATCTGCCAAGATGTTGTGTTCATCTAGTAAGATGGGTCGGTGACCAAGTAATGCTTGGCGATGATGCCGGTGAAGTAGTGTTTTCGATTGATGCTGACGAGTATGCTGAAGAATACTTGAGGTCCCAGTGGGAATACCTGCAAAAAGGAGTCATGATCAACTTTAAAAAATATGGGTTGATTCATTATGAGCAAGCGGAAGACGATCTTCAGTTGGTCGCTCGCGCTGCCGCCTCCTGATGCTTGATGGAACGTTGTATCTATATTTTCAGACGGGCCAAGACATGCGAGACATGCCATTTGGTCCTTCGAAGAACAGGTCATTCTGTTCGACGGTGTGCGACGGGTACAGTCGAAACCATCCGCTCCTTGAATGACTTTCTGGCTTCAGAGTGGGAGAGTGACGGGGGTAATGCCTTGCGAGTAGTTTCATGAAAATGCGATACAGCCCGCTTATCACGGCCGTGATGGCCGTTATCGGAGTTTTCGTTCATCCGGTGCATGCAATTGGCATTGACGCAACGGAGAGAGAGGCATATTCCCAAGCAGTCGAAGTCCTCGTGGAGCTTCAAGCCCCACCACCCGGATCCGATGCGTCGCTTAGATGGTCGGGTAGTCTCAAGGTGCTTGCACAGTCGAAAGCTAAAGTCGCCGACGGGTATTTAGCGGACTTGGCGCTATTTAAGCTCGATGGAGAAGTCGGATCTGAATGGTCGTGCGCCGCGTCAAAGCGCGCGAAGAACTTCGCGGTTCTTATGAATAAGCAACTGGCAAGATTTGGGAAAGGTAACAGTTGCGCGCAATTGGCTTCCGCGAGAAAGCTTGACGCACAGCAGCTTTGTGCTTCCAGGAAAGAGTTTGAGCGGCGTGTTGAGCAAACTCACCGCGTTCCCCAGCCGGACGAAGATGGGGCATGTTCATAGCCTTTCCGCGATCGTCTCACTGGTGGTTACCGTCGAGCTTATCTTGGACGCTGCGGTGCTGTCCTCGCGACCCCTTCGGACTGGCCGAGGCGTCAACACCTTGCAGAGTCAAGACAGTGAGAATGGCTGATTGTGTGAAGCGGGGGCGCCCGTGAGGGGGCGATCAAGCATACTTCTTGACGATACCTTCCCGGCTGTCCAAATAGCTCCCAAGGTAAGAAGGCGGTAGGCTGTTGAAGGCCGACTCCCTCCCATTCGGATCTCGATAGACCGCATGGAGGTTATTGGTGCCGGCGATATGGTCGAACATCACTTCGGGATTGTCGCGAATCACCCCTTTGGCATACCGAGGGCCGCTGGAGAGGCAGCCGGAAGTTCTTCCTATTTCGGCGTCCACTGCCTCAGCCGACATGGGCTTGAGGGAGAAGGCAGTTTTCAACTTGCCTGACGGACGTATGGGCGCGCCAGTTCCCAGCGTGGCGGTCACGAAAGGCGTTTCGGGGTTGATTCTCTCGCCGTAGGTGTGGACCTTTTTCAGACCTTGCCATGGATCCACCACGATCGCGTGATCTCCCGCCTGGGGAGTTCGCCAATCCCCGATGATCACCAGACTGTGCTTCTTCGATTCCAGCACCTTGAATACCGGCTGGTCCCGTCGATGGCCCTGGAGTTCGGCAAGCACCATGTTTGCGTACTCGCCGCAATTGCCGCCACCCGTCTCCTTGATGGCTTTGATTTGTAGATCCTGGCTCGCTTCTTCATCGACGCGGCCACGGAACATCTGCTTGCGCATCCAGCTGCGGCCGCCACTCATCAAGATATTGGCCACTTGATTCCCCGGACCATCCGGAAAGGTTTCATGGGCTGTTCTCAGCAGGATGTCGTGCGCCAAGGACATCATCTTGAACGTGGCGGTGGAGACCGGTATGACCGTTTCATTGCGCTGCCCCGCTGGCAATGAATCGAGCCGCGGATCGTGCAGGCTCGATAAGGAAACATACCTGCGGCTTGCGGTACTGCTCTCGGACGAGGAGGGGACTGGGCGGCGACCGAGTTGATGCAACGGCGAGTCACCCAGGGTAGGGCTGCTGGTCGCGGGCCGTTGCTGGGAGGACGACGCTCGCATCTGTTCGCAATAGGTCACGGGTGCATGAGCACCGTCCATTCGGCCGCATATATTTCCCATTGCCGTTCTCTCCCATTCATGAAGCGCAGGAGAAACCCATTGGACGGCATGGGCCCGGCGGGTCTGTGTACCCGCCGAATGGATGAATGGAAATCCGAACTCCTCAACGCCCGCTCGCCTCGATCCGAATTTCATCCGCGCGGCAGGTGCCACCACCGCTGCCGCCGGGCTGGTCGCCGAGCAGTTGCTTGAGCGACCCGCCCGCCTGGTAATCGCGCGGCAGTTTCACCTGGATTTCCGTCAAGTATTGACCCGAGCACATCAGCTTGACGCTGTCCCGATACGCGTCGCTGCCGGTTTCGGCTTTCAGCTTGTCGTAGAACGCGCGCTTCGAAATCGATCCGCCGATGTTCTGCCGGATGTATTGTCCGGCGCCAGAATCGTTGAACTGCTTCACCAGATCCACCGCTCGGCGGAAATACGCATCCGGATTCATCGCCTGGCAGGTGCCGTGTTTGCGCCATTCGTGTTCGCCGAAGTCCTTCTCGTACAGGAAATTCGGCATCCACGGTCCGATGTAGGCGATCGTCTCCTTCGACAGGTTCATCGGCGCCGTGCTGCAGTTGCCGTAGCTGATGCCGCATTGCTGGCGGTTGGGCCACAGCCCGTGCAGCGTCAGGTTGCTGACCTTGAGCTTGCCGCTCTCCATCGCCTCGCATTCCGGCTTGCCGCGCTTGCCGCCCGCCGTCCATTCGCAGAAGCCGGGCTGCCACGACATCGCCAGCACGAAGCTGTCGTACTCGTTGGCCGTGGAGCACATGCCACCGCGGCCCGAGATCGACGGCCCGTTGCCCTTGGCCGGCGCGCGGCCGGACTTCGCCGCGGCGGAGGCTTCCGAGCCGCCGCCCGCGCTGCCGCAGTCGTTCTGCACCCAGCGCTCAGACGGCCGCGCGCCCGGCACCTGCACGCGGGTCCAGCCCGCGTCGTGCGTCTCCAGGATCGTGTAGCCAGTCCCCGGCGACAGCTTCGCGCCGTCGGGATTGGTGCTCTTGCGGAAGGACTGGAAGGCCTCGCAGGCGCGCGAGGCGGTGAAGGTGCCGCTGGCGGGCGCCGCCCACGCCGAGGGCAGGGCGCAGCAGGCGAGCGAGAGGAGGGCGGTCTGAAGAGCGGTTCGGAGGGCGAGGCGCATGGGCATCAAGCAAGGCTGAAACGACAGCCGGCTTTGTACGTCATCTCGCCGTTCCCGGGGACTCCGCCCGGCTCAGGGGACGCGTCAGAACCCGATCGACACACCCAGCCCCAGCACCCAGTCCGGGGTCTGCTTGGTCAGCCCCCGGTTGAGCGACGCGTCCAGCTGCAGCCGGCGGTCGACCAGCCAGGTCACGCCGGTCCCCGCCGAGATGCTCCGGCCGCCATTGCGGCTGGACGCCAGCTGATCGCCGGCGACCTCGACATAGCCCTTCCAGCGCTCCGCGATCGGCCAGCCCAGCGAGGCGCCCAGGATGCCGCCGACGAAATGCCCGCCGTCGTCGCGCCGGTCGCGGTACAGGCCGCCGATCAGGCCGGCCGACCAGTCGTGCGGCAGATCCCATTCCGCCGTCAGCCGCAGCGAGGGCCGCACGCCCTGACCCCGGAACGCCGCCGAGCCGCTGTCCATGTCCATGTGCAGCAGCCACGCCAGCCCGGGCTTGCCGTGCTCGCCATCGCTGTCCTGCCAGTGCCACTTCACGCCGAGCGCCGTGTCGGCCCAGCCGCTCACGCGCGCCGTGCCGTCGGCGTCGGTCGCGCGCAGGCGCTGGTAGCCGTCGGTCTCGATGCGGAACTCCCAGTCCTGCGCGAAGCCGAATCGCAGCAGCGTCGGCGTCGACCACAAGCGGCTGCGCACCCCGCCGCTCTTGTCGCGCTGGTAGCCGAGGCCCGTCTCCAGCAGCGCGCGGCCCTGGCCGACGGTGCTGCTCGATTCGACGATGCCGGGCTGGTCCGGCTCGATGGCCTCGGCCTCGTCGGCCGCCCGCGCGGACATCGACGCGGACATCGATGCGCTGGCGATCAGCAGCGCCGCGGCGCTGCCGCGAAAGAGTTCTGGCTTCATGTCGACGGCTCCCTGCCGGTGTGGATCACTGCCCGCCGCGCTCGCCGCCCATCCACCAGGAGGGCGGCACGCCCGAGGCCCCCGGCGCCGGCCCGGAGCCCGCGTCCGATGCCGGCAGCGGCGGCGGCATCGGGCCGATCGTCTTGAGGCCGGCATCGCCGGCGAACTCGCTGTAGACCCAGTCGGGCCCGTACGGGCCTTCCTCCTGGACCAGCCCGCCGTCCTTGGGCGGCTCGATCTCCGACGGCGCGATGCCCTTGAGCGCCACCGCCATGTAGTCGATCCACGCCGGCAGCGCGATGCCGCCGCCGGATTCGCCCGCGCCCAGGCTGCGCGGCTGGTCGTAGCCGATCCACACCACCGTCGCCACGCGCCGCTGGAAACCCGCGAACCACGCGTCCACCGCGTCGTTGGTCGTGCCGGTCTTGCCGTACAGGTCGTAGCGCTTGAGCGCCGCGCTCGCGCGGTACGCGGTGCCGCGGATCGCGACCTCGCGCAGCAGCGTGCCGGTGATGAAGGCATTGCGCGCGCTGATCGCGCGGCGGTCGTCGGTGAGCTTCTCCGGCTCGGCCTCGAACAGCACCTGGTTCTGCGCGTCGACGATCTTCGTCACCAGCAGCGGCTTGAGCAGGTAGCCCCCGTTGGCGAAGACCGAATACGCGCTCGCCATCTGCAGCGGCGTCACCGACCCCGAGCCCAGCGCCAGCGTCAGGTTGTCAGGCTGCTTGTCCACGTCCAGTCCGAACTTGCCCGCCCACGAGCGGCCGCGCTCGGGCGTCAACTGCTCCAGCAGCCGGATCGTGACCATGTTCTTGGACTTGGCCAGCGCCTGGCGCAGCGTCAGCGGGCCGTCGAACTGGCCGTCCGAGTTGCGCGGGTTCCAGTCGCCGACCGAGATCGGCGCGTCGTCGACCAGCGTCGCGGGGCTGGCGCCGATCTCCATCGCCCCCGAGTACAGGAAGGGCTTGAAGCTCGAGCCCGGCTGCCGCCAGGCCTGCGTCGCGTGGTTGAACTGGTTGCGGTTGAAGTCGAAACCGCCCACCAGCGCCAGGATCTTGCCGCTGTCGGGCTCGACCGAGACCAGCGCGCCCTCGGCCTCCGGCGACTGCGTCACCGCCCAGGCGCCCTTGGGGAACTCCTTGGTCGGGTTGCCGCGCAGCACGCGGATGATGGCGCCGCGCTGGATGCGCAGAGCGGGCTTGGCCTTGTCCGACAGCGCCGACAGCACCGAGCGCAGCCCGTCGCCCTTGATCTCGATGTCCTCGCCATCGGCCAGGCTGGCCTGCAGCCGGTTGCTGGCCACGCGCGTCACCACCGCCGCGCGCAGGTCGTCGTTGTCGGGATGATCGTTGAGCGCCTGCGCGATGGCGGCGTCCTGGTCTTGCGCGTCCATGCCGTCGGGCAGGTCGACCTCGCCCTCCGGACCGCGCCAGGCCTTGCGGCGCTCATAGTCCATCAGCGTGCGGCGCAGCGCCTTGTACGCGGCCACCTGATCGTCCATGCGCAGCGTCGTGGTCACGCGCAGGCCGCGGCTGTAGGCCTCGTCGCCGTACTGCGCATGCACCACCTGGCGCACCATCTCGGCCGCGTACTGGCCAAAGGGCAGCCGCTGTTCCTGCGCGCTGCGCAGATGGACCGGCTCCTCACGCGCCTGCGCGGCCTGCTCCGCGGTGATCATCCCGGTGTCCACCATGCGCTGCAGCACCACCGCCTGGCGGCGCTGCGCGCGCGGCAGGTTCATCAGCGGATTGGCGTAGTAGGGGTTCTGCGGCAGGCCGGCCAGCATCGCCGTCTCGCCGATCGACAGGTCCTTCAGCGACTTGCCGTAATAGGCCTGCGCCGCCGCCTCGAAACCGTAGGCCCGCTGCCCCAGATAGATCTGGTTCATGTAGACCTCCAGGATCTTGTCCTTGGAGAGCTGGCTCTCGATCTTGAAGGCCAGCAGGATCTCGACGAACTTGCGGGTGTAGAGCTTCTTCTTGGTCAGGTAGAGATCGCGCGCGAGCTGCTGCGTGATCGTCGACGCCCCCTGGCTGCGCGACGAGAACACATTGGCGAGCGCAGCCCGGAAGATGCCGGTGAACGACACCCCCTGGTGCTCGTAGAAGTTGGCGTCCTCGACCGCCAGCAGCGCCTGCTGCATCTGCTTGGGGATCTTGTCCAGCGGCAGGTAGCTGCGGCGCTCGGCGCCGTATTCGGCCAGCAGTTGGCCGTCCTCGGTGTAGACGCGCAGCGGCTGCTTGGGGTTGTAGTCGGTCAGCCGGTCCAGGTCGGGCAGGCCCGGCCAGACCACCGCCGCCGCGCCGGCCAGCAGCAGCGCCACCGCCAGCACGCCGGCGCCGGACCACACGGCGATGCGCTTCCAGGCCGGCAGCGTGCGCAGCGAGGCCCGCATCGGCGCGGTGCGGCGCCACAGCGCCTGGAACAGTCCGGCCACGGCACGGACCACGTTGCGAGCGAATTGAGCGATCTGCTGCATGCGGGGCGCACGAGTTCAGGTCGGCGGATTATCGTCAGACATCGCGGCTGGTTTCGGAACCGGCGCGGGTCGCAACAATCGGTACACACAGGACACACGGTCGCCGTACTTCCACCTGCGAAGGCCCGCGCGAGGGCGCCGGGTATCCATGAGGTCTGAGGTATCGTGCCGCCCCATGCAAGAGATGACTTTCTACTGGCACGACTACGAGACCTTCGGACGCGTGCCGCGCCGGGACCGGCCGGCGCAGTTCGCCGGCCTGCGCACCGATGCCGAGCTGAACGAGATCGGCGAGCCGCTGATGGTGTATTGCCAGCCGCCGACCGATGCGCTGCCCGATCCCGAGTCCTGCCTGCTGACCGGCATCCTGCCGCAGACCTGCGCGGAGCAGGGCCTGCCCGAGCACCGCTTCGCCGCCGGCATCCACGCCGAGCTGTCGCGCCCCGGCACGGTGGGGCTGGGCTACAACACGATCCGCTTCGACGACGAGGTCACGCGCTTCCTGTTCTGGCGCAACCTGATCGATCCCTATGGCCGCGAGTGGCAGAACGACTGCGGCCGCTGGGACCTGCTCGACGTGGTGCGCTGCGCCTACGCGCTGCGGCCCGAGGGCATCGAATGGCCGAAGCACGAGGACGGCCGCCCGTCGTTCAAGCTCGAGCACCTGACGGCCGCCAACGGCCTGGCCCACGAGGCGGCGCACGACGCGCTGTCCGACGT
>Ga0209050_1002199_pt1 | contig 17575 bp, 13 predicted proteins | sample Araplavi_mTSA_r2_FD_184276 | JGI IMG/M metagenome (GOLD analysis project Ga0209050, IMG submission 184276) | Arabidopsis root microbial communities from North Carolina, USA - plate scrape MF_Cvi_mTSA_r2 (SPAdes) (version 2) | ecosystem: Host-associated > Plants > Roots > Endosphere | place: USA... | reverse complement strand
ACAACATGCAGCAGGCCGCGCGCGTGTCCGACTACACCGCCTTCATGTACCTGGGCGACCTGATCGAACACGACCGCACCGAAGTGATCTTCTCGCAGCCGAACAAGCAGCAGACCGAGGATTACATTACCGGGCGGTTCGGGTAAGTCATTACCGCCGTGTCGCCAGGCATTGCAGCCAGGCAGGGCCTGGCTCTACCGCAACCATCCAGCCGGGCAGTGTCCGGTTTTACGGGAACCCACATGAACATTCCGAACGACCACATCGTCAAGAGCTACGACGAAGAACAGCAGCGGCTGGTGGCCGAGATCGTGCGCATGGGCGAAATGTCCGTCGCCCAGCTGGAAGCGGCGCTGGATGTGATCGAGCGCCGCGACGACAACGCCGCCGCGCGCATCATCGCCAACGACGAAGCGATCGACAGCCTGGAACAGCAGATCAGCCACGACGTCATGCGCCTGGCCCTGCGCGGTCCGATGGCGCGCGACCTGCGCGAGATCCTGGCCGGCCTGCGCATTCCCGCCGACATCGAACGCATCGGCGATTACGCCGCCAATGTGGCCAAGCGCTCCATCGCCCTGAGCAAGGTGCCGCCGCTGCCGCAGATCCAGGGCCTGCGCTCGCTGGGTCGCCTTGCCGCCCAGCAGGTCCGCCGTGCCATCGAAGCCTACCGCGACAACGACGCCGACGCCGCCCTGGCCCTGCGTGACGATGATGCGCGCCTGGACGCGCAGTACACCGCCCTGTTCCGCGAGCTGCTGACCTACATGATGGAAGACCCGCGCAACATCACCCCCTGTACCCATCTGCTGTTCATGGCCAAGAACCTGGAACGGGTCGGCGACCACGCCACCAACATCGCCGAGAACGTGTGGTTCCTGGTGCATGGGGAGCAGGCCCTGCCGCCGCGCGAAAAACGCGACGAGACCAGCACCGAGCAGCTGTAGGCGCTAACTCCGTCGTTACACGCCGTTACAGGCCGATACCCCGTATCGGCCTTTTTTAATTCCCTATTCAGCGAAAAAATCCGACTCTGGACCTGCGCTCCACCCACCCGCACCAGAGAGGGTTCGACCATGAAACGTCTCATTGCCGCCACGCTGTCCCTGACCCTGCTCGCCGCCACCGGCTCGGCGTTCGCCGCCCCGCCCCATCACGACGATCGCGACGACCACGACCGGCACGACCAGCGCGATGACCGCGATCACGGCCCGTCGCGGGGACACGACCGTCATGACCCGCCGCGTCGCGGCGGACACCTGGACAAGGACCACCGTGGGGCCTACGTCAGCGACTACAAGCGCCACGGCCTGCACGCCCCCCAGCGCGGCCAGCAGTGGCGCAAGGTCGATGACCGCTACGTGCTCATCGCTGTCGCCAGCGGTCTGATCGCCGACGTGGTGCTCAACGCCCGCTGAGCCGGCCCCGGGTCCGGCAATCCCCTGCGCGCCGGCAACGCCCGGCGCGTTTTTCCAGCCGGTCGCCTGGCCGCGCCGCCCCCGCTTGGGCAGGGAGCAGCGGACCGCTCTGCTAGACTGGCAGGATGACCCAAGACCTCCCCCAGACCGCCGCTACGCCGGCGGCGGCCGAAGACATGCCCTCAGCCGCCCACCGCATGATGGCGACCCGCTTCCGTGGCTTCCTGCCGGTGGTGGTCGACGTGGAAACCGGCGGCTTCGACTGCAACCGCAACGCGCTGCTGGAAATTGCGGCGGTGCCGATCGAAATGGACGAAAACGGCCTGCTCCATCCGGGACAGACCGCCAGCGCCCACGTCATCCCGGCTGAGGGGCTGGAGATCGACCCGAAATCGCTGGAGATCACCGGCATCATCCTTGACCATCCGTTCCGGCTGGCCAAATCGGAAAAGGACGCGCTCGACCACATCTTCGCGCCGGTGCGCGCGGCGATGAAGAAGTACGGCTGCCAGCGCGCGATCCTGGTCGGCCACAACGCGCATTTCGATCTGGGCTTCGTCAATGCGGCGGTGAACCGGGTCGGCCACAAGCGCAACCCCTTCCACCCCTTCAGCGTGTTCGACACCGTGACCATGGCCGGTATCGCCTACGGGCAGACGGTGCTGGCGCGCGCAGCGGCGGCGGCCGGACTCGGCTGGGATGCGGAGGAAGCGCACAGCGCGGTGTATGACACCGAGCAGACCGCCAAGCTGTTCTGCACCATCGCCAACGCCTGGCCCAAGCCTTGATCTGACCACGGTCAACCGATCGCGGTGCGGTCGCGGCCTTCGCTCTTGGCGCGGTACAGGGCGCGGTCGGCGCGCTGGTAGAGCAGCATCGGGGTGCGGTCGGCCGGGTCCAGTTCGACCAGGCCGGCACTGAAGGTCACCTGCAGCCCCGGCACGCCGGCCCAGTCCGGATGGTCATGGAACAGCCCACGCAGACGCGCGCAGACCTGTGCCGCTTCGGCCAGGCGGGTGTCATTGAGCAGCAGGGTGAACTCTTCGCCACCGGTACGCGCGGGCATGTCCGAATCGCGGCAGGCCGAGGCGATCACCCGCGCCACTTCGGTCAGCACGACATCGCCCACGCTGTGGCTGTGGCGGTCGTTGACTTCCTTGAAGTGGTCGATATCCAGCACCACCAGGCACAGCGGGTGGCCGCTGCGCTGCGAACGGGCGAAATCGCGCGCCAGTGCCTCGTCGAACGCACGCCGGTTGGGCAGACCGGTCAGGGCATCCTCACGCGCCTGCCGCTCGAACTGCTCGGCCTGCACCGCCAGGCGCGCGGCCAGCTGGGTCTTTTCTTCGTTCAGCGCCTGCAGGCTGGCGGTCTGCGCCTTGAGGTCGCGGGTGGCCTCGTCGACCTTGCGCGCCAGGCGCACATTGCTGGCCTTGTAGCGCTTGATCAGGTAACGGTACAGCGCCACCAGCCCGGCCAGCAGCAACAGGCCGCCGATGAACTGCACGCTGCGCCGCTGCCACAGGAACGGCTCGACGGTGAACGACCACACCGCTTCGCTGTCGCCCCAGGCGCCGCCCGGATGCGCGGCCGACACGTGCAGGGTGTAGTCGCCCGGCGGCAGGCCGATGAATTCCACGCTGCGCTGCTGGCCACGCTCGATCCACCCGCTGTCCAGGCCTTCCAGCCGGGTGCGGTAACGGATGCGCTCGGACATCAGATAGCTCAGGCCCACGTAGCTGATGCTCAGCCGCCGCCCGCCGGGCAGCGTGTTGTGGTTGGCGCCCTGCCAGTGCAGCGGCACGCCGTCGACCAGTACGGTTTCGATCGCTGCCGGCGGCGCCAGGCGCTCGCGGAAGCGCTGCAGGCGCAGCGGATCGACCGTACTGAGGCCGCCTGCGGTGACCACCCAGAAGGTGCCGTCCTGGCGCAGGATCGCCGAGGGACCCGAGCTGCCGTTGGCCTGCGAATTGGCCATGCCGTCGATTTCGTTGTAGTGCTCGACCTCGATCCGCGGGCTGCGTCCGTCGGCGACGTCATTGAGCATGGCCATGTCGGTACGCAGCACGCCACGGTTGCTGCTGATCCAGACATTGCCGATGCGGTCGGGAACCAGCTGGAACACCGTGTCGACCGGCATGCCCTGCTCCAGCCCGACCCGCGCCAGATGCCCGTCCTGGTAGCGGTACAGGCCACGATCGCTGCTGATCCACATCGCATCGCCGATCTGCTGGAAACCGAACACGCTGCGGCCGCCGCCCAGCGACGCCAGGTCGATGGTCTGTACGTGGTCGCCGCGCAGCACGCGGACCCCTTCGATGGTGCCCATCCACAGGTCGCCTTCGGCGTCGTGCGCCAGAGCGGTGACCAGCCCGGACGGCATGCCGGGCACGCCCGGTACCGTCACGCCCTCGGCATCCAGGCGGGCCACCCCCTTCTGGGTACCGGCCCAGACCGCGCCATCGCGGTCCACGCTCATGGCGCGGATGTTGCCGCCCGGCAGGCCGTCCGCCGCGCCGTAGCTGCGCAGCATGCGGCCCTGGCCGTCCAGGCGCAGGATGCCATCTCCGAAGGTGCCCACCCACAGGCCGCCCGCCCGGTCCTGGGCCAGGCTCAGCACCGACGGCGTCTTGCCACCGCTGTTGCGCAGCGGCACCGGGTGGAACACCCCCTGCGCATCACGCCGGTCCAGCCCGCTGGCGCTGCCGACCCACAGCTGGCGGTCGCGATCCTCCAGCACCGTGCGCACGTACTCGCCGCTGAGCCCGTCGCGCTCGGTGAAGCTGCTGAACAGCGTTTCGCGCAGGCGGTACAGGCCGCCGTTGGCCCCCACCCAGATGCTGCCTTCGGCATCTTCGCGCAGGCTGACGACCCGCCCGCCGGGCAATGACAGCCCCGCCGGCAGGCGTTCCAGCCCGTGCCGCGAGAGCCGCAGCAGGCCCTGGTTCTCGGTGCCCAGCCACAGGTCGCCATGGCGGTCCTGCAGCATCGAGGTGATGTGCATGCCCGCTGCCAGGCGGTGCTGCAACTCCGGTACGCCATCCTGCATGCGGTAGATGCGCTCACCGGCCACGATCCACAGCACGCCGTCCGGCGCGCGGTAGGGCCATACCAGACCCCGGCCGAGGCCGTAGCTTTCCGGTGCCCGGCGCAGCACGCCATCGGTGCCGCGCACCACCAGACCGTCCAGGGTGCCGACCCAGACCCGGTCCTGCGCGTCCACCACCAGCTTGGTGAAGCTCATCGCCATCGGCACGTCGGCCGGTGGCTTCTCATACTCGAAATGACCGTCGCGGGTCACGCTGCCGATGCCGTTGCCTTCGTACAGCAGCCAGAGCCGGCCATGGCTGTCCATCTGCATGGCCTGGATCAGCACCTGCGGTGCCGGCGGCGCGTGCGGAAACACCTGCCAGCGCCCATCGGCGCTGCGCCGGGTCACGTTGCCGCGCGAGTCACTGATCCACAGGCCGCCATCGCGGTCGACGAACAGCGCGCCGACGCCGTTGTCGCGCAGCCCCGGGCGTGTGCTGCGGTCGAACACGGTGAAATCCAGCCCGTTGTAGCGCACCAGCCCCTCCCAGGTGGCGAACCACAGGTGGCCTTCCGGGGTCTGGGCGATGTCGCGCAGCGAGTTGTGCGGCAAGCCATTGCGCGAGGTCCACACATCGATGGCGTAATCGCGCAGCGGCGGCGGGCCATCCTGCGCGGCCAGCACGCCCGGCCAGCCGGACAGCAGGCACAGCCAGACCAGCGCCAGGCAAAGGCGCTGCAGGGTCACTACTGCATGTACCGGCCGCCACCGGCTCCCGCCTCCCCCTCGCGTCATCCGTCAGGATCCGCCGGGGGCGCTGGAAGGGCACCGCGCCGAGAGCGCTGCACCGGGGTGGAAACCAGCCAGATCGGGCGCACTCATGCGGCGAATACGGGCGGGGGTTGCCCATAGTAGGCAAATCCGCGCCGGTTTGCCTCCTGCCCGGTCAGCCGACGCGGGCGGCCGGTGCACGGGGCGGCGCCGGCCAGTGCACGATGGCCTCCAGCCCGCCCTGCGGGTGGTTGCGCAGATGCAGGGTGGCCCCGTCCTTCTCGGCCAGCGCACGGGCGATGGTCAACCCCAGCCCGGCACCGCCGGTGGCCCGCGACCGCGAGGTTTCCAGGCGCACGAACGGGTCGAACACGGTCTCCAGTTCGTCCTCGGCCAGGCCCGGGCCGCTGTCGCGCACCCGCACCCTGACCCCGTCCGCGCCCTGCTCGACCCGCACCTGCGCGGTGCCGCCGTAGCCCAGGGCATTGTCGACCAGGTTCGAGAACAGCCGGTGCATGGCCAGCGGGCGCAGCATCAGCACTGCCCCGCTGCCCTGGTCGAAGCGGGCATCGGCGCCGGCTTCCACGGCGTCTTCGACGATGCTTTCCAGCAGCGAATCCAGGTCCAGAGCGGCACGCGGCTCGGCGCTCTCGGCGCTGCGGGCCAGTTCCAGGCCCTCGCGGATCAGCGCCTGCATGGCGCCCAGATCGCCGATCAGGCGTTCACGCAGCGCTTCGTCGCCCACGTTCTCCAGCCGCAGCCGCAGCCGCGTCACCGGCGTCTGCAGGTCGTGGGTGATCGCCGCCAGCATCTGGGTCCGCTCGCCCAGCGTCCGCTGCAGGCGCTTCTGCATCGCGTTGAAGGCTTCGGCCGCGCGCCGGACCTCCAGCGGCCCGGTGACCGGCAGCGGCTCACGCTGCAGGTCGTCGCCCAGTTCGGCCGCCGCCGAGGCCAGCCGCTGCAGCGGCGCACTGGCCATGCGCGCCACCACGTACGCCAGCACGCCGATGGCGAGCACCAGCAGGGTCAGAAACAGCGGGTCCACCGCCAGGATGCCGTTGTGGGCGATGGCCGGCGACTCCAGCGCCAGCGACAACACCGTGCCATCGCTGAGGGGCACCTGCACGGCACGGCATTTGGGCGGAATGAAGGCCGGGTCGCGTTCGTGCGGCGGCCGGCGACGCTGTTGCGGCGGTGGCGGCGGAAGCAGTTCCTGGGCCTTGGGCAGGCAGGAGCGGAACGAGGTGAAATGCACGGTGGCGTGCGCGACCGGGCCAGGACGGTCATCGAGCACGTCCATCATCGCCGCATCCTCGCGGCCCAGCCGCGCCCCTTGGGGCAGGCTGCGCACGGCCGGCCCGCCAACGGTGAGCAGCCGGTCGCGCAGCTCCGGGTCGCCGTCGAGCATGTTGACGAAGCCCTGCAGACGGTCGGCGATGCGGTTGAGGTTCTGGCGTTCGAATTCCTGCTGGCGCTTGGCGCTGGCCAGCATGGTCGCGCCGATCGCCGCCACGCTCATGCCCAGCAGCAGGATGACGAACAGGCGCCCCACCATCGAGGCGAAGAAGCGGCGCAGGCGCATCATTCCAGCGTGACCGCCGTCGCCAGCACGTAGCCTTCGTTGCGCACGGTCTTGATCAGGCCATCGCTGCCGCCGTCGTCGGCCAGCTTGTTGCGCAGGCGGCTGACCTGCAGGTCGATCGCGCGGTCCTGCGACTCGTAACTGCGGCCGCTGCTGAGCGAGACCAGTTGTTCGCGCGAGAGCACCTTGTTGGCATGCCCGACGAACACCCGCAGCAAACGGAATTCGGCCCCGGACAACACCACCACGCGCCCGTCCGGATCGACCAGGTGCCGATGCTCCAGATCGAAGGTCCATTGCGAGAAGCGCGCGCGACGGATCGCCAGCGGCTCCAGGTTGGCCGGCAGCGCTTCGGTCCGGCGCAGCACGTTGCGGATGCGCGCCAGCAGCTCGCGCGGTTCGAACGGCTTGCCCAGGTAATCGTCGGCGCCCATTTCCAGGCCCAGCACGCGGTCGATCGGTTCGCTGCGTGCGGTCAGCATGATCACCGGCGTGCTCGACCGCGCGCGCAGGTCACGGCACAGGGTCAGCCCATCCTCGCGGGGCAGGTTGAGGTCGAGCACGATCAGATCCACGTGTTCGCGTTCCAGCACCTGGCGCATGCCCTGGCCATCGCTGGCCGTGCTGACCTGGTAGCCGGCACGGCCCAGCTGTTCGGCCAGCAGCTGGCGGATGTCGTTGTCGTCGTCGACGATCAGCAGGCGTTGCATCGTTGTGGTGTTCTCCATGCGGCGATGATCCCCTGTCGGGAGCTGAACCGCATCCTCTGGTTTGCGTACGCGTGTTTCAGGCAGTGCACACGATACACGCGGACACGCCGCAACAGCGTGCGGTTACATCCTGTTACACGGCGTGCGTTGAGCGCTGCGCAGGCGCTCTTCACAATGCTGACAACGCCGCATGACCGGCCTGTCGAGTTGACGATCATCGTGAAGTCCCGCCTGCCTACCACCCGCTGCGGCCGCGTGCTGCTCGTGATCGCCCTGGCCGTTCTGGTCGGCGGCATTGTCGCATGGAGCCTGCGTAAGCCGGGCGCTCCCACTCTCGCCACCAGCCCGGTAACCCGGGGCGACCTGGAGCAGACGGTGGAAGCCACCGGCGTGATCGATGCCTACAAGCTGGTCAGCGTGGGTGCGCAGGCCTCGGGCCAGATCAAATCGCTGAAGGTGCAACTGGGCGACACCGTCAGGCAGGGCGACCTGATCGCCGAGATCGACGCCACCACCCAACGCAACGCGGTGCTCAACGCGCAGGCATCGCTCGACCAGGTCATCGCCCAGCGCGCGGTACAGCAGGCGTCGCTGCGCCAGGCGGAACTGGAGTTCGCCCGGCAACAGCAGATGCTGGCCGCCGAGGCCACCTCGCGCGCGGAATTCGACACCGCCGAGGCGCAACTGAAGACCGCGCGTGCCCAGGTCAAGGCCTATGACGCGCAGATCCAGGGCCGCCAGACCGAACTGGGCACGGCCAACGCCAACCTGGCCTACACGCGTATCACGGCGCCGATGGACGGCACCGTGGTGGCGGTGGTGGCCGAGGAAGGCCGCACCGTCAATGCCAACCAGACCGCACCGACCATCGTGATGCTGGCGCGACTGGACCTGGTGACGGTCAATGCCGAGGTGTCCGAAGCGGACGTGGCCAAGATCAAGCCCGGCATGCCGGTGTACTTCACCACCCTGGGCGACCCGGAACGCAGGTACCACGCCACGCTCCGCCAGATCAATCCGGCGCCGTCCTCGATCGCCAGCGACAGTTCCAGCAGTGCCAGTTCGTCCAGTTCCAGCGCCAGTACGGCGGTGTACTACAACGCCCTGTTCGACGTGGAAAACCCGGACGGCACCCTGCGCATCGACATGACCGCACAGGTCTCGGTACTGCTCAAACAGGCCAAGGGCGTGCTGACCATTCCGTCGGTGGCACTGGGTCCGAAGACGCGCGAGGGCCAGTACGTGGTGCGCGTGGCCGATGCCGACGGCATGCCGCAGCCGCGCAAGGTGAAGATCGGCATCAACACCGGCTCCAGCGCCGAAGTGCTGTCGGGGCTGAAGGAAGGCGAGAAAGTGGTGGTTGGTGAAGGCAGCGCCACCCCGGCCGCCAACGGCGGTGGCAACCGCGGCGGTGCGCAGATGCGCATGGGCGGCCCGGGCATGGGGCCGCGCCGATGAAAACCGCGCCCACCGCCGCGCCGCTGCTGCGGCTGCGCGACCTGCGCCGGGAATTCCCGGCCGGCGAGGACACCATTGCCGTGCTGCGCGACGTCAACCTGGACATCGCCGCCGGCGAGATGGTGGCCATCGTCGGCCAGTCCGGCTCGGGCAAGTCGACGCTGATGAACATCCTGGGCTGCCTGGACCGCCCCACCCGTGGCAGCTACCAGGTGGCCGGCCGCGAAACCGGCAGCATGCTGCCCGACGAGCTGGCCGAGCTGCGCCGCGAGCACTTCGGTTTCATCTTCCAGCGCTACCACCTGCTTGGCGACCTGGACGCACGCGGCAATGTCGAGGTGCCCTCGGTCTACGCCGGCAGCCCGGCCGCAATCCGCAGTGCGCGGGCCGAACAGCTGCTGCAGCGGCTGGGCCTGGGCGATCGCATGCAGCACCGGCCAGGGCAGCTGTCCGGCGGCCAGCAGCAGCGCGTGTCGATCGCGCGGGCGCTGATGAACGGCGGCGAGGTGATCCTGGCCGACGAGCCCACCGGCGCCCTGGACACGAAATCCGGCGAGGAGGTGATGGGCATCCTGGGCGAACTGCATGCCGAGGGCCACACCATCATCATCGTCACCCACGACATGTCGGTAGCCGAACACGCCCAGCGCATCATCGAGATCCGCGACGGGGAGATCATCGCCGACCGGCTCAACGCCAATGCGCCCCGCTACCGCGCCCAGCGCACGCCTACCGTGGCCGCCGCCAGGGGCCACAGCTGGCGGGCCGCGCGCGACCGCTTCACCGAAGCCTTCCGGATGGCGCTGCTGGCAATGAACGCGCACCGGCTGCGCACCTTCCTGACCATGCTGGGCATCATCATCGGCATTGCCTCGGTGGTGTCGGTGGTGGCGATGGGCAACGGCTCGCAGCAGCAGATCCTGCAGAACATCAGCGCGCTGGGCACCAATACGATCGACGTGTATCCGGGGCGGGGCTTCGGCGACATGCGCTCGGCGCGGGTGCAGACGCTCAAGGCCAGCGATGCAGATGCGCTGTCGCGGCAGAGCTATATCGACAGCGTGACCCCCAGCGTTTCCTCCTCGGTCACGGCGCGCTACCGCAACCAGTCGGCTACCGCCCAGGTCAGCGGCGTCGGCGAGCAGTTCTTCCGGGTCAAGGGGGTAACGCTGAGCGCGGGCAGCTTCTTCGATGCCGATGCGGTGAAGGGCCTGGCACAGGTCGCGGTCATCGACGAGAACACGCGCACCCAGTTTTTCCCCAATGGCGCCGATCCCGTCGGCCAGGTGATCCTGCTGGGCAACGTGCCGGTGCGGGTGATCGGCGTGGCGCAGCGGCAAAGCATGGGCTTTGGCAGCAGCACGAACCTGTCGATCTGGGTGCCCTACACCACCGTGATGTCGCGCATGCTCGGCCAGAGTCACGTGTCCAGCATCACCGTGCGGGTGGACGATGCCACTCCGATGGACGCAGCCCAGGCGGCGATCTCCAAGCTGCTGGTGATGCGCCACGGCACCGAGGATTTCTTCCTCAGCAACAGCGCGGAGATCCGCGACACCATCGAGCAGACCACGCGCACCATGACCCTGCTGATCAGCGCCATCGCTGCGATCGCGCTGCTGGTGGGCGGCATCGGGGTGATGAACATCATGTTGGTGTCGGTCACCGAACGTACCCGCGAGATTGGCGTGCGCATGGCCGTGGGCGCGCGGCAGAGCGACATCCGCCAGCAGTTCCTGATCGAAGCGGTGCTGGTCTGCCTGCTCGGCGGCCTGCTCGGCGTCGGCCTGTCGCTGCTGGTCGGCTGGGTCTTCGATACCTTCGCGCCCGATTTCAGGATGGTGTTCTCGACCGCCTCGATCGTGGCCGCGTTCGGGTGCTCCAGTCTGATCGGCGTGGCATTCGGTTTCCTGCCCGCACGCAATGCGGCCCAACTCGATCCCGTGGAGGCGCTGGCGCGCGAATGAAGATTCCCTTCCTGTTTCCGTCTGTCCCGGTACGTACGTTGGCAGTGGCCTGCTGCAGCGCGCTGCTGCTCTCGGCCTGCGTCAGCACCGGCCAGTACAAGGTCGATCCGCCGAGCGTGCCGGCGGCATACGGCCGCGGCGATGCGCAACGCAACGCCCCTGCCGTATCCGCCAACGTCCCGGGCGAGCTGCGCACCGACGTGCGCGATGACGCCTGGTGGACCGGATTCGGCGATCCGCGTCTGGATCGTGTCATTGCACGTGCGCTGCAGGCCAACACCGACCTGGCCACGGCCGGGCTGGCGGTGCAGCGGGCGCGCCTGCAGGCCGGCCTGAGCGACAACGCGTTGTGGCCGCAGCCCTCGGGCAGCCTCGGCAGCAGCGGCAGCCGGCCCATCGACCAGGGCGCCGACTGGAACCGCAGCAGTTCGGCGGGCGTTTCGCTGCAGTGGGAGATCGACCTGTGGGGTCGGCTGCGCGCCCAGCGCGACATCGCCCAGTGGGAGGCCCAGGCGAGCGAGGAGGACCTGCAGAACACCGCGCTGCTGGTGATCGGCGATGTGGCCACGCAGTACTGGACGCTGGCGTACCTCAACCAGTCGATCACCGCAGGCGAAGCCAACCTGGCGCGCCTGCAGCGCACGCAACAGCTGGTACAGGCGCGTTTCGATGCCGGTGCGGTCTCGCGGCTGGACGTCCGCCAGGCCACCCAGGCACTGGAAGCGCAGCGTGCAGCGCAGAGCACGCTGGAGCAGCAGCGCGTGGCCAGCCGCAATGCGCTCACCGTGCTGCTGGATGGTCAGCCCTGGCCGCAGGCCGATGAGCCGCAGGTGCTGGACATCGCCGCTACGCCGGTCATTGCCGAAGGCCTGCCCGCCGAGCTGCTGGGTCGTCGCCCGGACCTGCGCGCGGCCGAACTGCGGCTGCGCGGCAGCCTGAAGAACATCAAGGTGACCGCGACCAGCTACTACCCGGCGCTCAGCCTGACCGGCGGCGTCAGCAGCGGCGCGACCACGCTCGCGGATGTGCTGAAGAACCCGGTGGCATCCTTGGGCGCGGGCCTGTCGCTTCCCTTCCTCAACGTCCGCCAGGCTCAGCTGGATACGCAGATCGCGGGGACCGACTACCAGATCGCCGCGAACGATTTCCGGCGCACGCTGTACACGGCGCTTTCGGAGGTCGACAACGCGCTGTCCGCACGCACCCAGTTCGCCATCCAGGTGGCGGCCTCGCAGGCGTCGTATGACGAAGCGGTGGAGATCGAGCGGATGTACGAGGTGCGTTACCGGGTCGGCGCCACCGACCTGCGCACCTGGCTGGAAGCGCAGCAGACCCGCCGCGATGCCGAGCTGTCGCTGGCGTCGGTGAAGCAGAAGCAGCTGGTCAACGACGTGACGTTGTTCAAGGCGCTCGGGGGCAGCGCGGGGTGAACACCGCACGGCATTCAGGGCAACGGGCGGTTGCACCGCCCGCCCGAATGTCATCCGACCAACGGTCGGCTGCTACCCGCCTGTTTGACGCGGCGCGTCAGCTGCGCTGACGTACCGCTTCAAACAGGCTGACACCTGCGGCGACCGAGACGTTCAGGCTTTCGATATCGCCCGGCATCGGAATCTTGACCAGGCCGTCGCAGTTCTCGCGGGTCAGGCGGCGCATGCCGTCGGCTTCGCCGCCCAGCACCAGCGCCACGTTGCCCTTCAGGTCGATGGCGTACAGCGAATCGGTCGCTTCGCCAGCCAGGCCGTAGATCCACACGCCCAGCTTCTGCAGATCCTTCAGGCAGCGCGACAGGTTGGTCACCGCCACCACCGGAATGCGGTCGGCGGCGCCGGCCGAGGTCTTGCGCACCGTGGCATTCACCGTGGCCGATTTGTCCTTGGGAATGATCACGGCCGTGGCCCCCGCCGCTGCGGCGCTGCGCAGGCAGGCGCCCAGGTTGTGCGGGTCCTGGACCTCGTCGAGGATCAGCAGCAGGGCCTTGCCCTCGGCCGCCTCGACCAGCCCTTCGAGCTCATTCTCGCCATAGGTGCGGGCTGCCTGGTAGCGGGCAGCGACGCCCTGGTGGCGCACCGACCCGCCGACGCCGTCCAGCGCCTGGGTGTTCACCTTGCGGACGTCGATGCCCTTGCGCCGCGCGTTTTCCTCGATTTCGGTCAGCCGGGGGTTCTTCGCGCTCGCCTCGATGAGCACTTCGCGGACGTTCTCGGCATCGTTCTCGATGGAGGAGGCGACGGCGTTGACGCCGACGATCCACTGGCTTTGCTTGCTCATTGCGGGGGCGTGACCGGTACAGGGGGTGGTAATGGTAGAGCATTGCCGGGGGTCTGTCCGGCGTGCAGCCGGGCAGAGCCCGGCTGTACGGGGGCGTGCGGGTGTAGAGCCGGGCTCTGCCCGGCTGCTTCACCGTGGCCAGCGGGGGGTGTCATGGTCGGGGTGCTGGTGGGAAACCAGCGTCTGCAGCCGCTCGGCGTCGGGGTCGTCTTCCTGCAGGATCACCGCCAGCCCACCCAACTGGTCCACGAACGGCAGCTTGGACTCGGTGCCGTACTGGACGGTCGGCGGCAGGCGCTCGGGCTGGTCGAACGCGCCGGCCGCCACCGCCATGCCGTCCTCGCCCTCATAGGTCAGCGGCGTGCCACAGTCGGCACAGAAGCCCCTGCGGAAGTGATTGGAGGACTGGAACCGCTTCGGTTCACCACGTGTCCAGCGGAAATCGGCGCCCCGCACCGACACCAGCGGCGCGTAGTACGCGCCGAAGGCCTTCTGGCACATCCGGCAGTGGCAGATGGAGATATCCGGCAGGGCACCGCGGACATGGAAGCGGATAGCGCCGCACTGGCAGCCGCCGGAGAATTCGGGAACGGGGTTCATGGGTCGCTCCTGACGTGGTGTACCGACCTATGGTCGATACCTGCCGGTTTTGTACCGACCAACGGTCGGTACCTACCGGATCCGTGCCAACCCTCGGTCGGTACCTGCCGGGTTGGCAAACCTTGTAGATGCCGACCGTGGGTCGGCATCGCGGTGATACCTCAGTACTTCTGCTTCTGCCGCTTGGCTGGCTGGCCGCGCGGCGGCAACGCGGGTTCCTGGTCGTCCTTCTCTTCAACCAGACGGAAATCGATCTTGCGCTCTTCCATGCTGGCCTTCAGCACCAGGATCCGCACGCGGTCGCCCAGCCGGTAGCTCTTGCCGCGGCGTTCGCCGCTCAGCGTCTTGCGGGTCGCGTCGAACTGGTAGTAATCGTGCGGCAGCTGGGTCACGTGGACCAGGCCGTTGACCTTGGATTCGTCCAGTTCCACGAACAGGCCAAAGCTGGTCACGCCGCTGATCACGCCGTCGAACTGGCCACCCACGTGCTTCTCCATCCACGCGGCGCGGTAGCGCTCGTCCACTTCGCGCTCGGCCTCATCGGCGCGGCGCTCGCGTTCGGAGCACTGCAGCGCCAGCGCGGCCATTTCGCGCTGGGTATAGGTGAACTTTTCGAGCGGCTTGCCGCTCAGGGCATGCTTGATCGCACGGTGCACCAGCAGGTCGGGATACCGGCGGATCGGCGAGGTAAAGTGCGCGTACGCATCCAGCGCCAGGCCGAAATGGCCCTGGTTGTCCGGCGAGTACACGGCCAGGCTCTGGCTACGCAGCAGCACCGATTCCAGCAGCGCGGCGTCGGGACGCTCACGCACCTTCTTGAGCAGCTTGGTGTAATCGCCCGGCTGCACTTTCGACCACGGCGGCAGGCTCAGCTTGAATTCCTTGAGGAACTCCAGCAGGTCCTCGAACTTGGCTTCCGGCGGCTTGGCGTGATCGCGGAACGGCGCGGGCACCTGCTTGTGCAGCAGATAGCGGGCGGCCTGCACGTTGGCCGCGATCATGCATTCCTCGATCAGCTTGTGCGCATCGTTGCGCACCAGCATGCCGGCCTGGGTGACCTCGCCGGTGTTGTCCAGCACGAAGCGCACTTCGGAGGATTCGAACTCGATCGCGCCGCGCCGGGTGCGCGCCTTGGCCAGCACCTTGTACAGCTGATGCAGGCGCTCGACCTGCGGCAGTACGTCGGCAATCTGGTTGCGCACGGCCGGGTCGTTCTCGCCCACCGCCTGCCACACCTGGTTGTACGTCAGGCGCGCGTGCGAATTCATCACTGCTTCGTAGAAGCGCGCATGCGCCACTTCGCCGTCGCGCCCCACCTGCATGTCGCAGACAAAGCACATGCGGTCGACCTTGGGCATCAGCGAGCAGATGCCGTTGGACAGGGTCTCCGGCAGCATCGGCACGACGAAGCCCGGGAAGTACACGGACGTGGCGCGCTTCTGCGCTTCGTCGTCCAGCGGCGTTCCCGGCCGTACGTAGTTGGACACGTCGGCGATCGCCACGACCAGACGGAAGCCGTCGGCATTCGGTTCGCAGTAGACCGCGTCGTCGAAGTCCTTGGCGTCCTCACCGTCGATGGTGACCAGCGGCGTGCTGCGCAGGTCGACGCGGTCGCCGATCATGCCCGGCTCGACCTGCATGGGCACGGCGGCCGCTTCGTCCAGCACTTCCTGCGGAAACTCGAACGGCAGCTCATGGCCATGGATCGCGGTCTCCACGATCAGCGAGGCGGTGAGCTTGTCGCCGAGCACGGCGATGATGCGGCCGATCGGCGGGCGCCGGGTGTCCGGGGCCTGGGTCAGTTCGCACACCACCAGCTGGCCATCGCGGGCATCGCCGGTCTGGTCGGGCGGAATCTGCACGTTGCGCTGGATGCGCTTGTCGTCGGGCACCACGTAGTTGATGCCGAATTCGATGCTGAAACGCCCGATCAGGCGGGTCATGCCGCGCTCGAGCACGCGCGCGATGCTGCCCTCGCGGCGGCCGCGACGGTCGATGCCGGTGACGTTGGCGAGCACGCGGTCGCCGTGCATGACCTTGCGCATCTCATACGGTGCCAGGAACAGGTCGTCGCCGCCGTCGACCGGGCGCAGGAAGCCGAACCCCTCGGGGTTGGCGATCACCACGCCGGTGATCAGATTGGTGGCCTGGACCGGCGCGAAACCGCCGCGGCGGTTCTGCACCAGCTGCCCGTCGCGCACCATTGCGCCCAGGCGCTTGCCCAACGCGTCGGCACGATCCGGTTCGGTCAGGCCCAGGTGGCTGCCGATTTCGTCGGCGGTCTGCGGGCCGTCGCAGCGGTCAAGCAACTGCAGAATGGCTTCGCGGCTGGCGATCGGCTGGGCGTAACGCTCCGCTTCGCGGGCCGCGTAAGGGTCCTCCACCGGCGCGCCCATGGGCGCAGGGCGCGGATTGCGGCGGGTGGGAACGGGCGAGCCGTCGCCCGGCCGGGGGCCGGAACGCTTGCCACCGCGTGGCGGCGGCGGGGAGGTGGTCATGGATTCGGGCATCCAGGGCGGCAGCTTGCCGGACTTGGCAGCGGCGCGGGACTTGCCCGACGGACCGGCAGCCTGCTTGGGCGCCGGAGACTTGGGGGCCTTGGGGCCCCGGGTCGGTTTCTTTGTTTTCATCGACCTCCATGGTAGCGCGTGACGGTGTGCAGAACCGGTCATTGGCTGGCCCCATGCAGGATTGTGAAGGAAATTAACAAAACCGTTGACAACCCTCGCAGACATGCCCAAAATTCGCCCCCTGAGTCGCCCAGGTGGCGGAATTGGTAGACGCACTAGCTTCAGGTGCTAGCGGGGGCAACTTCGTGGAGGTTCGAGTCCTCTCCTGGGCACCATGACTCAGCAAATGATCAAACCCGCGCAAGCGGGTTTTTTCGTTTCAGGCCTCCGGGGTATGGAACCGCGCCGACAACCCTGCCCGCCCCGGGAAATACTTGAACCATGGCCGCGCCGCGTCCACGACCGCCTCCACGTGGTCATGGGCCATCAACCGCTCGAAGTAGGCGAGAAGGTGAGCGTTCTCCTCAGGAACCGGCACATAGGCAACGGCATAGAACAGCGCAGGTGCGGCGGCACAATCGGCCATGCTGAACTCATCTCCCGCAAGCCAGGGGTGATCTTCCAATTGGCGGTTCATGGCGGCATAGCTCTGCAACAGCAACGACCGGGCGGCGGCGGCAGCGGCTTCGCTGCGTGCTTCGTCGGGCTTAAGCAGTTCGGCGGTGAGGGCCTGCATCGGGGTCATGACATAGAAGTCGGAGAACCGGTCCCAGAACCGCACGCCCAGGGCGGTGTCGACGTCCTCCGGAATCAGGCGTGCGCGATCCTGGGCCAGGTTCCGCTGCAGGTACTCGATGATGATGCTGGTCTCGGCGACCGCCCGCCCGTCGTGGACCAGCGCCGGCATTTTCCCGGCCGGGGACACGGTCCGGAGCATCGCCCGCTGCGCGGGGTCGCCGAGGTTGAGCATGCGTTCGTCCAAGGTCACACCGAGTACGCGGGCAGCGATCAGGACCTTCTGGCAACAGGACGACAGCGGGTGCGCGTGCAGGATGGGCAATGCCATGGAAACTCCAGACGGTCGATATCGGCCGAGTATGCCCATCGGCGCTTCAGCATGCATTGACAGCCTTCGGATGCTTCCGCATAATTCGCCCCCTGAGTCGCCCAGGTGGCGGAATTGGTAGACGCACTAGCTTCAGGTGCTAGCGGGGGCAACTTCGTGGAGGTTCGAGTCCTCTCCTGGGCACCACGACT
>Ga0209050_1002198_pt1:0-12500 | contig 17585 bp, 10 predicted proteins | sample Araplavi_mTSA_r2_FD_184276 | JGI IMG/M metagenome (GOLD analysis project Ga0209050, IMG submission 184276) | Arabidopsis root microbial communities from North Carolina, USA - plate scrape MF_Cvi_mTSA_r2 (SPAdes) (version 2) | ecosystem: Host-associated > Plants > Roots > Endosphere... | reverse complement strand
GATCCTGGTGATGTCAGCCACATTGGATGTGGAGCGCGTCGCGGAACTGCTCGGCGAGCCGCCGGTCATCAGGAGCGAGGGCCGGACTTTTCCGATCGAAATCCGGCATCGCGACCGTGCGCCGAACGAGCGGATCGAGGATGCGACGACGCGAGCGATCGTCGAGGCGCATGCGAGCGAGACCGGCTCCATCCTCGCTTTCCTGCCGGGGCAGGCGGAAATCCTGCGGACCGTCGAGCGGCTTGCGGGCCGGTTCGGGCCGGAGACCGTGGTCGTGCCGCTTTACGGCAATCTGTCCCAGAAGGAACAGGATCTCGCGATCCGGCCGGCACCCGCCGGGCAGCGCAAGATCGTGCTGGCCACGTCGATCGCCGAAACCTCGATCACCATAGATGGAGTGAGGATCGTCATCGACAGCGGGCAACAGCGCCTGCCGGTGTTCGAGCCCTCGACCGGGATCACCCGGCTGGAAACGGTGCGCGTTTCCCGCGCCTCGGCCGACCAGCGGGCGGGCCGCGCCGGGCGAACCGAGCCGGGCATCGCGATCCGCCTCTGGCATCCGGGCCAGACGGCGGCGCTGCAGGCGTTCACGCCGCCGCAGATCCTGGCGAGCGATCTTTCCGGCCTGGTTCTCGATCTTGCCCATTGGGGCGTTCAGGATCCGACGGCGCTTGCCTTTCTCGATCCGCCGCCCGGGCCGGCCTTCAATGAGGCAAAGGTGCTGCTCGTCCAGCTCGGTGCGCTCGTCCCCCGGGGCGGGCTGACGGAAAAGGGCCGGCTGATGCGCGAACTGGCGCTTCCGCCGCGGCTTTCGGCGATGGCGATCTCGGCGGCCGAGGAAGGTTTCGGCAGGCCTGCCTGCCTGCTTGCGGTGCTTCTGACGGAACAGGGGCTCGGGGGCAGCGATATCGATCTCGATGAGCGGCTGCGCCGGTTCCGCAACGAACGCGGCGAGAGGGCCGATGCGGTTCGGAAGCTGGCGGACCGGATTTTCTCGAACCTGCCGAAGAGATCGCAATCCAATGAGGCGGTTCCGGCCGGCCGGCTTCTCCTGCATGCCTATCCGGACCGGATCGCCCTGCAGCGCGGCGGGCGTGGGCGTTTCGTGATGGCGAACGGGCGTGGTGCGGAACTGCAGGAAACGGAACGGCTGGCGGCATCGCAGATGCTGGTCATCGCCGATCTGACCGGGCGGGCGGCGCAGGCGCGCATTCTGGCTGCGGCGGAGATCAGCCGGGCGGATGTGGAGGCCGAGCTTTTCGGCGCGATCCGCGAGAGCGACGAATGTTTCTTCGACCGCGCAAGCCGGCAGGTGCGCGCCCGCAAGGTGACGCGGCTCGGCGCCATCGTCTTCGAGGAAAGGCCGCTGCCAAGGCCGAGCGGCGAACGGGCGGCGCAGGCCTTGGCGGACGGCGTGCGGGAACTGGGGCTCCAGGTTCTGCCTTTCTCCAAGGAAGGCGCGCAATTGCGTGACCGGATCGGTTTCCTGAACCGGTCGATCGGCGAGCCCTGGCCCGATATGAGCGACGAGGCGCTGCTCGCCCGGCTCGACGACTGGTTCGTGCCATTCCAGGGCAATGCGTCGGGCCTCGATTCCATCAATCCCGGTAGTCTTTCGGAAGGGCTGCGATCGCTCATCCCGCACGAGGTCTCCCAGGATCTCAACAAGCTGGCCCCGACGCATTTCGAGGCGCCGACCGGCGAGCGGCATCCGATCCGCTACGACGGCGAGGAACCGGTCCTGGCGATCCGGGTGCAGGAACTGTTCGGGCTGAAGAAACATCCGGCGATCGCCGGCGGCAAGCTGCCGCTGCTTCTCGAACTCACCTCGCCGGCGCACCGGCCGATCCAGACGACGCGGGACCTGCCCGGTTTCTGGGCCGGTTCCTGGAAGGATGTGCGCGCGGAGATGCGCGGCCGTTATCCGAAACACCCCTGGCCGGAGGAACCGGCCGAGGCTGTGCCGACGACACGTGCCAAACCGCGCGGGACGTGACAGAATGCCGCCTGCGACCTGAAGTCGAGCCGGTTTATGAAGGCGGCCTGAGATGACGGGCGCGTGGCAAGGTAAAGAGCAGGCGGTTGAGCGTAGACAGTCCTTCAGTGCGTTTTGCACAATTCGGTCCTTCGAGCCGACGAATCCGGCTTCAGACGCTGGTGCGGCTGCGCTGGCTTGCGGTCGCCGGCCAGACGATCACCGTGGTCATCGTCGGGCTGCTGCTGCAGTTTCCGCTGCCTCTGCAGGAGGCGGGCATTCTGGTCGGGGCGCTCGCGATCGCCAATCTCACGCTGTCGGCCTGGTTTCCGCCGACCCACCGGCTCGGCCCTAAATCGGCACTGGCGCTGCTCGGTTTCGACCTGTTGCAGATGGCGGCGCTGCTGTTCATCACCGGCGGGCTCGCCAATCCCTTCGCGCCGCTGATCTGCGTGCCTGTCATCATCGCCTTTGCCTCCCAGCCGCTGCGCCATTCGCTGGTCCTGATCGTCTTTGCGCTGGTCTGCACCACCGTGCTCGCCTTTTCGCCCTATCCGGTGCCCTGGTACGAGGGCGAGCCGCTGCGGATCCAGCCGGTGATGCAACTCGGCGTCTGGTGTTCCATCGCCTCGATGATGATGTTCGCGGCCTTTTATGCCTATCGCGTCAGCCATGAGGCGACGCTGCTTGCCGATGCGCTGGCGGCGACCGAACTGGTGCTGGAGCGCGAAAAGCATCTTTCGCAGCTCGACGGACTGGCAGCCGCCGCCGCCCATGAGCTTGGCACGCCGCTCGCAACGATCAGCGTCGTCGCCAAGGAGATGGAACGCGAGCTTGGCGCTGACGACCGGTTTCGCGAGGACGTGCTGCTGCTGAGAAGCCAGAGCGAACGTTGCCGCGACATCCTTCGCCGGCTCACCTCCCTTTCCGCCGAGAGCGAGGAACACATGCGCCGGCTGCCGCTTTCCTCCCTGGTCGAGGAGGTGGTGGCGCCGCATCGGCAATTCGGCATCGAGATCGAATTGGTCGAGAAGGACGGGCGGGGTAACGAGCCCATCGGCAACCGCAATGCCGGCATTATATACGGGCTCGGCAATCTGATCGAAAATGCGGTCGACTATGCCCGAAGCAAGGTGATCGTTACGGTCGAGCACAATGCCGAGCGGGTGGCGATCACCATCGAGGATGACGGCCAGGGTTATGCGCCGGATATTCTCTCCCGGATCGGCGAACCCTATATGACGAAGAGACCCAGGGAAGACGAACGCGCAGGCGGCCTCGGGCTTGGCCTCTTCATCGCCAAGACGCTGCTCGAACGGTCCGGCGCCTCGATCCGCTTCGGCAATCGCGACAGCGGCGAACCGGGTGCCCGCATTCATATCGAATGGCCGCGTTCGGTAATGGACGCACAGGACTTGAAATAAGCCGGCCGGCCGGCCGATCATCATGAAAAGGCAAGCGGGCCTTCTAAAACCCGCGGAGAAAAAGAGATGGAAACACACCCGGAACCGACCAAGGTTCATGCCGACCCCGAATTGGGGCCCGACCCGTCGCTGCTGATCGTCGATGACGACGGACCGTTCCTGCGTCGTCTCGCCCGCGCCATGGAGACCCGCGGCTTCCTGGTCGACACGGCGGAGTCCGTCGCGGAAGGCATCGCCAAGACCAAGGCACGGCCGCCGAAATATGCCGTGGTCGACCTGCGTCTCGGCGACGGCAACGGGCTTGATGTGATCGAGGCGATCCGCCAGAGCCGCGAGGATACCAAGGTGATCGTGCTGACGGGCTACGGCAATATCGCAACGGCGGTGACGGCCGTGAAGCTCGGCGCGCTCGATTATCTCGCCAAGCCCGCCGACGCCGACGACATATTCGGGGCGCTGACGCAGCGGCCGGGCGAGCGGGCGGACGTGCCGGAGAACCCGATGTCGGCGGATCGGGTGCGCTGGGAGCATATCCAGCGGGTCTACGAGATGTGCGAACGCAACGTGTCCGAGACGGCGCGCCGGCTCAACATGCATCGCCGCACTTTGCAGCGCATCCTCGCCAAGCGCGCACCGAAATAAGTCACATCTCGTCGAAACTCCTGCCGGTCGCCCATTCCGCCAACATCAGTCGCTGGGCGGCGGCGCGGGAGAAATTCAGCGTCATCGACTTGCGGGTGGCGGGCGGCAGCCTGTGTTCCGGCGCTTCGCGCAGCAGGTGCCCGCCATAACCGTCCGAGAGGAAGAGGCCGCAGTCTTCCGGGAAGATGTCGAGCGGCACCTCCTTGTGCGTGGCGAAAAACAGGCGATCGCAATAGTCCCGGTATTCCGGCCATTTGCGATCGACGCGAAAATCCTCGATGGACGTCTTGATCTCGACGATCCAGATCTCGCCCTTTTCCGAAATCGACACCAGGTCGGCGCGCCTGCCGCTCGACAGCACGAGTTCCGGCAGGATCGCGTGCCGCATGTCGTGCAGCAGGAGCTGGACACCCTTGCGCACCATCATGGCACGGGCCGACTGCCGCCCATCTATTAACGGATTGTTACTGGCGAGGTTGAGTATAGTCATGAAATCCCGGATACCGCGTCAAATGATGTTGCAAAAACACAATGGCTTTTTCCAATCATGCGCCGGCTCTGTTTTGATGCGCTGCAGCGCTTGCCAAGCGTAATCTAATCGAAAATAACCCGTCATCAAAGGCGGTCATCCGCCCGTCTCAATCGATTCGTTTACCCAAGAGATTTCCATGCGCTTTCGCAATAGCATGCTCGCACTCGGCCTGTTGGCAACTGCTGCCTTGGCCGGTTGCGCCTCCACGGCTCCCGGTGGCGGCACCCAGGTAGCTTCCGTCACCTATACCGACCAGATCTTCAGCGATTCCTACGGTTCGGTGCGGGATGCCGGTTATACGCTTCCGGCGATCCCGATCAACAAGGTGGACAAGCAGTTCGTCCGTCAGATCGTAAGCTATCAGACCAGCGAAAAGCCGGGCACGATCATCGTCAACACGCGCGAGCGTCATCTCTATTACATCATGCCGAACGGCAAGGCGATGCGTTACGGCATCGGCGTCGGCAAGCAGGGTTTCGCCTGGTCCGGCACGGCTTACGTCGCCTGGAAACAGGAATGGCCGACCTGGCATCCGCCGAAGGAAATGGCAGGCCGTCGTCCTGACGTTGCCAAATACGTCGAAGACGGCATGGGCCCGGGCCTCAGCAACCCGCTCGGCGCGCGCGCCATGTACCTGTTCAACGAAAAGGGCCAGGATACCCTCTTCCGTCTGCACGGCACGCCGGAATGGAATTCGATCGGCACAGCCGCTTCGTCGGGCTGCATCCGCCTGATCAACCAGGACGTCATCGACCTCTACAGCCGCGTCCGTCCGGGCCGCGAAACCAAGGTCGTCGTGATCCAGTAATCACGAAATTCGACGAGAATACGAAAAGGCCGCCTGGAGATGTCTCCGGCGGCCTTTTTCGTTTTGCTATTGGTTTGGCGTTTGCCCCTCACCCTAACCCTCTTCCCGCCCGCGGGGCGAGGGGACGTGGACCATGCAACGTTGGGGAAAGATGGAGAGGTCGCGTCCTGCGTCCTTCTCCCCGCGTGCGGGGAGAAGGTGCCGGCAGGCGGATGAGGGGCAGAGGTTAGCTCGCGAGCTTCGCCTTCAGTTCCAGACGGCGGCGATGCAGGACCGGTTCCGTATAACCGTTCGGCTGTTCGCGCCCCTTGAGCACCAGATCGAGCGCCGCCTGGAAGGCGACGGAGCCGTCGAAATCCTTCGCCATCGGCATGTAGAGCGGGTCGCCGGCATTCTGGCCGTCGACGACGGCAGCCATGCGCTTCATCGTCTCGACGATCTGCTCCTCCGTAACCAGCTTGTGATAGAGCCAGTTCGCCATGTGCTGGGCGGAAATGCGCAGCGTCGCGCGGTCTTCCATCAGGCCGACATTGTTGATGTCCGGCACCTTGGAGCAGCCGACGCCCTGGTCGATCCAGCGCACGACATAGCCGAGAATACCTTGCGCATTGTTGTCGAGTTCGCGCTGGATTTCCTCCGGCGTCCAGTTCGGCCGCACGGCGGCCGGCACGGAAAGGATGTCCGACAGTTTTGCCCGCGTGCGGCTCTTCAGGCCCGCCTGGACGGCGGCAACATCGACCTTGTGATAATGCGTGGCGTGCAGCGTGGCCGCCGTCGGCGACGGAACCCAGGCGGTGTTGGCGCCGGCTTTCGGATGGGCGATCTTCTGCTCCAGCATCGCCGCCATCATGTCCGGCATGGCCCACATGCCCTTGCCGATCTGTGCATGGCCGGACAGGCCGCATTCGAGGCCGATATCGACATTCCAGTTCTCGTAGGCGGCGATCCAGGCCGCCTGTTTCATGTCGCCCTTGCGGATCATCGGGCCGGCTTCCATCGAGGTGTGGATCTCGTCGCCGGTACGGTCGAGGAAGCCGGTATTGATGAACACGACCCGCTCGCGGGCCTCGCGGATGCAGGCCTTGAGATTGATCGTGGTGCGGCGTTCCTCGTCCATGATGCCCATCTTCATGGAATTGGAGGCAAGTCCGAGCGCCTGTTCGACGCGGGTGAAGATTTCGCAGGCGAAGGCGACCTCTTCCGGCCCGTGCATCTTCGGCTTCACCACATACATGGAGCCGGCCCGCGAATTCTGGCGGCGCCCGTTCGGACCGATGTCGCGGATGGCGATCAGCGCCGTCACCATGGCATCCATGATGCCTTCCGGTACTTCGCGACCGTCGCGGTCCAGCACCGCAGGATTGGTCATCAGGTGCCCGACATTACGAATCAGCATCAACGAGCGGCGCTTGACCGTAACATCGCCGCCGGCGGGCGCCTTGAAGACGGTATCCGGGTTCAGCTTGCGGATGAAGGACTTGCCGCCCTTGGAAACCTCTTCCTGGAGATCTCCGTTCATCAGGCCGAGCCAGTTGCGGTAGACGACGACCTTGTCCTCGGCATCGACGGCGGCGATCGAATCCTCGCAGTCCATGATCGCGGTAATCGCCGATTCCAGCCAGACATCAGAAATCCGGGCCGGATCGCCCTTACCGGTCGCCGTCGTGGCATCGATCAGGATTTCGACATGCAGGCCGTTCTTCTTCAAAAGCAGATGCGTCGGTGCCGCCGGTTCGCCGAGATAGCCGGCAAATTGAGCCGGATCGGCGAGTTCGACCGCCCTGCCGTCCTGGGCCGCGGCCGTCAGCTTGCCGCCGGTGACAACGAACGAGGTGACGTCGGTCCAGCTCGCGCCGGAAAGCGGCACCGACTGATCGAGGAAGTCACGCGCCCAGGCGATCACCTTGGCGCCTCGGACCGGATTGTAACCCTTGCCTTTTTCGGCGCCGTCCGTCTCGGGAATGGCGTCAGTGCCATAAAGCGCATCGTAGAGCGAGCCCCAGCGGGCATTGGCGGCGTTCAGCGCATAACGGGCATTCATCACCGGAACGACGAGCTGCGGGCCGGCGATCTCGGCGATTTCCGGATCGACCCGGTCGGTCGAGACGGTGAAATCCGGTCCCTCCGGCAAAAGATAGCCGATGTCGCGCAGGAAGGCTTCATAGACGGCCAGATCGGTCGGCGCGCCGTTCTTGCGGTACCAGTCGTCAAGCTTTGCCTGGAAGGCGTCGCGCTTGGCGAGCAGGTCGCGGTTCTTCGGCGCAAGGTCGTGGACGATCTTCGAAAACTCGGAAAAGAACCGGTCGGCATCGACACCGGTGCCCGGCAGCGCTTCCGTGACCAGGAAATCGTAGAGCGTCTCGTCGAGCGCGAGACCATTTTTTTCGATGCGGGCCATCGGTGCCTCCAAATTTTAAAATCGCTGGCAAGTCTCTTTGGTAGCGGGGAAAATTGCAATTGCACAAATATTGAATGACTTGTGCCGAATCGGAAACAATCCTCGCGAATGATCTATCGCCGACTCGCGTCCGGGGAATGCCGCTCCCAATAGGGCACCGGACCATAGAGTTCGGCGAGATATTCGATAAACGCGCGGACCCTGGAAGGAAGATGCTGGCGACTTGGATAGACGGCCGAAACGGAAACGTTCTTCGAGCCCTCGTAGCCAGGCATCACCATCACCAGGCGCCCGTCCTTGAGCTCGTTGCCGATATCCCAGGTGGATCTCAGCGCGATGCCGAGACCGGCGATCACCGCTTCGCGAATGACCTCGCTGGAATTGGTGTTCAGCATTCCGGCCGGCCGATAGACCAGCGGGCCTTTGGGACCTTCGAGCCTCCAGGGTTCGCCATTATGGGCTGTCAGGCAGTGGTGGTTCGCCAGTTCCTCGATGCTTTTAGGCGCGCCATGCCGCTCGACATAAGATGGCGAGGCGCAGAGGATGCGCCGGACCTGAACGAGTTTCCGGGCGACGAGGCTCGAATCCTTCAATTCGGATATGCGGATCGCCACGTCGAAACCCTGGGCGATGATATCCGTGAACTCGTCCGACAGGATCAGGTCGATCGACAGATGCGGATTTTCCTGCATGAAGGTCGGCAGATGTGGCGCTATGTGCATTCGCCCGAACGAGGTCGGCGCCGAGATGCGCAGATTGCCGGCGATCTCCGTCGATCGCCCCGAGACGAATTGCTCGGCATCCTCGATCCCGGTCAGGACATTGGCGATCCTGTCGTAAAATCCCTTGCCGGCATCGGTCATGCCGATCTGGCGGGTGGTGCGCTGCAGGAGGCGCGTTCCCAGCTGCTCCTCGAGCCGCTTGATGCGCTTCGAGACCACTGCCGGGGAAATGCCAAGGCTCTTGGCCGCCGCCGACATGTTTCCGCTGGCCGCGACTTTGACGAAGATTTCCAGATCGGCAAGATTGGTGATCACCGTGATTTGTTCCCCGCCGGAATAAGTGTCGCTCTATTTACGCCCTGCTGAAGACGTTTAAAAGGTGCGGCAGCAGGCCCCGAGAACGAGCAGGGGATGCGGAAGCATAGCGGCAGCCCCGCCAGCCTCAGTTAAAAGCGATGCTCGGCCTGCCGACGGCAACAGCCGTTATCCGGGCCTCGACGAGTTTCCGCGACCCTTCGATTTCAGGTGCGTCCAGCTCTTCCGAGACCGTCACCACCGCATCGCTGGCGCCATCCGCATTCGCCTGCGCCAGGGCAGCGGCGACCGCGTGATCGCGAGCGGCAGCCAGAGCCTCGGTTTCGCCTATGATGAGAAGACGCTCACCTCCCCCCGAAAGGATAAAGCGGCCTTCTTCCGGTGAGGTGACGACAATAGTGACGCTGGCGCGGATCTGGCCGACCACGGCGCCAACCGCATTGGCGACATCCGCATCGGCCGGAATGACCGGCTGCGCCCCCAGCATATCCGCGACAGCCGGATAATAGACGGGTGCCGAAGCGCCGAGCCCGATCAGCGGGCGATCCAGTGTCACGGAAAACCGGGCTATGCCGGGCACCCGCTTCAAGGCCCGATCGACGGCCAGCGAGACCGCCGGATCGATGGCTTCGGCCCCGTCCTCGGCGAGACAGGCGGCGAGCACAGCCTCGGAGGACTGGCGCGTCAGCCGGCTGACGATCTTTTCCGCGAGATCTTCCGGCGAGACGGCGATCTGGCGCCCGGCGCCGTCCTTGCGCCGGGCGGCAAGTTCGAGACCCAGGCTTGCGGCGTCTTTGCACCATTGGCTCTGCCGGCCAAGAATGTGCAGCGCGTCGGAAGGGGTGATGCCGCACAGATGCACCAGCCCTCTTGCGACCAGCCGGTCGAGAACCGCCCTTTGCGAATTCATGGTCAGAAGATCGTTGAGCGAAACCGGCACCGCACCGATGCGGGAAAAAAGCGCCTGCTCCGGCGGCTGCAGGCCCTGGGCCAGGACATCCGGCACGCCGGTCCGCACCGCAAAGCGGCCGTCATGCCGTCCGGCATGGCTGGCGCGCAACTGCTTCTCCAGCGTCGACACAATGATCTCGCCATGCGCCATCGCGGCAAGGCTCAGCGGCAGAAGCCGGCGCGGGCCGAGCGTCAGCCGCGCTTCGAGGCCACGGTCGTCGATATGGATCTCGGAATCGCCGCCAAGCCCGTAGGTGCGCAGCGCCACCGCTTCCACCATGGTGCGATGGCCGCCGACCACCGCGCCCTCTTCCGCCAACTTCGGCCGCCCGCCATCGAGAACAGCGATATCCGTGGTCGTGCCGCCAATATCGGAGACCACCGCCTGGTCGAGCCCGGTCAGGAAATGCGCGCCGACAAGGCTTGCGGCGGGGCCGGAAAGGATGGTTTCGATCGGCCGCAACCGCGCCTCTGCAGCAGAGATCAGCGCACCATCGCCGCGCACCACCATCATCGGTGCGGTGATGCCGCGCTCGGTCAGAAAACCCTCGCAGGAACCGACGAGCCGGTCGATGATCGACACCAGCCGGGCATTCAAAAGCGTGGTCAGGGCACGGCGCGGGCCGCCGAGTTTCGACGAAAGCTCATGGCTGCAGGTGACGGGCAGATGTGACAGTGTGCGAATCCGATCCCTCACCCGGATTTCGTGAGCCGGATTCCGGACGGCGAAATAACCGGCGACTGCAAAAGACGAGACCGTCTCCGCCAGCACCGGCATGGCCGCTTCCATCGCCGCCATGTCGAGCGGCGTCTCGTTGCCATGCACGTCATGGCCTCCGGGCAGGAAGATCACCGGATCGTTTCCGAGCGCCTCGGCAAGCCCGCCCCGTGTCAGATCCTCCGGGGTGAAGCCGACCATGATCAAGGCGGCACGCCCGCCCTGCCCTTCGACCAGTGCATTGGTGGCGAGCGTGGTCGACAGCGAAACCAACCCGATTGCCGAGGCGGAAGCCGCACTTTTCTCCAGCACCGCTTCGACGGCACCGGTAATGCCGACCGCCAGGTCATGCCGCGTCGTCAGCGATTTCGCCTTGGCGACGACGCCTTCGCCCTCGCGCAACAGCACCGCATCCGTATAGGTGCCGCCGGTATCAATCCCGAGAAGGAGGGGGCCGGAAGGAAGGGATGAAGCCACGCGAAAATCCTGGAGGTCGATCTATGGATCAATAGCGCATAGGCCGCCAAGATCAATTCGCCAGCGGAGACTTCTGATGTCGCGGAGTGACCCGCATCGGCAGGCCGTCGCGCGGCTGGGTGGTCAGCTTCTGGACCGGCCAGACCTTGGTTTCGGGTGTGACGTCGAACCGATAATCGCGCATCAGCACCGCAAGCGCGATCACCGCTTCCTGCAGGGCGAAGGTCGCACCGATGCAGGTGCGCGGGCCGGCGCCGAAAGGCAGGTACTGAAAACGGTTCAGCTTGCCGCGATTTTCGGGCAGGAAACGTTCCGGCATGAAGGCGCGGGGCTTGTCCCAGTAAAGTTCGTGGCGATGCAGCGTCCAGGGCATGACCAGTACGGTCACCCCGGCGTTGATCCTGATCGTCTGGCCTTCCGGGCTTGTCCAGCTGTCGTCCCTGGTCGCTTCACGGTTGATCGAGGGTGCCGGCGGATAGAGCCGCAGCGCTTCCTCGAACGCCGCCCGCACCCAGGGCATCAGCTCCAGCCATTCGACCGGATCGGCGCCGGTTGCCAGAACGCGGTCGATCTCTTCTTCCATGGCCTGGCGCACCGGCGGCGATTCCGCCACGCAATAGAGCGTCCAGGCGAGTGCGCGGGCCGTCGTTTCGTGGCCGGCGCCGATGAAGGTGAGGATATTGTCCTCGATCTCGTCCATGGTCAGCCCGTCGGGACCGGCCAGCTGCAGCAGCAGTGTGAGGAAATCCTGGGGGACATCGTCCGGGCGGGCGCGCATTCGCTCCTGCCGCATAACCATGGTTTCGGCAACCACGCCGCGGAACTTGTCGAGTATCTTCCTGCCGCCGATGCGGGTGACGCGCGGCACCCAGGTCGGGGCGCGCAGCATGTCCATCGGATCAATCCGGCCCATGCGGTGCAGAAGCTGGTCGACATCGTCGGCGACCGTCTCCTTTTCACCGGCGATCTCGCCGGAAAACAGGGTTTCGGCGAGGATGGCGTAGGTCAGCTCGGTCATATCGACGGAGATATCGAGGGTCTCGCCGGCTGCGCCGGCCCTGGCGTATTTCTTCGAGAACTCTTCGGTCTGGCTCAGCATCTGCCCGGCAAACCCGCGGGAATGCCTTGGCGTGAAGACTGGCGCCATCGCCTTGCGGCAGCGCTTCCAGACCTCGCCTTCGGCCGTCAGCAGGCCGTCTCTCAGGATCGGGCGCAGGACGAGCTGGCGGATCTCCGACATTTCGTAATTGCCGACATTGTCGACCAGGATATGCCGGATGAGACCCGGATGATTGACGATCAGGGTCCGTTCCTTGAAGAATTTCGTCTCAAGCCAGGGCTGCGTGTAGGAATCCTTGCCCCAGAGCTCCAGCGGATTGCGCAGCGCCGTCCAGATCACCTCGATCGGGTTCAGCAGCCGGTCCCGATGGGCGGGTGCCGGCGGAACGAAAGGGTCGGGGCGCATGTCCATGGACAGCCCTCCTCAAGGGTTTCCTATAAAAGGAATATCAGCCGTCAGAGGAGGGATTTCAACTCGG
>Ga0209050_1002196_pt1 | contig 17593 bp, 12 predicted proteins | sample Araplavi_mTSA_r2_FD_184276 | JGI IMG/M metagenome (GOLD analysis project Ga0209050, IMG submission 184276) | Arabidopsis root microbial communities from North Carolina, USA - plate scrape MF_Cvi_mTSA_r2 (SPAdes) (version 2) | ecosystem: Host-associated > Plants > Roots > Endosphere | place: USA... | reverse complement strand
TTCCTTGAGCGCTTCGACGCCTTCGGCGGCGATTTTGCGGGTGGTGTCCTTGGCCACGTGGCCGTAGCGGGCAGCACTGCCGGCCTGCATGGCAGCGAGGCTGCCCATGCCGCGGTACTGTTTGTAAAACTTGCCGTCGATTTCGAGGATCTGGCCGGGGGCTTCGGGGCAACCAGCGAGCAGGCCGCCGCAAATGACGCCGTGGGCGAGGGTCAGTGCCTTCATCACGTCGCCGGATTTGGTGATACCGCCATCGGCGATGATTTTCACCCCGCGCGCTTCCGCGGCGCGGGAGCAGACGTAGACGGCGGTGAGCTGCGGGATGCCGACGCCAGCGACGACGCGGGTGGTGCAGATGCTGCCCGGGCCCTGGCCGACTTTCACGATACTCGCCCCGCAATCGGCGAGGTATTCGACCCCGGCGGCGCTGGTGACATTACCGGCGATGATCGGCAGATCGGGGAAAAGCTCGCGCAGGAGGCGGACGGCATCACCCACGCCCTGGCTGAAACCGTGGGCGGTGCTAACCGCGACAACATCGAGGCCACGCTCGACAAGACTCGCCACGTGACCGGCGATGCGGTCGCGGTCGAGTTCACCGGTGTTGGTACGGGTCGCGCTGATGGCGGCGCCGCAAAGCAGGCGGAATTTTTCGTCGCGGGCGGGCTTGGTCGTCTGCGCTTTGCGCTCCTGGAGGATGCGCTCGATGTCGCTGATCGTGAACAGGCCGCGAAGCCGGTCGGCTTCGTCCACGACGAGCAGCTTGTGAATCCCCACATGCTCATCGAAAAACCGGTCGGCGCGGGCGATGGGATCGTCGCCGAGTTCGCTCTTCAGGATGGTCTGGACCTGGGCGCGCGGGGTCATCGCAGCGGCCACCTGGATCGAGGCATACCGCGGCCGGACCACGTGCCCAGGCAGCAGGCCGATTAGCGTATCGTGTTCATCGACGACGGGGAAGGTGCGGAAGGCGTAGCCTTTTTCGTCGATCAAAGAGAGGACGTCGCCGATGGCTTCGGTGGGCGAGACTTTGATCGGCTCCTGGATCAAGCCGTGGACGTTGTTTTTGACCCGGCTGACTTCGCTGAGCTGCTGGCGCTCGGAGAGATTGGCATGGATGAGGCCGAGGCCGCCGTTGCGGGCCATGGCGATGGCCATGCGGGCTTCGGTGACGGTGTCCATGTCGGCCGAGACGATGGGCAGCGGCAGCCGGAGGCGTTCGTGCAGGCTGGTTTCGAGGACGGTTTCCCGCGGGAGCACATCGCTGAAGAGCGTGGCGAGGGTGACGTCGTCATAAGTCAGCGCCATCCCGACTTGGGCGGCAAAAAAGCGATCCGCCGAGAGATAGAAGTCGGCGTCGAAGGGCGAGGAGAGAGCTGCCATGTCACGGGATAGCGAGGACCGGGCAAAAGTAAAAGTGGAATTTGAGTCAGCAGGGTGACATCTGCGCGGCGCCGCCGCTTTCCAAACCAGGCCCAACCCGGGGTGATTCAGGGCATTACGCTGAGGCACAGCAGCGGAATCGTTCGTCCAGCATCGAACGAGAAACTTGCGCAGCAGAAATCACCCTGTGTCTGGGGCGCAGGCAGTCATCGGTTCACGCAGAGGGCTGCGTGAACCACGGGGCTGACAGCGGGCGCTCTTTACAGCCGGCTGAGGCGGAAGCGTTCGTTCAGGGTGCCGCAGTGGGGGCAGCGGGGGAGCAGATCGCCGCTTTTCTCTTCGAACTCGCTCCCACAGAAGGTGCAGCGGAGCACGTCGCGGAAGGCGAGGCGTTCGCGGCGCTGGCGGCGCCACTCGGAAAGCAGCCAGGCGCCGAAAATCCCGGCGAGCATGCCGCCGAGCGAAAGCAAAACGAGTTGGCCGAGGCTAACGGGGATCATTTGGCAGGAAGTCTGTAAGCATCCGCCCCCCAGAAGATCGTGGCAGTCCCCCACGTGACCGGCGCATCGGCTTTGGCCAGCTTCACGGCGGAAAGCTGGCGGGCGGCTTCGGCATCGAGCGCTTCCTGCCCGGACGAACGCTGGAGGATCACAAAACGCACCTCACCACGATCGGTCACGCCCACGAGAAATTCCGCGGGTTCGAGGGCCTCGGCACTGCGCGCGGTAAAGGCCAGCGTCCCGGATTCCATCGACCGGCCGGCGAGCGCTCCGCCGAAAACCACCCGGGTCGGGGCGGTCGGGGCGGTTTGAACCGGGGCCGAAGGGCGCGCCTCTACGCTCCGGATCAGGGTCAGCGGGTCGATCGGCGGGGGGTACTGGTGGCGATTGACCTCGGGCGGCAGCGTCAGCGGCGCGGTCCGCACCGTGGCGTACGAGGGCTGATATGTGATTTTCAGCAGCCGATCCGTGACTGGATTTTGCGTCGCAGCTGGCGCCGTATCTTCGGCCTCGGCCCAGCGCAGCAATGCCTGGTGGTCGGGGCGGGTCGGGTCGAGCACCGTGACCGTCGGAGGCGGCATGGGTAGCGAAGCCTGCGCAGGATAGACCACCCGGAAGAGAAAAAAGATCCCGATATGGCCGAGGAAAGAGAGGAAGATGAAACCAGGCAGGATCAGCGGAATCCGGCGCACCCGGTCCCAGCGGAAAATCAGCGCCCGCTCGATGGCGGCGGTGGCCTTCATTTCGGTTCCCGGCCCAGATCGCGAGCCGTGGCCAGCACGATGGAGTACCCATGGCTGAGGCCGACATTCATCACGCTCACGATCAGGTCGTAGGGCGTGGAACGATCAGCTTTGATGACCAGCGACCGTTCCTTGCCCTCGATGGCGCCGAGACGCTGCGCGAGTTCGTCCACCGTGACCCGCCGGTCGCCGTGGTAGATCGAGAGCACCGGGGTGGCCGAGATGCTGACCAGCTGCGGTTCCCGCGCCGGCGCCAGCACGAAGCTGGAAGTCGGCAGCGAAACGGCCAGGCCCGGCTGGAGCAGAAACCGCGAACCCAGCGCGAAGAACAGGATCACGAGGAACATCACATTGATCAACGGCACGATGCCCACAAGGATCGGGTTGATCTGGAAGTTCCGCTGGAGTTTCACCGGAAAGGGGGACGGACTCAGTCGCTCTGCTGCTGGCGGCGGGTTTTCGACTCAGCCGGGACGAAATCGATGATCGCCGGAGCCTTGCTGCGGTGATCGCAGATGAGGTTCACGATCTCGATGCCGGCGCGCTCCATATCGTGGAGGAGCACATTCACGCGGGAATTCAGGTAGCCGTACGCGACCACGCTCGGAATCGCGACGACGAGACCCGCCGCGGTGGTGATGAGCGCCTGGTAAATACCGCCGCCGAGTTCGGTGATGCTGGTATAGCCGGTCTGGGCCGAGAGATTGGTAAAGGCGTCGATGAGGCCGATGACCGTGCCGAGCAGCCCGAGGAGCGGGGTGGTGAAAGCCACGGTCGCCAGCATGGCGAGGCGGCGTTCGAGGCGCGGGACCTCCAGCTGGCCGGCTTCCTGGACGATGTCTTTCAGCTCCACCCGGGGAGCTTCGTGACGGAGAATGGCGGCGTGAACCACCCGGGCGACGGGGGCGCGCACAGTGGCGGACTCGTGGAGGGCCTCGGCGAAGCGGCCGGTCTCAATCAGACGAGACAGGCCACGCAGGAACTCGCCCACCCGCAAAGAGATGCGGTGGAAGTAGACCACCCGCTCCAAAAAGATGGCCCCGGCGAGGACGCTGCACGCGAGGATGAGCCACATGATGGGCCCCCCCTTTTGCATGAAGTCGATCATAGAAGCGGGTTTTGTAGGTCATGGCGGCGGCCTAGGCAAGGCCCGCGTTGCACCCCTCGGGGTCCTCCCTGACCCCGGTTTAGGGGCCCGCCCCTTCCACCGTCCGGTTGGACAGAGGAAAATCGCTTTGACCCCGGAAGCGGGGGCGGTATTACGAAGGGCAGGGAAAAGGGAATATGATTACAGACATCAAATTCGACTGTACGAACTGTGGGCAAAGGATGGTCGTCGAAGAAGCCGCTGGAGGACTCGCGACTGAGTGTCCGAGTTGCCGGGCGAGTATTGTAATTCCCGGAACCGTCTCTCTGCACGATCGGTCGTATGAGACCGAACCGAATCGGAGCCGGCTCACGATTGCCAATGGCGTGACGAAAGATCGTGCCACCCCGGATGGTGAGGAATCGAGCCAGCCCGAGGCAGCTGCAGCGGCGGCGCTCCGGCACGAGGTTTTGGAAGCGACCCGGCAGATTTCCCGGCTGGAAGCGCAACTCACCGCCGCCACAGCGGCGGCGGAAGTGGCCAATGGCGAGCTGGAGAAGGTCAAAGCGGAACGCCGCAAAGTGCGCGATGAGCTCGTGCAGCTGAAAAAAGACCTGGCCACCCGCGAAGAGGAATTGGCCACGGCCGGCAAGGCGCAGCAGGAAGCCGAAAGTCGTGCACTGACGCTTGCCGAAGAGCTGACAAAAGTGGAAGGCCAGTACGCCACCATGCAGGAAGAATTAGCGCTCTGGCAGACAGAGACCGAAACGCTTTCCAACCAACGCAACGAACTGTTGCCCCGGCTCGAAGCCGCCGAGCAGCAGGCCGCCCAGGCGACCACAACTTTGCAGACCACGGAAGCGGCGCGGCACGATCTCGAGATGCGCTGCGCTTCACTGCAGACCGAACGCACGGCGACCCAGGCCGAACTGCAAACGCTGGAAGCCCGGCTCAGCGATACCGCCCTGCACCTTGCGGCAGCGGAAGCGCACGACAAGCTGACCGGGGAAAAATTGCAGACGGCTTCCACCGAACTGGAAGCAACCAAAAAGCAGCTCTCCCACGTGGACGAAACGGCCAAGTCGCTGGCCATCTGCCTGGAGGAACTGAAGAAAGATCGCGACGAACTGCGCCGCAGCCTTTCCGAGGATACGACCGGCAAGGATCTCGTAGAAACCCGCGGCCAATTGCAGACCACGGAAAAAGATCGGGACCGCCTGCAGGCCGAAACCCAGCGCCTGGCCCACGAACTGGAAACCACCCGCAAGGGCCGCCAGCAGATCGATGAGCAGCTGAAATCGCTCACCCGCGAGCTGGATGAAGCCCGGCGCCGGGCCGAGGCCGCCAGCGAAGTCCGCCTGCGCCAGGACAACGAAGTGCTCCGCGGAATCATCGCCCGGCAAAATTCCGATCTGGAACAAAAACACGTCCAGCTTGTGCGCCTGAAACGCGCCCGCCTGGGGGTCCGCCTCGCGTATGCGGCCTTTGCCCTCGCCCTGCTCGGGATCGCCTGGTGGGCGATGAAGACGGTGCCCGGTTTGAGCTTGGGGAAACTATTCTGATGCCGGCAGCCACCCCCGCGCGGGTCCTGGCGATCGATCCGGCTCTGCGCAATACCGGCTACGCTGTGCTGGAGAAAAACGGCGCAAAAATCACGGCGCTCACTTACGGGACGATCAAAAACGCCCCGGCCCTGCTGCCGAGCGGCTGCCTCGTGGCCATCCACGAGCGGGTCCGGGAACTCCTCGAGCAATATCAGCCCGAAGAAGCGGCCTTCGAGGCGATCATTTTCGTCCAGAGCATGAAAACGGCGATCACCCTCGGCACAGCCCGGGGGGCTGCGCTCCTCGCGGTCGCCCAGCGCGGGCTGCCCATCCATGAGTATGCACCCCGGCGGGTGAAACAGGGGGTGGTCGGCCACGGCGCGGCACAAAAGTCGCAGGTCGGGTTCATGGTTCGGGCGCTTTTGGGGCTCACAGAAACGCCGCAGGCCGACGCGGCCGATGCGTTGGCCATCGGGCTGACCCATTTCCAGACCCGGGAAAGTGCCGCCCGGGGGGCCGTGGCGCTGGAGCGAATCTGATCTAGATTCGCCCCATGACCGCGACTCATCCTTCTCTGCAAATCCATTGGCTTGGTCGGATTTCTTATGAGGCCGGGTTGAAAAAGCAGGAGGAACTCGTGGCCCGCAAAATCGCCGATCCCAGCGAGCCGGATTACCTGCTCCTGCTGGAGCACGAGCCCGTTTACACCATCGGCCGGACGCAGGATCAATCGAGCTTGCGGGATTCCACCGCACTCCCCCACCCTGTTTTTGTGACCAATCGCGGGGGACAGGCAACGTATCACGGCCCGGGGCAATTGGTCGGCTACCCACTGCTCGATCTAAAAACCCGGGGGCAGGACCTTCATTTGTACCTCCGGGCCCTGGAGGAATGCCTGATTCAGACCTGTGCCTCGCTGAACATTGCAGCGGGCCGGCAGGAAGACCTGACCGGGGTCTGGGTCGGCCCGCGGAAGCTAGCCAGCATCGGAGTCGGGGTCCGGCGCTGGGTCAGCATGCACGGTTTTGCCCTGAACATTTGTGGGCCGCTGGAGGGGTTCGCCCACATCACGCCCTGCGGGCTGGGCGGGGTGGAAATGACCAGCCTGGAGCAAGAAGGCGCGGTGGGGCTGACCGTGGAAAAGGCGGCAGAGCTGATCGGCGAGCGGTTTGGGCGCTTTGAGGAGTTGCTGCCGTTTACCGCTTAGAGATTGCCAGCCGTTGGCTGGGAGTTTGCGGGGCGGCTCTGGGAAGAGCCGCCTATGTTCGCTGCGCGAATCCGGGCGCTTTGCACAAAAAAAACGGGCCGGCGCCTTTGAAAGCGCCGGCCCGCCCCAACCAAGGAAATAAGAATCTGTAACGTCAGACCGGTCAGGGCGCGGTTCGTTCAATTACCACCCAACTTTTTTTTCCATTTCTAAAAAATTGCAGCAGGACCCCCTTTTCGGGCTGTTCGCGGAAGGCTTTTTCGATGGCGGCCTGGGCGGCTTCCGGCTGGTCCACGAGCTCGGTGCCGATATCGGTAATCCGGTCGCCTACCTTCAGGTCCACCCGGGCGGCCGCACTGCCGGGGAGGATTTCCAGGACCTCCACCCCTCCCGGTTTCCCGGGAACCAGCTTGAGGCCAAGATCGGCCTTGGCCAAGGCTGGAGGTGGAGACGGCGGCGGGGTGCTGGCCACAGGGACGGCGCGGGACGGCTCGTCGGTCAATTCACCGGTGGTCATGGAGATGGTCAGATTTTTGCCCCGGCGAATGACTGCGGCGGACAGGGTATCGCCGACTTTGTGCCGTTGCACGAGCCGGACCAGGTCGCGGGAACTGCGGAGGGGGATCGAATCGAGGGCGGTAATCAAATCGCCCGGCTGCAGATCGCTGGCGGCCGCGGGGGAGCCAGCCTCGACCGTGTAGATGACCACCCCGTGGTCGACCCCGGGAAATTGCGCCCGCAGGGTCTTGCTCGATTCCAACGCCGTTCCCCGGACTCCCAGCCAGGCCCAGCGCACTTTGCCGGTGTCGATCAATTGATCGCCGATATGGCGGAGCAGACTGGCGGGGATGGCAAAAGCCAGGCCGCGGCCGAGGCCATTGATCAGCGTATTCATACCGACGACCCGGCCTTCCACATCGAGCAGCGGGCCACCGCTGTTGCCCGGATTGATGAAAGCATCGGTCTGGATGTAGTCCTCATAGACCGATCGCCCGGCGGGAGGCGTAAGCAGATTGGCGCGGCCTTTGCCGCTCACCCAACCGCAGGTGAAGCTGAAATCCTGGCTGAACGGGGCCCCGATGGCACAAACGAGCTGGCCCACCTTGAGGGCTTCGCTGTCGCCCCATCTCACCGGGGTTAAATCCGTGGCTTCGACTTTGAGCACCGCGATATCGGTCCGCTCATCCGTGGCCACCACCGCGGCGGTCCAGCGCCGTCCGTCGTAGCCGCGGACCTCGACCTGAGTCGAACTGGCAATCACGTGGCGGTTCGTCAGGAGGTAGCCATCGGGCCGGACGATGAACCCGCAGCCTTCGCTCTTCACGGGCGGTTCGGGCAGGGTCCAGTTTTTGTCCCGGCGGCGATCCGGGACGGTGGGGTGATCCTGCCGAAAGAAAAAATCGAAGGGCGGGGCCGCGTCTTCGTCCTCGGTTCGGGTCGCTTCGATGACCACCACGCTCGGGGCGGCTTTTTCGAAGACCTGGGTAAAACCAGTATCGAGCTGGTGGAGCAAAGCGGGGGCGTCCTGCGCGGAAGCGGAAAGCCCGGCAGCAACCAGCAGCAATCCAGCGAAAAGAAGGCAGCGGCGGTTCATGAGTGGAAAACGGCGCCGGAGAGAAAAAGCAGCCGGAAGCCGGAGTCAGCTTCCCCAAAGGAGGCTCCGCCTTCAAGGCGGAGCCAGAGAAAAATGGTGCTCGCGAGAGGATTCGAACCTCCACGGGTTGCCCCACACGGTCCTGAGCCGTGCGCGTCTGCCAGTTCCGCCACGCGAGCATTTCGGACTGATATTTCAGCCGAGGGGCGGGATTACTCGCAGAAGAGCGGCGTATTGCAAAGGAATTTTCCAGCCGTGTTTTCCAACCGGCAAAGAACCGCGGGCGCCTGCATCGTTTTGGCTAAGAATCCGACCGATTCCGGCCTTTCTGCGGACGATGAAGTTTCTCCCCGGCTTTCTCGCTACTCTTTCCCTCGGCCTCGGCGGGTTTTCGATTTCGGCCCGGGCCGTCGAAGCCAGCCTGCCCGAGGGGTTCGAATTGGTCACCGCCGCCGCGCCCCCGCTGGTGAATCACCCGATCACGGCCACGCTCGGCGGACCGGGGCAGCTTTTTGTCGGCGATGCCGCGGGGCTGAACCTGAACAAAGCTGAGCTCGAAAAGCAGCTACCCAATCGGATCCTGCTCCTCACCGATCAGGACGGCGACGGCGTGTACGATCGATCGACGGTCTTTGCCGATCGCATGACTTTTCCCGAAGGCGCCGTGTGGCTCGATGGATCGCTCTACGTCATGTCCCCGCCCGGGCTCTGGAAACTGACGGACACCGACGGCGATGGCGTGGCGGATAAACGGGAGATGCTGGTGAGTGGCTTCGATTACACGGGCAATGCGGCCGATGTGCACGGCCCCTTCCTGCACCCAAATGGCCGCCTGTACTGGTGCCACGGCCGCAAAAACCATCAGGCCCGGGGCAAGGACGGCGTACTGGTCCACGAGGGGCTGGCTTCCGGAGTGTGGTCCTGCCGGCCGGATGGTTCGGACGTGCGCTGGCATGCGCTGGCCTCGGGCGACAACCCGGTGGAAATCGATTTCACCCCGGAGGGCGAAATCCTCGGGACGATGAACCTTTTCTACTCGAACCCACGCGGCGACACGCTGGTGCATTGGCTGAGTGGCGGGGTGTATCCCCGGGAAGATCAGCTCAAGGCGATCGAGGGTTTGCCCCGGACGCTGGACCCGATGCCGGTGGTTCACAATTTCGGGCATGTCGCGGTGTCGGGGTGCGCGTTCTACCGCAGCGGCGCGTTCCGACCGGAATGGCGTGGGGATTTGTTTGTCGTGCACTTCAACACGCAGCGGGTGACGCGCATGACGCCGACGCAGGAGGGGGCAAGTTATCGTGTGGCGGAGAATGAATTTCTCCGGCTGAAAGATTCGGACATGCACCTCACCGACGTGCTGGAGGATCGCGATGGTTCGCTGCTCGTCACCGATACCGGCGGGTGGTTCCGGATCGGCTGCCCTTCGTCGCTGCTGGCCAAGCCGGATATCAAAGGCGGAATCTACCGCGTGCGAGCGACCGGTGGCGGCGCGAAGACCGCAGCTTGGGGCGCGGAGACGGACGGCGTGTGGCGGCTGGCGCGCGAGGGGAAATCCGCGGAGCTGGTGAAGCTGCTCGGCGACCCGAATGCGCACGTCGCTCATGCCGCCGGCAACGCGCTCGCTTTTCTCCCGGCCCCGGAAAATGCCGCCGCCCTCACCAAGGCGCTGAGCCACGCCGATCCGGGAGTGCAACTCGCGGCAGCGCACGCGCTGGGGCAGCTCGCGAAGCTCGATCAGCCGACGGTCGAAGCGCTGTTGCATCGGCTCGATGGGGAAGTGGATCGTGCGGTGGAGCATCAAGCCATGACCGCGCTTTTCCACGCGGGCTCGGCGGAGCCCCTGCTGGCGGCGATTCGAAAAGGGAGCCCGGCACTGCAACGGCGCGTACTGGTGGTGCTCGACCAACTTCCCAAATCTCCGCTCGCTGCAGCCGACATCCTTCCGCTGCTCGACAGCCCGGACACCGAACTCGCGAAGGCGGCCGGCGGGGTGTTGGGCCGGAATTTGCCGTGGGCGCCCTCCGCGGCGGCGCACTTTGACCGCTGGCTTGGTCAGCCGGCGGTGGCAGCCGAAAGACTCGCGCTGCTCGAACAGATCGTCCCGTCCGCTTTGAGTGAATCGGGCATGCGCGAGCTGGTGACGCAGCTCATCGGCAGTTCCGACCTCGCGCGGCGGCAAACGGCGTGGCGCATTCTCAGCGCCGCTTCCACCACTCCGGAACCCCGCTGGACCGAGACGCTCACCCAAGCGCTCGGCACCGCTTCGCCCAGCGATCTCGGCCTCGTGCTCGAAGCCGCGGCCCGGCTGAAAGCTCCCGCACTGGCGGCCCCACTTCAGCAATTTTCCGCCGATGAAAAACGGCCGCTGACCTTCCGCCTCAAAGCCCTGCGCGCGGCGCTCAAGCCGGGAGCACCGTTGCCGCCGGAAGCCTTCACCTTTCTCAGCCAGGTGCTCGGCGATGCCGCGGCGCCGCCGGCGGCCCGTATGGAAGCAGCGCGCATCCTCGCGGGAGCAAAACACGGCAAGGATCAGCTGCTCCAACTCACCTCGCTCGTGCGCATTGTCGGCCCGGTGGAGTTGCACGAATTACTCCGCCCCTATCGCGGACAGACCGATCCTGAAATCACACACGCTTTCGCACTCGCGCTGAAAGATGCGGCGGCGTTCAGCTCATTTCAGGAAAGTGAAATCCGCACGCTTTTCTCCACGCTGCCGGGGGATTGTTTTTCGCTGATCGCACCGGCTCTCCAGCAAATTTCCGCGGAGGACGAAGCCCGCCGCCGCAAGCTCGCCACGCTACCAGCCTTGATCAGCAGCCGCGGCCGGCCCGAGGAAGGGCGCAAGGTTTTCGAATCGGGACGTGGCGCGTGCATGGCCTGTCACCGGGTGGGGGAGGTCGGCAATTTTGTCGGGCCGAATCTCAGCACCATCGGCCAGATTCGAACTGAGCGCGACATCCTCGAATCGGTCCTCTTTCCCAGCGCCACACTCGCACGCGGATATGAACTGCAATCGATCGAAACCACCGACGGTCAGACCCTCAGTGCGGTGGTGCACCGCAATCTGCCGGACGCGCTGGTGATCGCCGATGCCACCGGGCAGGAGCGCTCGCTGCCGCGGAATCAGATCACCTCGATGCAAGCTCAGCCCACCTCGCTGATGCCGATCGGCCTCGACCGCACCTTGCCGGAACAGGATTTGATCGATCTGATCGCGTACCTGCGGAGCCGGAAATAAGGATGCAGCCGAGGCCAATCCTAACGAGCACCGGTCACTTGGAGTAACTCGAGGTGCTCGTCGTCGAGTGAGTGGTCGTCGTGGGCTCCTCGTGAGCGCAGGCGCCCAGAGCGAAGGCCGCGAGCAGGAGAAGAAGCGTGGTCAGTTTTTTCATAACAAACGCTATCATCGCAGCGCCACCCGGTGCGGCGCTTCGGGGCCAGCCCTGAGCTGGGCATGAGGTCCGATTCCCGGAAAATAAGTCGCGCGGAAAATACGGCCCGCTGCGTATAAGCAGACCGTGACTCCACTGGCTGAAAATCTCTGGTTGTTTCGTTACCCGCTGAAAATGCTCGGCGTCGATCTGCACCGCAACGTGACGGTGATCCGCCTGGCCAATGGCGATCTGGTGATTCATTCCACCGGTCCATTCAGCGCGGAGGATATCGCCACGATCACCCACCTTGGCCGGCCCGCGTGGCTGCTCGATACGCTCGGGCGGCACGATACCTTTGCGAAGGAAGGCCGCGCCGCTTTTCCCACGGCGACCTATCTGGCTCCGGATGGCTTCAGCGAAACCGTCGGCTTTCCCGTCGGCGCTCTCCAGCCAAAACCGGACGCCTGGGGCGATGAACTCGACGTGCTCGAAGTTTCCGGTGCTCCGACTCTGGGTGAACATCTCGTGTTTCATCGCGCCTCCCGCACGCTGATCGTCGCCGATCTGATCTTTCACTTCCCCCCACCGCAACCGCTCTGGCCGGAAATCCTGCTGCAACTCGCCATCGGCCGCGAGCATGCCCCCGGCATGTCGCGCCCTTTCAAAACGGCGATCCTGGACCGCCCAGCTTTTGAAGCGTCCATCGCCGCCGCGCTGCGCTGGGATTTCGACCGCATCGTCGTCGGCCATGGCGAGGTGATCGAAACCGGCGGCAAGGCGAAGCTGCGCGCGGCGCTGCAGCGGGAAGGCTTTTCGCTACCTGCCTGATTGACTCGGCTGTCAGCCCCGTGGCTCACGCAGCCCCTGCGTGAACTACCGACGAGCAAGTTACGCCGCGATCGGGCGCTCGACCAATTCCAGCTCACGCGCCACGAACCACAGCAGCTGGCCATCCGCCGCATGAATCGGCGTGAGATTGATCGACACCCAGTAAGGACGGCCGTCGCGGTGATAGTTGATCAATGCTTCGGTGCAGGGCCGGCGGGCGTGGACCGCTTCCCGCACCCGCGCAGCAGCGATGCGATCGGTCAATTCACCCTGCAAAATCGGGCCGAGTTTGCGGCCTTTGAGTTCGTCGAGCTCGTAACCGCACATGGCGGTGAAAGCAGGATTGATCCACTGCACGAAGCCATTTGGATCGGCCATGACAAATCCCTCCTCCACCGATTGTTGCGGCCGGTGGTCGATCATCCCGAGCAAGCGCGCCTTGAAAGCGGGCGAGGGCGGCAAACCGCGCGGTTGGGTTGCCAAAATCGCCGCGACCGTTGCGGACTCCAGACTGCGCACGAGCGAGCGCAATTCATCGTGAAACCGCAGCAACAACTCGAACTGCGTCCGCTCCATCGCCGTGAGGGCGCCGGACGCATACAGTGCGGCTTGTTCTTCGAGCTGATCGGTGAGCACGAGCATGGGTTGTAGGGTCGGGGACCTCTCCGTCAATTCGCGATACGCCTCCAGTGCTATGTGGGATGCGAAAATGATATTTTCACCATTGGAGTGGCTTTTTATGCCAATGGGGACAGCCGAACCCGGCTGACATGTTTTCCTTGGCGCCGCGCCGGAACTCCCTGAGTTTCCGCCCCTTTTTCCATGCAGTTGCTCACTCGCGATCGCACGATCATGTTTCCCCGCCGTCCCCTCTTGATGGGCATTGTGAATCTCTCTGCCGATTCTTTCTCCGGGGACGGCCTGGCGGATCTGGATGCGGCAATTATCAAAGCCCAAGGCCTGGTGGCCGATGGCGCCGACATCATCGATCTCGGCGCCGAAAGCGCCCGGACCAACCGCGGCCCGATCAGCGAACAGGAGGAAATCGATCGCCTCGCCGGCTTCGTAACTCGCTGGGGTCAAACCCCTGAAGCCACCGGCGGGACCCTGCTTTCGCTGAATACCTGGCGCTCCGCCGTCGCCCGCGCGGTGCTGCCCCTCGGCGGACATTTGCTGAACGATATCGGCGCCCTGCCGACGGACGAAAACGCCCGCATCTGCGCCGCGACCGGTGCGGCGCTCCTGATCATGCACACCATCGGCCAGCCGAAGGTGCCCCACACGCACATCGGCTACGACGACGTGATGCAGCGGCTCGACGAGTTTTTTGCCGACAAGCTGGCCCTGGCTGAACAGGCCGGACTGGCCCGCGAGGCCATCGTGCTCGATCCCGGGATCGATTTCGCCAAGCAGCAGGAGGACAATCTGCGGATCTATCGCGAGCTGCCGCGGCTGCATCGTTTCGAGCGGCCGATCCTCCTGCCGATTTCGCGCAAGACGGTCATCGGGGACGTGCTCGGGATTCCCGCACCGGAGCGCGATGCCGGGACGGTCGCATCGCTGGTCGCGGGGCACCAGCGGGGAGCGCACCTTTTCCGGGTGCACAATGTGCGCGCCGCGGCCCAGGCGCTGGCGACGCTCGAGGCGATCGCCTAAAACGGTCGCGCGAGACCAGTTGCCAAGCGCCTCCGACCGCCAATACTCACCGGATGCGCCGACGTCTCCTCGCCATCGCTGCCTTGCTGCCCGCGCTTGCGGGGGCCCAGGTGCCGTCGGCGAAGGTGTTGGAGCGTTATCGCCAGATGCTGGTGGCCAATCCCGCCGAAGGCACGGCGCTGGACCGGCTCTGGCAGGCCTACTCCGAGCAGGGCCGGAGCGGTGAACTGATCACCGAGTACCAGCCCCAAAATACTTACGCCGGGCAGATGATTCTCGGCCTGCTCCTGCACAAAGCGGGGCGGGATCCGGAGGCCGTCACCGCCCTGCAAAAAGCGCAATCCCTCGATCCGAAAAACCCGGCGCCGGCGCTCGCTTTGGGCCGGCTCGAATTGACCGCGGCTCATGGCGCCCAAGCCGTCACGTGGTTTGAAAGCGCGGCCAGCCTTTTGCCCGATACCGACGCCCGCAAGACCGAGGTGCTGATGCAACTTGGCGCGGCCGCACTCGCCGCCGGGGACCTCACCAAAGCAACCGAAGCATGGGAGCGAACGGTCACCCTTTCGCCCAACGATCTCGCGCTGCGGCATCAACTCGCCGAGACCTATGGGCGCAATCAACTCGGGCCGCGGGCGATTCCGCACCTGCAATTCATCGAGCAGCACGGTCCACCGCAGGAGCGCGCCCTCGCCTGGCAGCAGATCGGCGCCATTCACCAGTCCCAGGGCGAACAGGATCTCGCGATCCAGGCGATCGAAAGGGCGCTGGCGTTGACCAGCCCGGGCAATTGGCTCCGGCTGGAGCTCGGCAGCCAGATCATCCGCCTGCATCAGCGGTATCACCGCACGGCGGAGCTGGAGGCGAAGTGGAAGAAATTTGCGGAAACGAATCCGCGAGACCTCGGCGGGTATCTCCAATTGATCGACCTCTACGAGCGGCTCGGCGAGCAAGCGGAGCAACTCGTCTGGCTGGACAAACTCGTGGCTTTGACCCCGCGGAACGGAGAGTACCGGCTGCGGCTGGCGCGTTTGCTCGCGCGAATGGATCTGCTCGACCGGGCGGCGGCCGCTTACGATCAGCTGCTCGGTGCGGAACCGCGCAATATCGACCTGGTCTTTGAGCGCGCGCGCATCGATGTGCAGCGTGATCAGCCGCAAGCCGCAGGCGAGCGAATCACGGCCCTGCTGGCGCGTTCCGGCTCCGATGAAGGCATCCGGACCAAGGCGCTGGAATTTTACCAGACGAACCACCTTTACGATCTCGCGGAAAAACACCTACGCGAAGATGCGACCAGTGGCGCCGAAGAACCACTGCTCTCGCTGGCCGGGTTCTATTTTTCCCGGCATCGCGACGCGGAAGCGCGACAGACGCTCGACCGGTTGGTGCGGCGCGAAGATCCGCCGGAAAAACGGGCCGCGGCCCAGTTTCGCATCGCGGGGGAATTCAAGACCCAGAACGACATGGCCGCCGCCACGCAGGCGGTCCGCGCGGCCATCGAGCTGAAGGACGATGTGCGCGCCTACCACTTCATGCTCGGCGAGCTGGAAGCCGCGGCAGGCCATTACCCGGGCGCGCAGGATGCCTTCGAGCACGCGTATGCGCTGAGCCAGACTCCGGCAGAAAAGATCGAAACGGATCAGCGGCTCTACGACAGCCTGCGCAATCAGAAGCAGCCGGGCGAGGACGAGCCGCTCGTCACTTTGCCACGGCCGGATTCCGCCGCGATGGCGACCAGCGTGGCCGCGCAAACTTTCCTGCTGAACCTGCGCCGGGCGGCGGTGGAGGCGCCGTCCGAGGAAGCCTGGCTGCGCGTCGCCCGGTGGCAGCAGTGGAGCCGCAATCAACGCGGGGCGATCGATGCAGCGCAGCGCGCGCTCGAACTCAAGCCGGAGTCGGTGGCCGCGCACGATTTTCTGGCCCGCCTGCTGGCGATCGATCCACAGGGACCCGGGGCGCAATTTCACCTGCGCGAACTCGCGCGGATCGATGCGCCGAATCGCACGACTTATCTCCGGCGCCTCGGCCAGGTGCAGTTGCAATCCGGCGAGACCGAAGAAGCGTTGCGGACGTTTCAGCAGATCACCCAGGAATCGCCGGGCGATGTCGATGCGCTCAACGATCTCGCCATGGCCCAGCAGCGGGCCGATCAGTGGGATCAAGCATTGGTAACCCTCAAGCAGGTGCACGCACTCAGCCCCGCCGCGCGCAAACGCGAAGCGGTGACGGCGCTGCTCCGGATCTACGATCGCCTCGCCCTGCGGCCGCAGGCGGCGGAGCTGCTGCTCCAGCAGATCGACGCGGAGGCAGAGACCAAGGAACGCTTTTCGCTCTTTGGCGATCTGCTCACCCTCTGCACGCGGCATGGCTTGCTCGATTGGCTGCGTACGCAGTTCGAGCAGCGCCGCAAGCTGCGGGTGGACGACTATTTTACGGAGGTCGCGCTCGGGCGGGTGCTGAAGACGCAGGGCAACAAAGCCGCGGCTTTCGAAGTTCTGGCCGACGCCGCGCTCGCCGCGCCCGATCCCGCCGAAGCGCTGCCGGAGCTGGTGCACGAGGCGGAAGAATTGCATCGCCTGGAAGCAGCGGTGCAATTGCAGGAAAAATTCGTGCGCGTGGTGCCGCAAAATGGCCCGGAAGGTTTCATGCGCCTCGCGGAACTGCAGGAGCGCAGCCTGCAACCCGATGGTGCCGCGCAGACCTGGCGGCGGCTCACGACGCGGTTTCCCCGTGATGTAGCGGTGCTGGAACGGGCCGCAGATTTCGAACGCATGTGGGGCGAACCGCAACGCGCACTGCAACTGCTCCGGCGGATTCGCACGATCGATCCGGCCAATCGCAACGCGCTCGCCCAACTCGCGGAGCTGAGTCTTTCCGATGGGGATCCCGCGGAAGCGGAGTCCTGCCTCAATCAACTGCTCGCCGAGATGCCTGCGGAAAAAGCGAACGATCCCGTCCGGTACCCCGCAGTGCGGCCGGATGATCCGACGCGGGTGGAAGTGGCTTATCGCACCACGGTGCGGCGCCGGAGTGGCCGGCCGAGTTTTGCGGCGCTCAAGGCGCTGCGCTCGTTTTGGTTCAAATCGCCGGAAGGCGACAAGACGGCGGCGAAAGCCAACTCGCGGCTGGAGACGATCCAGGATCTGGCCGAGCTGATCGAAGCCAAGGGCGACTCCGCGGCACTGGATGCTTGGGTCGCGCGCTGGACCAAGCCGGAGGTGGGACCGAGCGAGCGGCTCTGGGCACTGTATTTCTCCGGGGCGAGCAAGCCTCTGCTCGATGAAGTGGAAAAGATGATCGCCACGCGGAAGGACGATGCCGGGCCGGTGAATGCGTTCATCTGGCTGGCGCTGCAAACGGGGGAATTCGAGCGGCTCGGCGCGTGGAATGCGGATCGCCAGCGCACGTCGTCCGAGCGGGATTTTCTGATGATCGCCTTCGAGCAATACCTCGACGAACATCAAGGTCCGGTGCCGGATGGGCTGGTCGAGAAGCTTTTCCCCGAAGGCCAGCGGATCAATCTCTGGCAGGCCGCCTCACAACTCGCCCAACACGGCAACCTGCAGGCAGCGGTGAAGATCGGCGCCAGCGTCCTGAGTCATCTGCCATTGCAACGCGCCGATGTCGCGGTGGAACTCGCCCAATGGCAGCTCCAGCTCGGCGATCTCGACGGCGCG
>Ga0209050_1002193_pt1 | contig 17607 bp, 14 predicted proteins | sample Araplavi_mTSA_r2_FD_184276 | JGI IMG/M metagenome (GOLD analysis project Ga0209050, IMG submission 184276) | Arabidopsis root microbial communities from North Carolina, USA - plate scrape MF_Cvi_mTSA_r2 (SPAdes) (version 2) | ecosystem: Host-associated > Plants > Roots > Endosphere | place: USA... | reverse complement strand
TTGCGGTCTTCTTGGCGGCGGCCTTCTTGGCGACCTTGCGGACCGCCTTCTTTGCCGTCTTCTTCACTGCCTTGCGGGCAGTCGCCTTCTTGGCTGCCTTCTTTACCGTCTTCTTGGCCGCCGCCTTCTTGGCGACCTTCTTCACGGCCTTCTTGGCAGCCGCCTTCTTGGCGACCTTCTTTACGGCCTTCTTGGCGGCCGGCTTTTTCTTCGCAGCTTTCTTGGTTGCCATGGGATGGCTCCTCGTCAGTGATCTATGGAGTTGAAACGCCCAGGTAAAGCAAACCCGCCACTAGTGTGCGGGGACCGCCGTCGCGTCGTGCGCGTCGTGACGGATGCGGGGATACCTGCCCCAGGGTGCCAGGCAGGTATCGAATTGGGGGTGCGCTTGCATTTCACCGGAGGAAGCGACGCCGACTCCACCGTCTTGGGACGCGCGGCGGATGTTCTGGTTGTGCTTCGCGACTGGATGTCGATTCGGCTCACTCTGTTCGCAGGCAAGGTCTGCTGGGCGAAACCTAATCACGCTTTTTTTCACTGTCAACAACCCCCGCGAAAAAATTTCACGCCGATGCCCTTCCACGTGCCTCGGCAAGACCCTCTGCAAGCGCCCCGCGCCGCCTCCGCGACGGTCGACGATCACGTGCGCACGTACGCCCGGAAGCGGAAACGTTGAAAGAAAAACACTTAAAAGAAGCACTTTCGCATCAGACACAGCGGGCAACGGCGAGTGGGCCTCGCCAACCACCGCGCGCAGCGAGGGCCTCGCCGCCGCTTCCCGCACGGCGGCAAAACGAAGGCGAAATCTTTTCACATCCGCCAACGCTTTTTGCGTCCGGATTTGCAGAACTGCGCAAACTTTTGGACGGTTGTCGGCGCCGATCGGGTGCCGGTTGCGCGCATCGTTGCCCCGCATCGAGGGCGGCCGACACGCGTTCGTGTGGTGTTGCCTCACCGCTCAGCCGTCACGCATGGATAACGCATTGCGCCGCGGCAACCGGTCGTCGCCGCGCGCAGGCAAAAAAAAACGACCGCCCAAGGCGGTCGTCTTTTCAAGGCGGGGGACGATCAGTGTTCGTCGTCGTCCAGCACTTCGGCGTAGTCGTCCGGACCCAGCAGGTCGTTCAACTCTTCCTTGTTGGACAGTTCGACCACGTAGATCCAGCCGTCGCCGTAGGCGTCTTCGTTGATGGTTTCCGGCTTGTCCGACAGTGCGGCATTGACCTCGACCACGGTGCCCGAGACCGGGCTGTAGACGTCGGAGGCAGCCTTGACCGACTCCACCACCGCGATCTGCTCACCGGCCTTCGCCTCGGCGCCGACCTCGGGCAGTTCAACATAGACCAGGTCGCCGAGCAGGCCCTGGGCGTGGTCGGAAATGCCGACGGTGACGCGGCCGTTGCCTTCAACGCGCGCCCACTCGTGGGACTTGAGGAATTTGAGGTCGCCGGGGATCTCGCTCATGGCACTGCTCCGAAGAATTTCAGGGGGTCAGGAAAACGGGGATAGTGTAACCAACCGGCGCGGACTGCCGACAGGCCGCGCCGGGTAACGCGGCCTGGCTCAGCTTTCCAGCACGCCGGGCTGGGCCTGGCCTTCGCGCACGAACGGGAACTTGACCACGCGCACCGGCACCTGCCGGCCACGGATGTCCACGTGCACCTGGCCCAGCTCGCCGGCCGGTACACGTGCGAAGGCGATGCCCTTGCCCAGCGTGGGCGAGAACGTGCCGGACAGGATCTCGCCACTGCCGCTGGCGGTGATGACCGCCTGGCCGTGGCGCAGCACGCCCTTTTCGTCCATCACCAGGCCAATCATCTGGCGGGCGTCGCCGGCCGCCTTCTGCGCCTCCAGTACCTCGCGGCCGATGAAGTCACGGCCTTCGTCGAGCGCAACGGTCCAGGCCAGCGCGGCTTCGAACGGGCTGATCGCCTCGTCCATGTCCTGTCCGTACAGATTCATGCCGGCTTCCAGACGCAGCGTGTCGCGCGCGCCCAGCCCGGCCGGACGCACGCCGGCCGCTGCCAGTGCGTTCCAGAACGCGATGACCTGGTCCTGGGCAACCAGGATCTCGAAGCCGTCCTCGCCGGTGTAGCCGGTACGGGCGACGAACAACGGAGCCCCACTGGTGGCGGTCGCCTCGACCGCAGCAAAGCGGCCCAGCTTCTGCAGCGCAGCGCGGTCGCCTTCGGCGACCAGGCCGATCACCCGCTCGCGCGCGGTCGGGCCCTGCACGGCGATGATGGCCAGGTCTTCGCGCTCGGTCACCTGCACATCGAAGGCCGCCGCCTGTTCGCGGATCCAGGCCAGGTCCTTCTCACGGGTGGAAGCGTTGACCACCATGCGGAAGAAATCCTCGGCCAGGTAGTAGACGATCAGGTCGTCGATCACCCCGCCCTGGGCGTTGAGCATGCACGAGTACAGGGCCTTGCCCGGCACCTTCAGCTTGTCCACCGAGTTGGCCAGCAGCCGGCGCAGGAAAGGACGCACCTGCGCGCCACGCAGGTCGACCACGGTCATGTGGCTGACGTCGAACATGCCGGCATCGGCACGCACCAGATGATGCTCGTCCAGCTGCGAACCGTAGTGGATCGGCATGTCCCAACCGCCGAAATCGACCATCTTGGCGCCGAGCGCGCGGTGGGTATCGTTGAGTAGCGTCTTCTGGGTCATGACCACGGTCCGGAAAAAATGGATGGTGCCGGACGGTGCCGGCAGACACGCATTATCCCAGAAGCGCCGCGGCAGCGCCTGCGGCGGTGCGCCATGCAGGCATCCCGTAGCGCAGCCACGCGCAGGGCGTGGCTGCACGGTTAGGCCTGCTGCACCTTCAGCGTCATTCCATCCACGGCCACCACCCGCACCGGGGTGCCTGCAGGCAGGTCAGGCCCGGCCACGACCCAGAACGCATCGTCGACCCTGGCGCGGCCGATGCCGGCCACGATCGGCTGGTCGAGCGACAGCACGCGGCCGATGAGCTGCTCGGCGCGACGGTTCAACAGCGGTGCATCGCTTTCACGCGCGCGTTTGCGCCCCCACTGCCGGTAGCACTGGATCGAGACCACACTGAGCACGACGAACGCCACCACCTGCCACAGCAGCGGAATGTCGGCGAACACGGCTACCAGCACGAACACCGCCGCCGCCCCGATTCCGATCCACAGCATGAAGGCACCCGGTGCCAGCGCTTCGGCGGCGAACAGCAGCAGGGCCAGGCCGCCCCACCCCACGACTTCCCAGCGCATCTCAGCCTCCGATGCGCGGCGGCACCGCGCGGGTGGTCTTCTTCTCTTCCTGCTTGGCGAACGCTTCGCGGGCCAGTTCGGCCACACCGGCAATGGAACCGATCACGCCGCTGGCTTCCATCGGCATCAGCACCAGCTTCTGGTTCGGCGAGGTGGCCAGTTCCTTGAATGCTTCGACGTACTTCTGCGCGATGAAGTAGTTGATGGCCTGCACATCGCCCTGCGCGATCGCGTCAGACACCATCTGCGTGGCCTTGGCTTCGGCCTCGGCCAGGCGCTCGCGTGCCTCGGCGTCGCGGAACGCGGCTTCCTTGCGGCCTTCGGCCTCCAGCACCGCGGCCTGCTTTTCGCCTTCGGCGCGCAGGATTTCCGATTGGCGCGAGCCCTCCGCTTCCAGGATCTGCGCACGCTTCTCGCGCTCTGCCTTCATCTGCCGCGCCATCGCGTCCAGCAGGTCGCGCGGCGGCTGGATGTCGCGGATCTCGATGCGGTTGACCTTCACGCCCCACGGGTTGGTGGCGTGGTCGACCACGCTCAGCAGCTGGGCGTTGATCACTTCCCGCTGGCTGAGCGATTCGTCCAGGTCCATCGAGCCGATCACGGTGCGGATGTTGGTCTGCACCAGGGCGATCATCGCCACTTCCAGGTTGGCGACCTCGTAGGCGGCCTTGGATGCATCCAGTACCTGGAAGAACACCACGCCGTCCACGCGCACCGCTGCGTTGTCCTTGGTGATCACTTCCTGGCTGGGCACATCCAGCACCTGCTCCATCATGTTCACCTTGCGACCGACCCCGTACACGATGGGGATCAGGAAATGCAGGCCGGGCGACATGGTGTGGGTGTAGCGGCCGAAGCGTTCCACCGTCCATTCGTACCCCTGCGGCACCATCCGCACGGCCTTGAACAGGATCACCACGGCCACGAAGGCGAGAATCAGCGAGAACAGCACGGTCGGAAACATCGGTCACTCCTTTCCCTGGGTAACCCTGAATATACCGCTGATCGCCGGCGGCGCCCGCCTAGCCAGCGCGCGGCGCGAACATGATCACCGCCATGCCGGCCAGGCACAGCCCGACCCCAAGCAGGTCCCAGCGGCCGGGACGGATGCCGTCCACTACCCACAGCCAGGCCAGCGCGGTGCCGATGTAGACGCCACCGTAGGCGGCATACACCCGCCCGCTCGCGGCCGGGTGCAGGGTCAGCAGCCAGGCGAACAGCGCCAGGCTCGCGGCCGCCGGCAGCAGCAGCCAGGCGCTGCCGTCGCGGCGCAGCCACAGCCAGGGCAGGTAGCAGCCGACGATCTCCGCGATGGCGGTGAGCACGAACAGCAGCAGGGTTTTCACGGTCTGCCTTCGCCGGCCTTGACCTGCTCCCACAGCTGCTCCTGCGCCTGCAGGTCCAGCGCCGACATGTCCTGCCCTGTGGCAGCGGCCTGTGCTTCCATGGCGCGGAAGCGACGCTCGAACTTGTGGTTGGCCTGGCGCAGTGCCGCGCCGACATCGACCTTGGCGTGCCGGGCCAGGTTGGCGCAGACGAACAGCAGATCGCCCAGCTCTTCCTGCAACCGGGCCTGGTTGTCCTGGACCGGGCCGCGCGCGAATTCGGTGGCCACCTCGTCCAGTTCCTCGCGCACCTTGGCCAGCACCGGCACCGGATCGGGCCAGTCGAATCCCACGCGGGCGGCGCGCGACTGCAGCTTCACCGCGCGCTGCCACTCCGGCAGCCCGCGCGAGATGCCGGCCAGCGCCGAGCGGTCCTGATCGCCCTTCGCCGCGCGTTCGGCACGCTTGATCGCTTCCCAGTTGCTGCTGACGTCTTCGGCACCTTCGACCTGCACCTGCGCAAACACGTGCGGGTGCCGGCGTTGCATCTTGTCGCTGATCGCCCGCGCCACGTCGGCAAACCCGAAGGCGCCCTGTTCGCTGGCCATCTGCGCATGGAATACCACCTGCAGGAGTAGATCGCCCAGCTCGTCGCACAGATCGTCGAGGTCGCCGCGGTCGATCGCATCGGCCACCTCGTAGGCTTCCTCGATGGTGTATGGGGCGATGCTGGCGAAGTCCTGCTGCAGGTCCCACGGACAGCCCTGCCGTGGATCGCGCAGGCGCGCCATGATGCCCAGCAGGCGGTCCAGTTCAGCAGGTGCGGACATCGGTACTCCGGTCAGTCGGGAAGCCAGGTGCGCCACGGCAGGCGGGTGTCGCCCAAGGCGATGAAGTCGCCGTTCAACAGGGTTTCGCGGCGGTTGTAGCGGAACGGCTTGCCGGTCGCGGCCGAGAGCACGGCACCACCGGCCGCGTGCAGCACGCACTGGCCGGCAGCGGTATCCCACTCGGCGGTCGGGCCGAGCCGGGGATACACGTCCAGCGTGCCTTCGGCCAGCCGGCAGAATTTCAATGACGAGCCCTGCGCGACCACCTCGATCTCGCCCATGCGCGCCAGCAGCGCTTCGGTCTGGGCACTGCGGTGGGAACGGCTGGCGGCGACCCGCAGCGGCGGCAGTGCCGGCGTGCGCGTGCGCAGCACCGAGTCGTGGATGCCGTCGCGGCGGTACGCCAGTTCGCCACGCATGGCATGCCAGGCCACCCCGCTGACCGGCGCCAGCACCACGCCGAACGCGGGCGCGCCCTGGTAGATCAGCGCGATGTTCACGCTGAACTCGTCGTTCCGCTTGACGAACTCGCGGGTGCCATCGAGCGGGTCGACCAGCCAGTACGCGCCCCAGTGGCGGCGCACGTCCCACGGCACCTGCGCCGATTCCTCCGACAGGATCGGCAGGTCGGGGGTGAGCTGACCCAGACCGCGCACGATCACCTGGTTGGCCGCCAGGTCGGCGGCGGTCACCGGGCTGCGGTCGGCCTTGATCTCGACGTCGAACGGATGCGCGTACACGTCCATGATGGCTGCAGCGGCATCCTGGGCGATGGCGATCACCGTTTCGCGCAGTGCCGTGGTGAGTTTGATCATTCCCCGCGTCCCAGCCATTCCCGGGCAATGAACAGCGCGGCCAGCGAGCGGCCTTCGGAGAAGTCCTCGCGCAGCATCAGCTGGTCCAGGTCGGCCAGCTTCCAGGGCACCACTTCCAGCTCTTCGGGTTCATCGCCGACCAGCCGCTCGGGGTACAGGTCGCGCGCCACCACCAGCCAGGACTGGTGGCTCATGTAGGTCGGGGCCAGGGTCATGGGGCGCAGCACATCCAGGCGGCGCGCGCCGTAGCCGGCTTCTTCCTTCAGCTCGCGGTCGGCGGCCTGCACCGGGCTTTCGCCGGCATCGATGCGCCCCTTGACCAGCCCGAGTTCGTAGCGGTGGACCCCGGCCGCGTATTCACGCACCAGCAGCACGGTGTCGTCGTCCAGCATCGGCACCACCACCACCGCGCCATGCCCGCGACTAACCAGACGCTCGAAACGGCGGCGTTCGCCGTTGGAGAATTCCAGGTCCAGATGCTGCCGCTGGAACGGGCCGCTTTCCTCGTCCGTGATCTTGTGGATGGTGGGCAACGCACGGGTCATGCGAACTGGCTCTTGGAGATCGATAGAATGCAGGCAGGTGAAAACGTGTCCATGAGCCCGAAATGCTAGCAGACCCAGCCCCCCTCACGCTGGCCGACCGGTGGCGGCAACGCGACCTGGCCGTGCTGTGGCACCCGTGCACGCAGATGCGCGAACACCCCGACACCCTGCCGCTGGTACCGGTTGCGCGAGGTGAAGGTCCTTGGCTGATGGACCACGACGGCCGCCGGTACCTGGATGCGGTGAGCAGCTGGTGGACCAATCTGTTCGGTCATGCCGAACCGCGCATCGGCGCGGCCATCGCGCGTCAGGCCACCCAGCTGGAACAGGTGATGCTGGCCGGCTTCAGCCATGAGCCGGCGGTGGAACTGGCCGAACGCCTGCTGGCGCTCGCGCCGCGCCAGGCCGGACGCGCGCCGCTGTCCAAGGTGTTCTACGCCGACAACGGCTCGGCCGGGGTCGAGGTCGCGCTGAAGATGGCCTTCCACTATTTCCGCAACCGGGGCGAACTGCACCGCACGCGGTTCGTGGCGCTGGAGAACGGCTACCACGGTGAAACCCTGGGAGCGCTGTCGGTCGGCGACATTCCGCTGTACCGCCGCGTGTATGCGCCGCTGCTGACCGAGGCGCTGTTCGCGCCCTCGCCGGACGCCTACCTGGCCGAGCCCGGGCAGAGCGCCGCGCAGCGCGCCCACGAGGCTGCCGACCGGCTGGCCGACCTGTTCGACCAGCATCCCGGCGAGATCTGCGCAGTGATCCTGGAACCCCGCCTGCAATGCGCCGGTGGCATGCGCATGCACGACCCGGTGTACCTCAAGCGTGCCCGCGAACTGTGCGACGCCAACGGCGCCTTCCTGATTGCCGATGAGATCGCCACCGGCTTCGGCCGCACCGGCACCCTGTTCGCCTGTGAACAGGCCGGTGTGATGCCCGACCTGCTGTGCCTGTCCAAGGGCCTGACCGGCGGCTTCCTGCCGCTGGCCGCCGTGCTGGCCACCCAGGCGCTGTATGACGCGTTCCTGGACGACAGCAGGGAACGCGCCTTCCTGCATTCGCACAGCTACACCGGCAACCCGCTGGCCTGTGCCGCCGCGCTGGCCACGCTGGACATCTTTGCCGGCGAGGACGTGATCGCGCGCAACCGCAGCACCGCCGAGGTCATGCGCGCCCTGGCCGCGCCGTTCGCCGACCACCCGCATGTGGCCGATGTGCGCCAGGCCGGCATGGTGGTGGCGTTCGAACTGACCCGCAACGGCGACAAGCGCACGCCCTTCCCCGCCGAGGCGCGGGTCGGGCTGCATGCCTACACCGCCGCACTGCGGCGTGGCGTGGTGCTGCGCCCGCTGGGCAATGTGCTGTATTGGATGCCTCCCTACTGCGTGGAGGACGAACACCTGGACCTGCTGGCCCAGACCACCCTGGCCGCGATCGAGGAAGCTGTTGCATGCGCCTGACCCGTTCTTTCGTTGATGCACCGCTGGTCGTTGGCCAGACCCTTTCCCTGCCGGAGGACGTTGCCAACCACCTGGTCCGGGTGATGCGCCTGCGCGAGGGCGAAGGCTGCGTGCTGTTCAACGGCGATGGCCACGACTACAGCGCCACGCTGGTCGAAGCGTCAAAGCGCGACGCGCGGGTGAGCGTGGATGCAGCGCAGGCGCTGGACAACGAGTCGGCGTTGCCGATCACGCTGCTGCAGGGCATCGCGCGCGGCGAGAAGATGGATCTGATCCTGCAGAAGGCCACCGAACTGGGGGTGCAGGCGATCATCCCGGTCAACGCCGAACGCACCGAGGTCAAGCTGGACGCGGCGCGTGCTGAAAAGCGGCTGGCGCATTGGCGCAGCGTGGTGGTGTCCGCCTGCGGGCAGTCCGGGCGAGCCCGGGTGCCGGCGGTAGCCGCGCCGCAGAGCCTGCAGGACGCCGCGCAGTCGGTGCCTGCGGCGGCCCTGAAGCTGACCCTGGACCCGCAGGGCGAACACCGGCTGTCGACGCTGCCGGCAGCGCCGGCAGGTGTGGTGATCGCGATCGGTCCGGAAGGCGGGTGGTCGCCGCGCGACCGGCTGGCATTGCAGCAGGCCGGATTCCAGGGCCTGCAGCTGGGGCCGCGGATCCTGCGCACGGAGACGGCCGGGCTGGCCGCCATCGCGGCGTTGCAGGCCCGGCTGGGGGACCTGGGGTGAGGATGCCACCGCCCGCGGTCGTGGCTTGCCGCGTGCGGTGAATCAGGTGTCGACCTTGGGTCGACAGGCCGTCAGGCGACGGCGTGTACCTCATCGAGCGCCGCTTCCAGCGCATCCAGATCCGGCAGCAGCGCGCTCTGCTCACCCAGCAGCACGCGCATGTGCACGCCCTGCGGCAGGGTTTCTTCCGAGGCGTCGGCCAGCAGGCCGTCGCGCGGCACCGCGATCAGCTGCGGGAAGGTCTGGGTCAGCAGGGCGAAGTACGGGCGTTTGGGATTGCCCCCCAACGCCTTGAGCACCACCACCTTGTTGTTGCTGACCACCGCCTCTTCGCCCAGCCCGGACAGGCGTGCGAAGGACATCAGCGGCACGTCCCAGCCCTGCCACGCGATCTGGCCGACCAGCCATGACGGCGCGTCGGGAATCGGCGCCACCGGCACCTTGGACATCATTTCGGCCACTGTCGCATTGGGCAACAGCACGCGCTCGTTGCCTGCCTGGATCAGTACTCCGCGGATTTCGTCGTTGCTGGCGTAGCTCATGGTGTGCTTCCTGAAAGTGACTGGGCGCAGCGATTACTCGCTCACGCCCCAGCGTTCGGCAATGGCCTGTGCCAGCTGCGGCGGGTCACCGGCGGCCATGCCGGCCGCCACCACCGCGTTGGCGGCGATCGGGTCATAGCAACCCTCACCGGTCTGGCCCGCCACCCAGGCGCCGGCCACGGCCAGCGACAGCACGTCTTCCACCGCCGCTACGTCGCTGCCGCTGAGCATCACCACGGCGCTGTCCGCCGGCGGCAGCGCCGCGACCTGGATGCCCTGCGCGTCGGCGATGAAGTGCAGGCCACGGTTGCGCACGGCAACGCCGATGTCGTCGGACAGGATGTAGGCCGTGCCTGCCAGCACCGGCTGTTCGGACTCGGCCAGCAGCACCGGCAGTGCCGATACCCGCGCCATCTGCTTGACCAGGTTGCCGTAGCGGCCCCCGTCCAGGCGCATGTAGACCAGCACCGGCACGGCCAGACCGGCCGGGAGCGCGGCGAGCAGGCGGCGCAGTGCGTCGGGACCGCCGATGCCGGCCAGGACCAGCACCGCGCCAGGCGCGGCAGCACTGGGCTCGACCTCCGGCTCCAGGTCCACCAGCGACAGGCTGTCGGTGTTGAATCCGTCCGGCAACGGCGGCGCACTGACCGGCGCCGGGGGCACGACGACAGGCGCCGCCGTGTCCTCGTCGACCAGCGACCAGCTGCTGTGGTCGCCCAGCGGGGCGCGCGGGGCGGCCGGTGCGCTGGCCGGCACGGGCGGCGGCACGCTGGCTGGCGGCGCGGCGGCCGGGGCCTGCATGGCGGCCAATGCGTCTTCCAGCGAGATCGGTTCGCTGTAGCCTTCCGGCGGCGTATACAGGCCGTCGGCCGGCACGTCGCCGGCGGCGTCGAACGCCTCGCGGACATGGAATTCCAACGGCGCGTCGGCATGCAGTTCGGCCGGGGTCACCGGCAGGCCCGGTTCGGGCTGCAACAGGCCTTCCTGCTCCGAGCCCGGCGGCAGCACGTCCTGGTGGCCGTGCAGCTTGGCCACCAGGTGGCGGGCCCAGCGCTGCGCTTCCCAGCCCTCACGACGGGCGGCCAGTTCGGCTTCGTCGAAGATCACGGTCAGCGTCGGCAAGGCCAGCACCGGGTCCAGGCGTTCGAGCGCGTCCTCGATGGCCGGCTCCAGCGCGATCAGCACGGCACCGGCGTCCACGCCGCCCAGGGTGGCCGCGTCGATGCTGTTCGGGTCATCTTCCAGCACGACGGTGGCGCCGGCCTGGGCAAGCGCTTCACGCAGGCGCTCGCGCGCCGGCCCGACCCGTGCCAGCAATGCCACCGACGGCAGCGGGTTCAGGTCATTCGCGGGCACGGGCGATCCCCAGCAGGTCATACACGTTTCGCATCAGGTCCAGCTCCTGGTACGGCTTGCCCAGGTAGCGCTGGACACCGATTTCAAAGGCGCGTTGACGGTGCTTGTCGCCGCTGCGCGAGGTGATCATCACGATCGGCACGCCCTTGTAGCGTGGATCGGCGCGCATTGCGGTGGCCAGTTCATAGCCATCCATGCGCGGCATTTCAATATCCAGCAGCATCAGGTCGGGCACCCGCTCCTCCAGACGCTCCAGCGCTTCGATACCGTCGCGGGCGACGGCCACTTCGAAGTTGTGGCGCTCCAGGATGCGGCCGGTGACCTTGCGCATGGTCAGCGAATCGTCGACCACCATCACCAGCGGTGCCTGGCGGTCGCTGGCCTGTGCGGCCGGGGCGACGGGCTTGAGCGGGTTGGCCTGGTAGCGGCGCACCAGCGGTGCCACGTCCAGGATGACCACCACGCGGCCATCGCCGGTGATGGTGGCACCGTAGATGCCGGGCACCGACGCGATCTGCAGGCCGACCGGCTTCACCACGATTTCGCGGTTGCCCAGCACCTGGTCGATCGCCACGGCCGCCCGCAGTTCGCCGGCGCGGACCAGCAGCAACGGCACCTGGGCCTGGCCTTCGGCACGGGCCTGACCCTGGCCGACCAGCGTGCCCAGATCGTGCAGCGCGAATTCTTCGCCGCCGTAGTGGTAACCGCCCTCGGCCGACTCGAAGCGCTCGCGCGAGATCCGGCCGATACCGCTGACCGATGCCACCGGCACGGCGAAGGTGGTGTCGCCGATCTGCACGAACACGGCCTGGGTGACTGCCAGCGTCTGCGGCAGGCGCAGGGTGAAGGTGACGCCCTTGCCGGGGACCGAGTGGATGTCCACCGTACCGCCGAGCTGGCGCACTTCGTTGTGCACCACGTCCATGCCCACGCCACGGCCGGCCAGCTGGCTGACCTGATCGGCCGTACTGAAGCCGGGCGAGAAGATCAACGCATCCAGCTCGGCGTCGGACAGCACCGCACCGGCGTCCACCAGACCGCGCTGTTCGGCGCGGCTGCGGATCGCGTCGCGGTTCAGGCCGGCACCATCGTCGGCCACTTCCAGCACGATTTCCGAGCCTTCGCGGCGCAGGCGGATGGCGATCTCGCCTTCCTCCGGCTTGCCGGCGGCGCGACGCTGGTCCGGGGTTTCCAGACCGTGCGCGACCGAGTTGCGCAGCATGTGCTCCAGCGGCGCGACCATGCGGTCGAGCACGTTGCGATCCAGTTCGCCGTGGGTACCGTCCAGGGTCACATGGACCTGCTTGCCGGTGTCCTGGCCGGCCTGGCGCACGACACGGCGCAGGCGCGGGACCAGACCATCGAACGGCACCATGCGCGCACGCATCAGGCCGTCCTGCAGTTCCGAACTGACGCGCGACTGCTGCTGCAGCAGCACGTCGTACTGGCGGGACAGGTCGTCCAGCACGCCCTGCAGGCCGCCAAGGTCGGCGGCAGATTCGTTCAGCGCACGGCTGAGCTGCTGCAGGGTGGAGAACCGGTCCAGTTCCAGCGGATCGAACTTGTGGTCGACCTGCTCCTGCTCGCGCTGGTAGCGGGCCACGATCTGGGCTTCGGTTTCCAGATCCAGGCGGCGCAGCTGGTCGCGCAGACGCGCATTGGTACGGTCCAGTTCGCCCATGGCACCACGGAAGGCACCGAGCTGCTGTTCCAGGCGCGAGCGGTAGATCGCCACTTCACCGGCGTGGTTGACCAGACGGTCGAGCAGGTCGGCGCGCACGCGCACCTGTTCCTGCTGCGGACGCGCCAGGCTGTCCTCGTCGTTGGACGCTTCCAGCGGCACCGGAGCCGACAGCGGCGCGGAAGCGACCGCGGTGTCGATCGCCACCGGTGCGGTGTCGGTGACCCCGTCGGCGTTGCCGTTGACATCATCGCGGCCCAGCGTGCGCTGTTCGAACGCGGCGATCAGGTCATCGGGCATGGCCACGTCGCGGTGCCTGCCGGTGCGGGTCAGCATCTGGTGCAGGCGGTCGAAGCCGCGCTCCAGCAGCTGCACGTCGCTGCGGTCGATATCGGTACGGTTGGCCGCCACCGCTTCCAGCAGCGATTCGATGCCGTGGCCCAGATCGCCGATGGCATTGATGCCGGCCATGCGCGCGCCACCCTTCAGCGTGTGCAGGTCGCGCTGCAGGCCCGCAAGGGCATCGCGGTCCTGCGGTGCGGCGCGCAGCTCGCTGATCAGGCCATCGCAGTGGTCGAGCAGGTCCTTGCCTTCTTCCACGAAAATGTCGACCAGCTCGCGATCGAGCACGTTGAAGTCCAGCGAACCGGCATCGTCCAGGTCGTCGGCGGCCGCGTCGGGGGCGTCGGCGTGCGCCGTCGCCTGCGTGGCCTCTTCCAGTTCGAACAGCGGCGCCCGCGCCGTGGCGGCGTCGGCGTCGGCGTCGGCGTCGGCGTCGGCGTCAGCATCGACGTCGGCTGCCGCTTCAGCAGTGACGTCGGCCAGGGTGGCGTCTGCCTCCGCAAACGCGTCGGCTTCGTCCAGGTTCTGATGGGCTGCATCCAGGCCGAGCACCGGGGCGTCATCGGCCGATGCCTGCGCATCGGGGCTGTCGACGATGGTCAGCCCGTCGTCCAGCGCCTGCTGCAGCTCGACCGTGTCGCCGAATGCAGGGGTCTCCGGAAGGATGTCGACGAGATCGTCGTCGATCGCTTCGCCGCTGACGGCATCGGGCGACGCGTCCACCTCGACTGCCTCCGTCGCGATCGACACCGTCTCGTCGGCGCGGCCTTCATCCTGGGCAGCCGGGTCGGCATCGATGACCTCATGCAGGGCATCGGCTTCGGCAGCCTCCAGCTCGATGCTCTGGACCGCTTCTTCCGCCACCAACAGCGACGGCACGTCGGCCTGCGCGTCGGCAGCGGCCTCTGCCACGGCCACGTCATCGGTCGGGGTCGGCAGGGTGTGTTCGTAGAAGCGCGACAGGTCGTCGGCGCTGGTCAGCTCCACGCTCTCCAGGCCGGCGACGTCAACCTCGGTCTCGACCGCATCGGTCACGCCTGCCCCGGCGATGGCCGGTTCTTCCGGCGGCGCGGCGCTCTGCGCATCGAACGGGGTGATCAGGGCGGGGTCGAAGTAGGCCGACAGGTCGTCGCTGCCGGTCAATTCGTCGACCACCAGCGCATCCGGGTCCATGCCAACGGCATTGCCATCACCGGACACCACCAGCGCGTCTTCGGTGTCGGCAGGATCGATCACCGACAGCGCGTCGGCCGCCACGATCTCCTGCTGCAGGGCGGTGTCGGTGCTGTCGTCGGCAACGGCAAAGCCATCGCGGTCGTCGAACCGGGCCGAGAAGGCGGCCAGTTCGTTCGCGGTGACGTCATGCGCCTCACGCGACGCATCGGCGTCGGCATCACGCGCCGCATCGAGGTCGGCCTCGAGCGTGTCGAGCTCGTCGCTGTCCAGGTCCAGGTCCACGCCATCGTCGGCCACCAGCGCCGGCCAGCGCGCTTCGGGCAGGGTTTCGGCAAGTGCCTGCAGGCGCTGCGCGAGCGCGGCCTGCGAAGGAATCCGTGGTGCCTCGGCCTGCAGCGCAAGCATGGTGGCGCGGATCGCGGCGGCGGTCGCCGACAGGGCATCGATGCCGTCGGCATCGGGTACCACGTCTGCGGCCAGCGAACGCTTGATGAAGCTTTCCGCGCTGCCGGTGACGGCGGTGATTTCCGGCACGTCGGTCATGGCGAATGCGCCATTCATGGTGTGCACCGCGCGCAGCAGCGCATCGGTGACCGGCTGCGGCGCCGCATGGGCATCCTGCAGCCATGTCTGCAGCGTGGCGTGGTGCGCCTCGACTTCGGCCTCCAGGATCTCGCGCAGCACCTCGTCGATGTTGGCGGGCGTGCCGATGGTCTCCGCCTCGGCGCTTTCCGGCGCGGCTTCGACGGCATCGGTTGCCTCGACCGTGGCAACAGCGGCGGTCGTGTCCACCGGCGCTGCCGCCGGGGCCGCACGCTGCAGCGGCACGTGGAAGGTTTCTTCGCCGGACGCGACGCGGTCGGCGATGGCCTGCATGGCCTGCAGGTCCGCGCTGACGCGGCTTCCATCGCGCAGCGCCGCGTTCAACTGCGGCAGCACTTCATAGGCCTGGGTGACCAGGGCGACCACCGCCGGCGAGGCCGGACGGCTGCCATCGAGCACGCGGTTGAGCATGCCTTCAATCTTCCAGCTGAACTCGCCCAGCGTGCGGGCGCCGACCAGGCGGCCACTGCCCTTGAGGGTGTGGAACACGCGGCGGATCGGACGCAGGCGGTCCATGTTGTCCGGCGCCAGGCGCCAGACCGGCAGCAGGTTGCCCAGGTTGACCAGTTCTTCGTCGAACTCTTCGATGAAGACGTCGCGGATGTCCTGGTCGATGTTCTCGCCATCGTCCTCGAAACCGGCATCGATCAACCCGGCGTCGGCGTCGGCATCGGCGACATGCACGGCCGCCTGCGCGTCCACCAGGGCAGACGCCTCCACCACCGGGGTGGTCGAGAACTGCGAGGCGGCCACGTCCAGTTCGGCGAGGAAGCGGGCCGATTCGTCATCCAGCTCGATCGTGCCGATCACCGCTTCCTGCACGCCGGTCACGGCGGCCGGCGCGAGCTCGTCCGGCGCGCTCCCTGCTTCCGCCTGGGCCGACACGCCATCGTCCTGCGCCTGCAGGAAGGAGGGCAGCGACGCCACGTCCAGCGCGGTCTCGTCCGGCTGGCTGCCGGCGTCAGCGTCGTCGATCTGCAGCGACAGCACGTCGTCGGCGTTGTGCAGCGGCGCGTCGAAGGTGAACTCGATCGGCTCGTCGCTGAGTTCCAGGCTGTCGTGCTCGGCAGCCACCGGGTCGAAACCGGTTGCAACGCTGACGGACGGTTCCTGCGCGTCGGTCGCGGCACTCTCCGCGCCATCCAGCACGATCGGCGCCACCTGCGTCGTCGCCACGCCCCAGGCCGTGCCGACGTCGGCATCCTGGGCTGCGACCGGATCGAACTGGGCGAAGGTGGGGGCCGTGTCGGTGTGGACGGTCCCGGTGTGGACGCTCTCGGCATGCAGCGTCCACTGCGGCGCGTCGGCAGCCACCGGCGCGGTCGAGGCTTCGAACACCAGCGTCGGCGCGGGCTTGGCCACCGGCTCGACCGGCGCGGCGGCAGCCACCTCCGGCAGCGGATCGAAGGTCAGGTCAGGCAGCGGCGGCGGCGGAACTGCACCGGGTGCGGGCGCCGCCGGGGTCACGGCGATCTCCACCGGCGCGACCACGGGCGCATCCCAGCCGGTCAGCTCCACATGTTCGGGCGCCACCGGCAGCGCTTCGGCGCTGACGTCGGCCGGCGCGGCGTTCTCGTCCGGCAGCGGCCAGTACCGCAGGGTTTCCAGGCTGGTACGGGTGATGTCGAGGATGTCCTCGCGCCCCTGGCGGCGTTCGCGCAGGGCTTCCAGGTAGTACTCCAGGCTGGCCATCGCATCGGCCAGCGTATCCAGCTGGCGGCCGCTGGGCACGCGCTGGCGGCCGATCAGCTCGACCGAAATGTACTGGCGCACCCCCTGCAGGTAATCGGCCGGGGTGGACAGGTCGAGCATGCGCAGCGCGCCGGCGACCTCGCCGAGCAGACGCGGCACTTCATGCAGCTGCTGGTGGTTCCAGTTGGTTTCGATGAAGGCGACGAAATGCTCGCGCGCAGCAGCGAAGTTGGCGATGGCTTCATGCGCCAGCACTTCCACGGTGCGGCGGCCTTCGGCCGCGCTCGGATCATCTTCGCCGCTGCCGCCGGCGCCCAGGTGGGCGACCTGGTCGTCCAGCGAGGCGTCCACGTACAACAGCGCGCCGGCGATATCCAGCAGCAGGGTTTCGTCGATCTGCTGCTCGCCGCTGACCACGCCGCGCAGTGCGTCGCGCTGCTGCACGACCACGCCGCGGGCCACGCCCAGCCCCATCATGCCCAGGGTATCGGCGACCGCACCCAGTTCGTCCACCTGGGTCTGCAGCTGGGCCGGCTCGCTGCCGGTACGCAGGTGCAGGTCCAGCGCGTCCTTGATGCGCAGCAGCTCTTCCTTCACCGCATTGCCCACGGTGTCCAGCAGCTCGCGGTTGCGGCCGCTCAGGCTGCCGCGCGCGTGGTCGAGTTCGGCTTCGGTGGCGCTGGCGCTGTCCGGGGCGAACGCGAACAGCACGCTCTCATTGATGCCCGGCGCAGCACGCGCGGCGCGGATGTCGTTGAGCAGCGGCAACAGCACGATCGGAATGTCGCGGTGGCCGTTCTGCAGGCGTTCCAGGTAGTCGGGCAGCAGCACGCTGCCGCGCATCAGGGTGGCGCAGGCTTCGTCGCGGTCGGGCACCTCACCGGCGCCGATCGCGTTGGCCAGCTGTTCCATTTCCTCGGCCACCATGGCCGGCGCGTACAGCTCCACCATACGCAGGGTGCCCTGCACCTGATGCAGGTAGCCGGCGCAGAAGCGCATGCGGCTGCCGTCGGCCGGATCTTCGGCGTAGTACTCGACCTCGTTGCGCACCTGGCGCAGGGTCTCGTCCAGCTCCGGCTTCACCCAGCCCAGGGCGGCGTGGCTCATGGCATCGCGCAGCGTGCTCATGCCGGTTCTCCCGACAGGTGGGCGCGCGTGTCGTGCTGTGATTTCTCGCGATGCATCATCTGCTGATTCCTTCCCTCTCCGCCCTGCCCGCGGCTCACGCCGGCAGCTTGAAGTCGGCAACCGAGCGGCGCAGGTCGGCCGCCAGCTG
>Ga0209050_1002192_pt1 | contig 17608 bp, 19 predicted proteins | sample Araplavi_mTSA_r2_FD_184276 | JGI IMG/M metagenome (GOLD analysis project Ga0209050, IMG submission 184276) | Arabidopsis root microbial communities from North Carolina, USA - plate scrape MF_Cvi_mTSA_r2 (SPAdes) (version 2) | ecosystem: Host-associated > Plants > Roots > Endosphere | place: USA... | reverse complement strand
AACGCGCCTCCCGCTTTTTTGAGCGGGTCGGGCTCGGGCGCATCAATCGATGCGGTGGCCGTGGACCGGCACGTTAGCCAGTGTCGCGGGCCGCGTCAACGGCTCGGCTGGCGATTCGCCATCAAGATGAAGGAGGCGTCAAACCGCCACGGTCTTGCGCTCGACGATCCGCGGCAGCCGCACCACCGCACGCAGCCCGTGCGGCTGCACCGCCTGCAGCTCGACGGTGCCGGTGTGCCGCTCGACGATCTCCTTGACGATCGCGAGCCCCAGCCCGCAGCCGTTGCCTTCGTGCGTCGCGCGGGCGAAGCGCTCGAACACCCGCTCGCGGTCGGCCTCGGCGATGCCCGGGCCGTTGTCCTCGACCTCCAGCACCGCCTGGCTGTCCTGCGCCGACAGCCGCACCGTCACGACACTGCCGTCGCCGGCATAGCGGATCGCGTTGTCGACCAGGTTCAGCAGCGACTCGCGCAGCAGCAGCGCATTGCCGTGGATCTCGATCGGCTTCTCGTCGCCATCGTCCAGCCCGAGGTCGACGCCCGCATGCCGGCCGCGCGGCACCAGCTCGGCCGTCACCTCGCTGGCGAGGCGGCGCAGGTCGACGCGGGTGCGGCCCTGCGCGGCCACCGATTCCGGCTCGGCGCGCGCCAGCGTCAGCAACTGGTTGATCAGGTGAGCGCTGCGCGTCGCGCTCTCGTGCACACGGCGCAGCCGCGCCTGCAGCCCGGGGTTGTCGGTTTCGGTGAGTGCGAGTTCGGTCTGGCTCTTCAACCCCGCCAGCGGCGTGCGCAGCTGGTGCGCCGCATCGCTGATGAAACGCTTCTGCACCGACACGTTCTCGTGCACCTGGGCCAGCAGGCTGTTCAACGCCTTCACCAGCGCGCGCACTTCCTCGGGCGCGGCTTCGAGCTTGATCGGCGCCAGGTCGTTCGGCGCGCGGTCCTCGACCTCGGCGCGCAGCCGCGCCAGCGGCGCGAGGCCGGTGCGGATGCCGCCCCAGACGATCACCGACATCAGCGCCACCAGCCCCGACAGCGGCAGCGCGGTGTCGACCAGGATCTGGCGCGCGAGTTCTTCGCCGCTGGCCCGGCTGCGCGCCACCTGCACCAGCATGCGCTGCGGCGCGTTCTCGTCGCCGAACGACAGGTACATCGCCGCGACGCGGATGCCGAGCTGGTGCGACTTCTCCTTCATGCTGCCGTTGTAGAAATAGGTCTCGCCAAGGCGCGCATCGTTGACCGGCGGCGGCGGCAGCTTGTTGTTGCCGAGGATGAACTCGCCCGGCGGCGTGCTGACCATGTAGTACACCCGGTCGTCCGGGTCGGCCTCGATGATGTCCTGCGCGGCCTTCGGGAAATCGATGAACAGCCCGTTGCCGATCGGCTTGACCTGGCGGGCGAGCGAGCGGGTGGCGGTCTTCAGCGCGGCATCGATCGCCCGGTTGGCATAGCGGTCGGCGACGTTGTAGGTGACGTAGGCGGCGGCCAGCCACAGCACCAGCTGCGGCAGCAGCAGCCACAGCAGCAGGTGGCGGTGCAGCGAGCGGGTGCCCGGCGTCACGCCGGGCATGCGGCGCAGGGCCAGCTTGAACGGGGAGAGCATCGACGCCGGGCCGTTCCAGTCAGGCCGCTTCGGCTTCCAGCAGGTAGCCCAGGCCGCGCACCGTGCGGATCGCGAGACCCGACCCGTCGAGCTTGCGCCGCAGCCGGTGGATGTAGACCTCGATCGAGCCGGCGTTCGCATCGCCGCGGTCCACCGCCCAGGCCTCGGCGATCTGCTCCTTCGTCACCACCTTGTCACGTTGCGTGAGCAGCAGGTCCATCAGCATCCATTCGCGCGGCGACAGCTCCATCGCCTCGTTGTCGATCGCAGCGCGGCGGGTGTCGCGGTCGAAGCTCAGGCGCCCCATCTCCTGCGCCGACGCGGCGGCCGCGCTGCGGGTGCGGCGCAGCAGCGCGCGGATGCGAGCCTCCAGCTCGGGGAAGTCGAAGGGCTTGGTCAGGTAGTCGTCGGCGCCGGCGTTCAGCCCGGCGACGCGGTGGTCCAGCCCGTCGAGCGCGGTCAGCACCAGCATCGGCAGCGTCGGCCGGGCGGCGCGCACGCGCTTCAGCACCGTCAGGCCGTCGACCAGCGGCAGGCCCAGGTCGAGCACGCCGAGGTCGAACTGCTGGCGCAGCAGCAGGTACTCGGCGACGGCGCCGTTCGGGGCCACGTCGACCTCGAAGCCGGCCAGCGCCAGGTTGGCGCTGAGGGCATCGGCAAGGATGGCGTCGTCTTCGGCGAGCAGCAACTTCATGGCCGGAGCTTACCGACTTCAGTGGCGAATCCGCATCGCCGGATACCCGAACCGCCCTGGGTGCTGGCACACTGGACCGATCTCGACTGCCCCGGTGGCCCGCATGCACGACCACGCTGCACTGATCCAACGCTTCTACGAAGGCTTCTGCCGCCGCGACTGGTCCGCGATGGCCGGCTGCTACCACCGCGAGATCCACTTCACCGACCCGGTGTTCGACCTGCACGGCCCCGACGCCGGGATGATGTGGCGCATGCTCTGCACCAACGGGCGCGACCTGCGGCTCGAGTACACCGGCATCCAGGCCGACGACCGCCAGGGCTCGGCGCACTGGGAGGCGAGCTACACGTTCTCCGCGACCGGGCGCAAGGTGCTGAACATCATCGATGCGAGCTTCGAGTTCCGCGACGGGCTGATCGTGCGGCACGTCGACCAGTTCGATTTCTGGGCCTGGTCACGGCAGGCCCTGGGGGCGCCGGGGTGGGCGCTGGGCTGGTCCGGCTTGCTGCAGAACAAGATCAAGGCGAAGGCGGCTTTCAACCTCGCGCAGTTCAAGGCCAAGAACCCCTCGTAGCCCGGATGCCAATCCGGGAGGCGGTTCAAGCCATCCCGCCGTTGATCGAGATCACCTGTCCCGTGATGTACCCGGCCTCGTCGCCCGCCAGAAACCCCACCAGCGCCGCCACCTCGTCGGCCTTGCCGGCCCGTTTGGCCGGCACCAGCTGCGCGATCGTCTTGTCGTCGAAGGCCTGCGCCGCCATCGGCGACGCGATGATGCCCGGCGCGACCGCGTTCACCGTGATGCCGCGGCTCGCCAGCTCCAGCGACAGCGCCTTGGTCGCGCTGTTCAGCGCGCCCTTGGCCGCCGCATAGTTCGTCTGCCCGCGGTTGCCCATCACGCCGGCCACCGATGAGATGTTGATCACCCGGCCCCAGCGCGTGCGGATCATCGGCATCACCAGCGGCTGCGTCACGTTGAAGAAGCCGTGCAGCGACACGTCGATCACGCGGTGCCATTGCTCGTCGCGCATCGCGGGAAACACCGCGTCGTCGTGCAACCCGGCGTTGTTGACGACCACCTGGATCGCGCCGGCCTCGGCCAGCGGCAACAGCACCGCGTCGCAGGCCGCGCGGTCGGTCACGTCGAAGCAGACCGCCTCGGCCGAGCCGCCGGCGGCCTTCAGCTGCAGCGCCAGCAACTCGACCGCATCGGGCCGCGAGTTGGCATGCAGGATCACATGGAAGCCGTCGCGCGCCAGCCGGCGTGCGATCGCGCTGCCGATCTCGCCGCTCGCGCCGGTGACCAGCGCGCGCCGCAGGGCAGGGGTGTCGCTCATGGTTGCTCTCCTGATGTCAGTGCCGGATTGAGCACGACCGCGGCCCGCCCGTCGGCCACCGGCTCGCCGGCATGCTGCACGCGGAACGCATAGAGCAGCTGGTGCGCATCGCCGGCGACCCGCTCGGCCACCACCTCCAGCGCGCCGGGCAGGTCGTGCAGGTGCAGCCGGTGGCAGTGCACGCCGCGCGCGCTGGCGAGGAAGCCAGGCGAGGGCACCGCGCCGGTCGACTGCGCGAGCAACGCGCCATGCAAGGCCATCGCCTGCGCGGCGTATTCGATGGCGTTCGTCGCGAGCAGGCCCGACGCGGTGCGCAGCGGGTGGCCGGCGGCGCGGTGGCCGGTGGCGCGGCAGCGGATGGTCTGCGCGTCCCAGGCCAGCAGCCCGTCGAGCAGGCACATCGAGCCGGCGTGCGGAATCAGCGCCGCGATGCCGCGCTGATCGAGCAGCAGGGCGTCGTCGCTCACAGGAGTACCTTCGTGTTGCGCACTGCGGTATTCGCCCTTGGGGCGGCCCGGCGGGCTCATGGCTGCGACACGTCCACGCGCAACGACAGGCCGGTCTGGCAGTCGAGCACCACATGGCCTGCGCCGCCGCGGGCGATCAGTTCGAGCAGCGGCAGCGCGCGCGCCGCGGGAATCTGCTGGCGCAGCGCCTCGAGCCCGGCGTCGCTGCAGGGCGTCGAGGCCTGCGGCGGCTGCGCGGCGAGGGTCAGCCGCGCGAGCGCGCCATCGCCCTGCCGCTGCAGCACCAGCGCGACGCCGAGGCTGTCGGGCAGCGGCCGCGTCGCGTTCAGCGGCTCGGGGTAGGGCGTGTCGCTCGCGACCAGCAGCACCGGCGGCGAACGGTCTGCGTGCAGTTGCCCGGCCGCCTCGACCAGCCCGGCCGCGAAGCTGGTGTCGAAGCCGCACAGGCTGGTCGACGCGGCGCGGCCGGTGACCGCGATGTGCCAGTAGCCGGCGGCGGCGTTGTGCACCGAGTTCGTGAAGCGCGTCGGCGACACCAGCCGGTCGCTGCCGGCCAGCGCCTCGCACAGCGCATGGCAGTTCGCGCCGTCGCCGCTCGACGACGCGAACACGGTGGCGGCCAGCGCCGGGGCTATGCCGCCGCGCTGGCAGGCCTCGTCGGCCACCGCCAGCGCGATCTTGATCGCGGCCCCGGCGCGGCGGCGTTCGGCGGCCGGCAGGCGCGCCGGCGGCGGCACCGCGGTCGGCGTGCGCGCATAGGCCAGTTGCCCGCCGAGCACCTGCGCACCTTGCGCCCAGTCCGCCAGACCGGGGCCGCACAGCCCGATGCCTTGCACGAAGAGCGTGGCCATCAGGCGGCTCCGAGCACGAGGCTGGCGTTCGAGCCGCCGAAGCCGAACGAATTGCTCAGCACGCGGCGCAGCGGCGCGGCGCGGCTGTGGTCGACGTAGTTCGACTGCAGCTCGGCATCCGGCTGCCGGCGGTTCAGCCCGCCCGGCAGCAGGCCGTGCTGCAGCGCCAGCAGGCTCAGCACCGCCTCGACACCGCCGGCCGCACCCAGCGTGTGGCCGGTCGCGCCCTTGGTCGAGCTGCAGGGCGTGGCCGGGCCGAACACCGTCTGCACCGCACGGTCTTCGGCCGCGTCGTTGTTGTGCGTCGCGGTGCCGTGCAGGTTGATGTAGTCGATGTCGCCCGGCTGCAGGCCGGCACCGGCCAGCGCCTGCTGCATCGCGGCGACCGCGCCGCCGCCGTCGGGCAGCGGCGAGCTCATGTGGAAGCCGTCGCTGCTTTCGCCGGCGCCGAGCAGCCAGCCCTGCGGCTCGGCCATGCCGGGCGACCGGCGCTCCAGCAGCGCGAACGCCGCGGCCTCGCCGAGCGACAGCCCGTTGCGGCCGGCATCCCAGGGCCGGCAGATCTGCGGCGACAGCAGTTCCAGCGAGTTGAAGCCGTACAGCGTCGTCAGGCACAGGCTGTCGACACCGCCGACCACCGCCGCGTCGATCCAGCCGAGTTCCATCAGGCGCGCCGCGGCGGCGAACACCTTGGCGCTGGACGAGCAGGCGGTCGACACCACCCACTGCGGGCCGTCGAGCTGCAGCGCGAGCGCGACGAAGCGCGCCAGCGAGCCGGTGTTGTGGGTCTCGGCGTAGTGGAAGTCGGCCGGCAGCGCGCCATCGGGTCCGCGGTGGCGGTAGGCATGCTCGGTCTGCAGGATGCCGGAGGTGCTGCTGCCGAGCAGCACCGCGACGCGCTGCGAGCCATGGCGCTCGCGCGCCGCGCGCACGGCGGCCCGGAAGCCGTTCTGCTGCAGCCCGAGCCAGGCGAGGCGGTGGTTGCGGCAGTCGTAGGCTTCCAGCTCGGCCGGCAATGCGATCGCATCGACGCCGGCGACCTCGCCGACATGGCAGCTCAGCGCGACGTCTTCGAAGCGGCACGGCGCGAGCCCGCTGCGGCCGTCGCGCAGCGCCTGCAGGTGGGTCTCGTTGCCGGCCCCGAGCGCGCTCGTGACCGTCATGCGGGTGATCGCGACCGGCTTCATGTGGCGTGCGAGGTGGTGATCGGCGCCACCGCCGGCTGCGCGGTGCAGGCGTCGTCCAGCCGCACGAAGCGCAGCCCGGCCTGCTGTGCGTGCGCGATCAGCGCCGGCAGCACCTCGAGCACCACCGGCCGGCCTTGCGGCGTGCTGGCGCAGTGGCCGTCGTGCAGCAGCAGGATGTCGCCGCCGCGCAGGCCGCGCGTCAGCCGCGCCAACACGCGCTGCGCATCGCCGTCGCGGGTGTCGAAGCCGCGGCGCGTCCAGCTGGCCAGCCGCAGCCCGGCGCGGTGCAGCAGCGGGCCGAGGAACACGTTGCGCAGCCCGGCCGGCGCGCGGAACAGCGTCGGCGGCTCGCCGGTCGCGTCGTGCAGGAACGCTTGCGCCTGCTGCAGTTCGCGTGCGATGCGGCGCGGGCCGAACACCGAGAACGCATGCGGATGGCGCCAGCTGTGGTTCTGCACGCCGTGGCCGCGCTGCACGATCTCGTGCAGCAGGCCGGGGTGGGCCGCGGCGCGCTCGCCGATCACGAAGAAGGTGGCCTGCACGCCGGTCGCGTCGAGCAGCGCCAGCACCTGCGGGGTCAGCACCGGGTCGGGGCCGTCGTCGAGCGTCAGCGCGATCTCGCCGCGCGCGGCGGCCTCGGCCGGCAGCCGCGTGAGGTTGTCGCCCAGCCAGTTCGAGCGCGGCCACAGCCCGAGCAGCGTGATCGCGAGGTGGTTCAGCACGACCGCGCCGAGCGCCCACGGCCATGCGGCGGGCGTGCGCAGCACCGCGAGCAGCGCCACCAGGTGCAGGCCGGCGCTGAGCAGCAGGAAGACGGGAACGGGCCAGGTCGTCACGCGAAGCGAAGGCGAGGGCGTCGAACGGGGGAGCGACGTTGAAGGCTGCGGAAGCGACATCGATTTGGGGGGCGAGGAGCTATGCCGCCAGCAGGGCAAATCAGGGCCCGGATTGTCCCACACCGCCCGGACGGCGCGCCCAGCTGGCCGACAGCAGCAGGCACAGCGCGGTGCCCGGCGCGACCACCTCGCCGAGCGCGACCAGCAGCGGCACGCTGGAGGTGCACAGCAGCGCGAACGACGCGACGATGGTCAGGTTGGCGAGCAGCAGCGATGCCAGCGTCTCGGCATCGGCCTCCCGCGCATCCTGTTGCGCGAGCTGGTCGAAGAACAGCGCGTAGTTGGAGCCGACCGCCCCCACCAGCAGCAGCCCGACCAGGTGCAGCACGCCGAGCGCGACGCCGGCGAGCGTCAGCCCGGCCAGCACCAGCACCACGCTGGCCGCGAGCGGCAGCGCGACGCGCCACAGCCGGCGCAGCGAGCGCAGCCCGGCGTACAGGATCAGCAGCACCGCCAGCGCGCCGAGCGCGCTCTGCCAGAAGGCCTCGCGCAGGTAGCGGGCGTACAGCGCATCGAGCTCGGGCTGGATCTCGACGACGCGGGTGTCCGGCAGGCCCTGCATCGCGTCGCGCAGCCGCGCCGCGGGCAGCGCCTGCGTGCCGGCGCGCAGGCTCAGCAGCACGGTCCATGGCCGCCCGTGCGCCGCCGGCAGCAGCTGTGCCTGCAACGCGGTGGCGAGCGGCGTGCCGTCGTAGTCGGCACGCGTCAACGGCCTGGCCTGGCGCTGTGCCTGCACGTCGGCAATGAAGGGCTCGAGCCGGTCGGCCGGCAGCAGGCCGTCGACGGTCGCGAGCTTCAGCCGGGCGCGCAGCGTGTCGGCATCGGGCAGCGCGGCCTGGCGGGCGGCCTGTGTCGCCGCGGCCGGCAGCAGCCGGGTCGGCGATTCGTAGCCGGCGAGCAGGCCGGCGGCCACCAGCGGGTCGAGCCGTGCGCTCGCCTGCTCGGCGCGCTGCAGCGCGGTCGCTTCGTCGGGCGCCTCGATCGCGACCAGCGTGCCCAGTTCGGCCGCGCCCAGGTCGGCGCGCAGCGAGGCGTCGAGCGTCAGCGCCTTCGCCGACACCGGGCTCAGGTGCGTGAGCTGCCCGCGCCAGGCGCTCGGCAGGCACAGCAGCAAGGCCAGCGCCGCGGCGCCGAGGCCGCCCCAGAACCAGCGCAGCCGCGGCAGCGCGGACGCCATCCGCGCGGTGGCCTGGCCGAGGCGCATCCGCAGCCCCAGGCCGGGCGCGCCGTCGGGCGCGAGGTCGACCAGCAGGTGGCGGGTGGTCAGCGCCGCGGCCAGCAGCCCGGCCACCGAGAACACGCCGAGCTGGGCCAGCCCGCCGAACCCGGAGAACACCAGCGCCGAGAAGCCGGCCAGCGAGGTCAGCAGGCCCCAGCGCACGGTCGGCCAGCTGTGCCGCCGCCAATGCAGCGCGCCTGCGCCGGGCGCGCTGCCGGCGGCCGGGCGCGCCTGCACCAGGTAGTAGATCGCGTAGTCGACCGCCTCGCCGATCAGCGTGGTGCCGAAGCCGAGCGTCATGCCGTGCACCTGGCCGAAGCCGAGGCTCACCGCGACGGTGCCGGCCAGCACGCCGCTGGCCACCGGCAGCAGCGCGATACCGAGCGCTTTCAGCGAACCGAACGCGAGCAGCAGCAGCGCGAGCACGATCGCGCCGTCCCACAGCGCGAGCCGTTCGACCTCGGCCTTGATCAGCGTGCGCGACTGCACGCCGAGCACGCCGGCGCCGGACAGGTCGAGCGACAGCCCGCGCGCGGCCCACGGTTCGAACGCGTGGTGCAGCGCGGCGATGGCCTGCGCCTGGCCGTCGAGGTCGGAGCCGCCGGCGCGCGTGATCGCGACCAGCAGCGCGCGCGGCTGGCTGCGCGACACCCACACGCCGGCCTCGACGCGCGGCCCGCCCGACGGCAGCAGCGTCTCGGCCAGCCGCGCCATCTCGCCGGTCGGGTCGCGCCACAGCAGCGGCTTGATCCACGCGCCGGCCGGCGTGCCGAGCATCGCGGTGGTGTCGGCGATGCCGTCGCGCAAGCCGTCGACGCTGAAGCGCTGCGCATCGACCGCCGGGCTCAGCAGGTAGCGGTGGCCCATCAGCAGTTCGCCGACCGCCTTCGGCGCGCCCAGGGTGTCGCCGTTGTTGACGCTGTCGAATTCGCCGCCGGCGCGCAGCGCGGTCGCGAGGCCGCGCGAGGCTTCGCCGCGCAAGGCCGCATCGCCGCCGCGCACGCCGACCAGCATCACGCGCGCGGTGACGCCATGGCGAAGCTGTTCGAGCAGCACGCGCTGCTCGGCACTCGGCGACGACGGCAGGAAGGCCGACAGGTCGGCGACGTAGGTGGCGCGCGTCGCGAGCCAGGCGCCCAGCAGCATCGCCGCCAGCCACACCCAGGCTGCCGGCCGGCGCAAGGCCTGCACGTTCATGGCGCTCGGCTCTCGACGATCTTCATCGTCGAGCGGTCGCCGCCGGCGAGCTGCACCTGCACCTCGGTCAGCGCGGCGCGCACGCCGCTCACCGTGACGCGCGCGACCTGTTCGCGCAACAGCGGTTCGCGCGGCACCATATCGAGCGTCCACTGGTCGAGGCTGCCGCTGAACTGCAGCGTGAAATGGCGGTCGAGCAGCTCGCGGTTGCCGGTCAGCGTGCCGCGCACCGCCTCGACCAGCACCTGCGCTTCGGGCACGGTGTCCAGCGGCACGCTGCGGCTGCGGCTGCCCTGGTTCATCGTCAGCGTGTTGCCGGCCACGGCCAGGCGCTCGCGGCGCGGCTTCAGCGTTTCGCGCACGAAGGTGTCGGGCGCCGCGAAGCTGAGCCGGCCGGATGATTCCAGCGTGCGCGTCATGTCCTGCAGCGTGACCTGGCGCTGTTCGGTGAACGTGGCCTCGCCCGATTTCACCGCGGCCAGCAGCGGCAGCAGGCTGCCCAGGTCGGCGGGCGCGGCCGCCGCGGCGGTGCTCGCGAGTGCCAGCAACATCCAGACGATCCTGCGCAGGGGGGTCATGGTTTCCAGAAGTCGTAGAAGTTGAACCAGTTGAACGGATGCTCGCGGCACAGCGATTCCAGCATGCCCACATAGCGATGTTGCGCCTCGGCGATGGCCGCATCCTGCGCCTCGCGGCCGGCCGGCCGCTCGCTCAGGTCGGCCAGCGGCATGAAGCGCAGCTCGTAGCGGTTGCCGCCGAGGTACAGCCCGGTCATGAAGACGACCGGCCGGCGCAGCAGCGCAGCGAGCCGGAACGGGCCGTCGGAGAAGGTGGCGTCGTCGCCGAGGAAGGGCAGCCGGTGGCTGACCGAGCGCGCCGACGCGGCACCGGGCAGGCTGCGGTCGCCGAGCAGGCCGCCGACGCCGCCGTCATCGAGCCAGCGGCGCAGCTGCAGCATCGACTCGAGGTGGCCGAGCGCGATGATGTGCAGCGGCGTGTCGGGTGCGATCGCCTTCAGCGTGGCATTGATCATCCGCGCATTCTCTTCGTACATCACCATCGCGACCCGCAGGCCGGCGCGCGACTGGCCGAGCGCGCGCATCACCTCGAAGCTGCCGAGGTGCGCGCCGATCAGCAGCGCGCCCTGGCCGCGCGCGAGCACTGCGTCGAGGTGCCCGGTGCCTTCGATGCGGATGTCGAAGCCGTCGAAGCGCTGCTGCAGCAGGTAGACGCGGTCGAGCACGGTGGACGCGAAGGCGTGCAGGTGGCGCAGCCGCTCGCCGAACGACGGCGCGCGGCCGAGCACGCGCCGCAGGTACTGCGCCGACGCACGCGCCGGCGCGCCGCCGAACAGCAGGAAGTACAGCGCGATCGGGCCGAGCAGCAGCCGCGCGACCGGGCGGCCGAGGCCGACCGCGATGCGGCGCATCAGCGCCAGCGCCCACAGGTTGCTGCGCTCGCGCTGGCTCGTCCAGGGGCTGTCGGCAGGCGTCATCGGGGCGCGGCCGGCAGGTCGAAATGGCCGCTGGCGCGGCGTTGCACCTGCCCGTCGACAACCTGGCCGACGTCGAAGCGCAGCCGTGTCGACGCGGCATCGACCGCGTCCCACTCGATGCGCAGCTCGGCATCGGGGCCGACCGGCGCGACGAACTTGACCGCGCCGACCTGCAGCGGCGCCAGCGTGCCGCCGTGCGCCAGGATCGCCTCGACGACCTCGGCCAGCAGCAGCACGCCCGGCACGATCGGCCGGTCGGGAAAGTGCCCCGCAAAGGCCGGGTGCGAGGCCGGGATGCGCACGGTGGCGACAGGCATGCGGATCAGGGCTGGAGCTGCTCGGCCGCTAGCGCGGCCAGGCGCTGCGCCGGCAGCTTGCCGGTGGCGTCGCGCGGCAGCGACGGCAGCAGCACGATGCGCCGCGGCAGCAGCACCGGGTCGAGCCGCAGCCGCAGCGCGGCCAGCAGCGCCTCGCGCGTCAGCGTGTCGGTGACGACGAAGGCCACCGGGCGCGCGATGCCCTCGACCGTGTCGGCCGGCGGCAGCCAGAACGCGCCGTCGCGCACGCCGTCGATGCTGTTGAGCTGGAAGTTCAGGTGCGACAGCGAGCTGCGCTTGCCGGCGACGTTGATCAGGTCGTTGCTGCGGCCGAGCAGCCGGAAGCGCGTCGGCGACAGCACCTCCAGCACGTCGGCCAGCCGCGTCGGCTCCGGCACGTGGCCGCCGCTGACGATGCTGTCGGCGCCGTCGCCGGCCAGCCGCACGCCGTCGTAGGCCAGCCATTCGGCGCCGTCGGTGGTGCGGCGGGTCGCGACCTGGCCGGCCTCGGTGCAGCCGTAGATCTCGATCAGCGGTGCCTGCCAGGCGGCCTCGGCGCGCGCGGCCATCTGCGGCGACAGCGGCGCGGTGGCCGACAGCACCAGGTCGAGCGGCGGCAGCGCAACGCCGGCGTCGAGCAGCGTCTTCAGGTGGAACGGCGTGGTCACCAGCACGCGCGGCCGCGGCAGCTGCGCCAGCCCCTCGGCGATGTCGGCCGGCAGCAGCGGCTTCTCGGCGGCGAACGACGCGCCGCCCAGCATCGCCAGCAGCACCGTCGATTCGAAACCGTACATGTGGTGCGGCGGCACGGTGCCCAGCAGGCTGACGCCGGCGAGGCTGGCGCGGCCCAGGTGGTGGGCGATGCGCGCGGCTTCGGCGCGGAGGTTCTCGACCAGCAGGTCCCAGCGCTTGGCATGGCGGGTCGGCTGGCCGGTGGAGCCGGAGGTCAGCACCTGAGCGACGACGGTGTCGGGCGCGAAGCAGGGTGTGTCGGTGACGGTGTCGGCGCGGCCCGGGGCGACGTCGTCGAAGCACAGCGAGGGCAGCGCATGCGGCCCGGCGCCGGCTTCGAGCAGGCCGTGCGTGCGCGGGAACAGGCCGAGCAGGCGCTCGACCATGTCCGGCGTGTGGTTCGGCGGCATCAGGTTGAACTGGCCGCGCTGCATCGCCGCGCCGAGCGACAGTGCGAAGCGGTAGCGGTCGTTGCAGACGGCGAGCACCGCGTCGCCGTCGGGCAGGCGGCGGGCCAGCGCGTCGACGTCGGCCAGGTACTGGCGGCGGCTGATCGGCACGCCGGCGCGCCAGGCGAGCGGCGCATCGAGCGGCGCGCCCGCGAGGAGTGGCAACTGCGGTGGCAACGCAGAGGGGGCGTTCATCGCGGCGTGTCGGCGCTGGCGCGGTAGGCGCGCACGGCGTCGAGGAAGGCGACGCGTTCGAATTCGGGGTGCAGCCGGTAGCGCAGCAGGTACTCGACGACGAACATCGCGACCAGCGAGACCGGCGTCAGCACGTTGGCGAACAGCGACCACGCGGCGATCGGCGCGAAGGCGAACAGGACGAAGGAGGTGCCGGCGATCGCGACGAAGTAGATCGTCCAGGCCAGCGTGACGTGGCGCGTGTAGGCCACCATCGTCGGCTGCATCGGGTCGTGCAGACGGCGTGCGAGCTGGGTGATGAAGGGCTCCAGGCCGCCGCGCAGCGTGCGGCCGAACCACCACGCGAGCCCCAGGTGGATGCCGGCATGCTGGGCCAGGTACAGCCACGAGACCGGCAGCCGCGAGCCGTTCAGCAGCACCGCGACGGCGCCGGCGGCCAGCCCGAGCGCGACCAGCCGGTGCCCCGCATGCCACAGCCCCCCCAGCGCAGCGCCGACCATCGGCCCGAGCAAGGTGAGCAGCGCCGGCACCGAGCCGGCATCGCGGCTCACGAGGTGGTGCGCCAGCAGCGCATATGCCCCGAGGCCGACGGCGGCCAGACCCCAGCGGACGCAGGAGTTCATCGTGTCACTGCGTGCGGTGCGCGGCGATGTGGGCGGCCAGGCTGCGCAGCGACGAGAAGATGCGCAGGTTGTCCTCGTCGCCCGAGCGCAGCTGGAAGCCGTAGCGCTTGGACACGACGAGCGCCAGTTCGAGGATGTCGATCGAATCGAGCCCGAGGCCTTCGCCATACAGCGGCGCATCGGGGTCGATGGCGTCCGGGGCGATCTCCAGGTTGAGGGACTCGACGAGGAGCGTGCCGACTTCCGGCAACAGAGAGATGTCAGCTGAACTCATGCGGTCTCAGGCTACTTGCACGAAGCTGTACGGTGGGATCCGCACAATCAAAGTGCGCGATTTTAGCGGAGCCCGGGTTGCGTCATCCGGCACAGGCCGTACCATCCCCCGACCCTGGCCACCGCCCCGCCGCCCATGCCCGACCGTGTTCCTCCCGCACGTTCTTCGCCCGAACCGGCCGACGGCGTGGTGCACCTGCCGCACAGTGCGCTGACCGACTACTACCCCGACGGCGACAGGCAGGCCCGCGAGCGCTTCATCCGCTCGGCCTTCGACGACACCGCCGGCGACTACAACCGCCTCGAACGCATCCTCGGCCTGGGCACCGGCTCGTGGTACCGCCGCCAGGCGCTGCTGCGTGCGGGTCTGGCGCCCGGCATGCAGGTGCTCGACCTCGGGATGGGCACCGGGCTGGTGTCTCACGAGATCCTGCACGTGACGAAGGAGCCGCAGCGGCTGGTCGGCGTCGACCCGAGCCCGGGGATGATGGCGCAGGCCCACCTGCCGGGCGAGGTGCGCTGCCTGGTCGGCCGGGCCGAGGCGCTGCCAGTGCCCGATGCCAGCATCGACTTCCTGGTGATGGGCTATGCGCTGCGCCACATCGAGGACTTTTCGGTCGCCTGCGCCGAGTTCCGCCGCGTGCTGAAGCCGGGTGGCCGGCTGCTGATCCTCGAGATCACGAAGCCGGCCGGGCGCATCGCCACCGCGCTGCTGAAGCTCTACATGCGGGGCGCGCTGCCGCTGCTGGCGCGCTTCGTCTCGAAGGCCGAGGGCACGCCGCGGCTGTGGCGCTATTACTGGGACACCATCGCCGCCTGCGTGGCGCCGGCCGAGGTGCTGGCGACCTTGCGCGCGGCCGGCCTGCACGATGCGAGCAGGTACGTCGAACTTGGCATCTTCTCGGAATACGGAGCCCGCGGCTGATGAACCTGCCTTCGCATCAACTGACCATGACGGTGCTGATGACGCCCGACATGGCGAATTTCACCGGCAACGTGCACGGCGGCAGCATCCTGAAGCTGCTCGACCAGGTGGCCTATGCCTGCGCGAGCCGCTATGCGGGACGCTACGTGGTGACGCTGTCGGTCGACCAGGTCACGTTCCGGCAGCCGATCCACGTCGGCGAGCTGGTGACCTTCCTGGCGTCGGTCAACCACACCGGCAACACCTCGATGGAGATCGGCATCAAGGTCGTCACCGAGAACATCCGCACGCAGACGGTGCGCCATGCCAACAGCTGCTTCTTCACGATGGTCGCGATGGACGACGAGCGCCAGCCGGCCGCGGTGCCGAAGCTGGTGCCGGTGACGCCCGACGAGATCCGCCGCAGCAAGGCGGCCCAGGTGCGGCGCCAGCTGCGCCAGGAGTTCGAGCAGCGCGCGACATCGATGAAGCCTTGACGGCGTCGGATGATGCGGGCACAACTGCGGTCCTCATCAACGACACGGGAGAGGCGATGAACCTGACGAAGCGGGCTGCGGCCGAATTGATCGGAACCTTCTGGCTGGTGCTGGGCGGGTGCGGGAGCGCGGTGCTGGCTGCCGCCTTCCCGAACGTCGGCATCGGCCTGCTGGGGGTGTCGCTCGCGTTCGGGCTGACAGTGCTGACGATGGCCTTCGCGATCGGGCACATCTCGGGCTGCCACCTGAACCCGGCGGTGTCGATCGGCCTGGTGGCTGGCGGGCGCTTCAAGGCGTCGGAGCTGCCGGCCTACATTGCCGCGCAGGTGATCGGCGGCTTGTTGGGCGCCGCGGTGCTGTACCTGATCGCCAGCGGCAAGGCCGGCTTCAGCCTGGCCGGCGGGCTGGCGTCGAACGGCTTCGGTGAACACTCGCCGGGCGGTTATTCGGTGATGGCCGCCTTCGTCTGCGAGGTCGTGATGACTGGCATGTTCCTGGTGATCATCATGGGCGCGACCGACAAGCGCGCGCCGGCCGGCTTCGCGCCGATCGCGATCGGCCTGGCGCTGACGCTGATCCACCTGATCAGCATCCCGGTCACCAACACCTCGGTGAACCCGGCGCGCAGCACCGGGCCGGCGCTGATCGTCGGCGACTGGGCGCTGGCGCAGCTGTGGCTGTTCTGGGTCGCGCCGATCGGCGGCGCGGTGATCGGCGGCGTGCTGTACCGCTGGCTGGCCGGGGCCGACGACAAGCCCTGACATCGTTCTTTACACGCGGGCGGCCAACCCGCGGCCCGGCTGCGGCGTTGCTCCAGGGCGGCGCCGCCTCCGGCGCCCGGAGATGTCGATGAACCCGAAGCTTGCGCTGACGCGGCTCGCGTTGCTGACCCTGGTGGGCAGCACCCTGTCCGGCTGCATCGTCTACCCCCGGCCGTACCACGAGCGACCCTACGGCCCGCCGCCCGGGCCTCCGCCTGGCGCGGTGGTCGTGGTGCCGCAGGCGCCGCCGCCGCGCTATTCGTACAACGACAACGGCCGCGGCCAGGTCACCAACATCGAGGTGCTGCGCCAGCAGGAGCGCCCGACCGGCGGCGGCGCGGTGCTCGGCGGCATCGTCGGCGCCGCGGTGATCGGTGCGGTGATGGGCGGGCGCGGCGCGGGCGTGGTGGCCGGGGCGGTCGGCGGCGCGATCGTCGGCAACGAGATCGAACGCAACCAGGCGCCGGCCTACGACGTGTTCCGGATCTCGGTGCGGCTGGACAGCGGCGTGTGGCGGCAGTTCATCGTCTCGCAGCCGAACGGCTTGCGCGTGGGCGACGCGGTGCGCGTCGAAGGCCCCCGGATCTTCCCGGGCTGATCTACAATCCCGGCTCCCACGAGCAGCAAGGACCGAGGAAGGCAGCATGGTTATGACACCGCGAACTACGCCGGATTTCACGAAGGTTTAGTCGGCCGCGGCTCATCACGTCTTTACTCGTCATGTCTCTCGAAGCGCGGCTCACCCCGCGCTTTTTTGTTTTCAGGAGCTCCTTTCATGATTTCAGTCCAGTTGCCCGACGGTTCCAGGCGCGAGTTCCCCGGCCCGGTCACGGTGGCCGAGGTGGCGGCATCCATCGGCACCGGGCTGGCGAAGGCGGCGCTCGCCGGGCGGGTCGGGCAGGGCGATGCGGCACGCGTCGTCGACACCAGCTACCGCATCGAGGCCGACACGGCGCTCGCGATTGTCACCGACAAGGACCCGGCCGGGCTGGACGTCATCCGCCACTCCACCGCCCACCTGCTGGCTTATGCGGTCAAGGAGCTGTTCCCCGATGCCCAGGTCACGATCGGTCCGGTGATCGAGAACGGCTTCTTCTACGACTTTTCGTACAAGCGCCCGTTCACGCCGGAAGACCTGGTGGCGATCGAAGCGAAGATGACCGAGCTCGCGAAGAAGGACGAGCGCGTCGAGCGCCGCGTGCTGCCGCGCGACGAGGCGGTGGCGTACTTCAAGAGCCTGGGCGAGGACTACAAGGCCGAGATCATCGCCAGCATCCCGTCGGATGAAGACGTCTCGCTGTACCGCGAAGGAAAGTTCGAAGACCTGTGCCGCGGCCCGCACGTGCCGAGCACCGGCCGGCTGAAGCACTTCAAGCTGATGAAGGTGGCCGGCGCCTACTGGCGCGGCGACCACCGCAACGAGATGCTGCAGCGCATCTACGGCACCGCCTGGGCCACCAAGGACGAGCTGCAGCAGTACCTGCACATGCTCGAAGAGGCCGAGAAGCGCGACCATCGCAAGATCGGCCGCGAACTCGACCTGTTCCACCTCGACGAGCACGCGCCCGGACTGGTGTTCTGGCATGCCAAGGGCTGGTCGGTGTGGCAGCAGGTCGAGCAGTACATGCGCGCCGTCTACCGCGACAACGGCTACCAGGAAGTGAAGGGCCCGCAGATCCTCGACCAGGGGTTGTGGGAGAAGACCGGCCACTGGGGCAACTACCGCGACAACATGTTCGTGACCGAATCGGAAAAGCGCGACTACGCGCTGAAGCCGATGAACTGCCCGGGCCACGTGCTGATCTTCAATTCGCAGATGCGCAGCTACAAGGACCTGCCGATCCGCTACGGCGAGTTCGGCCAATGCCACCGCAACGAGCCGTCGGGCGCGCTGCACGGGATCATGCGGGTG
>Ga0209050_1002191_pt1 | contig 17609 bp, 19 predicted proteins | sample Araplavi_mTSA_r2_FD_184276 | JGI IMG/M metagenome (GOLD analysis project Ga0209050, IMG submission 184276) | Arabidopsis root microbial communities from North Carolina, USA - plate scrape MF_Cvi_mTSA_r2 (SPAdes) (version 2) | ecosystem: Host-associated > Plants > Roots > Endosphere | place: USA... | reverse complement strand
GCGCGCAGCGCCGTTCGACGCAGTCGAACTCATTGCATGTAGGTCGAAGCGAAGCCGACCGGAGGGCAATGCCCCCGGATGAATGCCGGAGCGAAGGAACCCCGAGCCTCAGCGAGGGGCCGTACGTTCGGGGCGAGCGTTTTTTGCTTCTTTTTTTACTGGGCCGGCACTCCGGGCGCTTGTAAAAAAGGGAGTCGCCGTAAGGGCGAAACCATAAGCCGCCGTTACCCAAAAAACGGATATGTACACAGTCAACAAAAGACAGGTCGGCTGTCAGGCCGCCTTCGTCGGATCGCCGCCCGGACCAAGCCCGCTCCCACAGGGGTTCAACATTGGCCCGGCAATCACATTTCAGCAGGCACAAAAAAGGCGACCCGATAGTCGCCTTAGTGCCTCACTGCCCGAACTGCCGCCCAAGCCCACCCGGTACACCGTGAATATCAGTCTCCTCCCACGGCCCCTTCGGACTGATCGACCGGCTCCAGCCGTTATCCCAACGGTAATAGGTACGCTGGCGATAAAAGGTATTGGGCTGATCATCAAGCACATAAACCCCAAGCTTCGGATCCCAATGGCTATTGCCCCCCGGTGGTGGCGCAAAGCTGGCAGAGGTGCGTGGCAGCGGCTTGGAGGGTTTTACCGGAACAGACGGCTTGCTCGGTACCGGCGACGTCGATGGCGTGGGGCTGGGCTGCGATCGCGGAATCGGCGGCGGAGCCGTTTGCTCCGGTGGTCGCTGGACCGCACAAGCGCTTAACCCCAAAACGACGCTGAGCAGGGCAATACGAGCGATGGCGGTCATGGTAGCGTTTTCCTGTTATTTGTCCGGGCTGTCGATGGTCAGTGTTTGCGGCGCGGTGGTGCTGCTGGCCAAGGGCTGGCTGCGACCGATCCACTCGCCGGCGGTCGGTTTGCCGGCACGGGAAATACGCGCAACCAGTTGGACTTCAGGGAAGTTCGACAGTTTCAATTGCGGCATCATCGCGTCGGCATCGCTCAGCTCGACGGTCACCGGCAGGTCAGCCACGGTCATGCGCTTGACCGCCAGCGGGGCCGGCGGACCGGAGACCGCACGGGCGAAGATGAACACGCTGTCGCCCGGCTGGACTTTGGTTTTGAGCTCCGCCGCCAGATCGACGCTGACCTTGAGCAACGCCGCGCTCTTGGCCGCCGGTGCTTGCGCAACCTTGCCACCACTGGCCACCAGTTTCTCCGTGGCCCGGGTGATCCCGCCTTGCAGCGCCTCCCGGGACGGGTCGTCCGGCGGTAACTGCGCCAACAGGCGATTCCAGTAATCGATGGCGTCCTGATAACGTTCGCCTTCAAACGCGGCAATGCCGAGCAGGCCGAGGCTGGTAACTTCTTTCGGATCGGCCTTGAGCGCTTCGTCGGTCAGGGCCTGGACCTTGTCCGACCACTTCTTGCCATCGGCGAAGTACTGGGCCTGGGCCCATTGACCGAGCAATTCGGGCTGACGACCGGCCAGGTTCACCGTGCGCTCGAACATCTTCGCCGCGTCCGCCGGGCGATCCTGCGCCATGTAGGTGCGACCGAGGAAGTACATGCCTTCGGCGGAATCCGGTTGAGCGGCGACCACACGCTCCAGGCGCTGGGTCATTTCTTCCATCGACTTGGGTGCCTGGGAGAATTCGCGGGTCAGTTCGACCTTGTCGCTGGCGCCGTAATGCATGTACAGCCCCAGGCCCAGCACCGGCACCAGAACGGCCGCCAGCAACGGCAGGGGTTTGCCCAGTCGCGACACCCGCGGCGCTTCGACGCCTTCGGTGTCCGCCAGCAACTCACGGGCGGCTTCGGCGCGACCGGCGTCCATTTGCGCCGCATCGAGCACGCCCTCTTCCTGCTGAGTCTGCAACTCAGCCACGCGCTCCTGATAAAGCGCGACGTTCAAGGCGGTACGATCCTCTTCACGCTGGGCACGACGGCTGCGCAAAACCGGGATCAACAGAAAACTCAGGGCAACCAGAAGCAGCAGACCTGCAGCGAGCCAGAAATCAATCATTCTTGGTTTTATCCAACAGGTGGTCGAGGCGCGAGCGCTCCTCGGCAGACAGCGAGTCCGGGGTGCCGGCGCGTTGCACGCGACGACGGCGGACGATCACCGCGATGATCACGACACCCCCCAGCAGCAAGCCGGCGGGGCCGAACCAGAGCAAGGCAGTCTTGGCGTTCAACGCAGGTTTGTAGCGGACGAAGTCACCGTAGCGGTCGACCATGAAGTCGATGATCTGCTGGTTGTCCTTGCCTTCGCCGAGCATGCGGAAAATTTCTTTGCGCAGGTCGGCGGCAATCGGTGCGTTGGAATCGGCAATGTCCTGGTTCTGGCACTTGGGGCAACGCAGCTCCTTGGTCAGCTCGCGGAAACGCTCGCGGTCACCTTCCTTGGCAAACTCATAGGTGTCGATGGCCCCGTGGGCCACACCGGCCATACTCAAGCCCAGGACAGCGGCAGCAATCCAGCGCTTCATGGCTTGGCCTCGTCGACCAGCGCCTGGTACTTGCCCGCCAGTTTTTCGCGCCAGACCTGCTCGTCGATCACGCCGACGAACTTGTCACGGATGATGCCCTTGGCGTCGATGAAGAAGGTTTCCGGCGCGCCGTACACGCCGAGGTTCAGGCCCAGCGAGCCTTCGTCATCACGGATGTCCAGCACATACGGGTTGTGGAAGTCCGTCAGCCACTTCAAGGCATCGGCGTTGACGTCCTTGTAGTTGATGCCGTAGATCACCACGCCCTGCTTGGCCAGCTTGTTCAGCACCGGGTGCTCGACCCGGCAGGAAATGCACCAGGTGCCCCAGACGTTGACCAGCGCCGGCTTGCCCAGAATGTCGGCACGGGTCAGGGTCTTGTCGCCCTGCACCGACGGCAGGGAAAACTCCGGAAACGGCTTGCCGATCATGGCCGAAGGCAACTCGGCCGGATCCAGGTACAACCCACGGTAGAGAAACACGGCAACCACCAGAAAAATCGCCAGTGGCAACAACATCAACCAACGCTTCATGCAGTGGCTCCCGACATGCCCAGTGCTTCGCGCACGCGGCTTTTGACCTTGACCCGATAACGCCGATCCAGCGCCGCCAGCAACCCACCTGCACCTGTCAGCAAACCACCGAACCAGATCCAGCGCACGAACGGCTTGACGTGTACGCGCACAGCCCAGGCGCCGTTACCCAGCGGTTCACCTAGGGCGACATAGAGGTCGCGGGTGAAACCGGCGTCGATGCCCGCTTCGGTCATCACCGAGTTCTGCACGGTGTACAGGCGTTTTTCCGGGTGCAGCACGCTGATTTCCTTGCCGTTGCGGATCACCCGGACGGTGCCCTTGTCGGACGTGAAGTTCGGGCCTTCGAAGTGCTTCGCGCCTTCGAAGATGAAGTGATAACCGGCCAGGTCCATGGACTCGCCCGGCGCCAGGCGCAGGTCGCGCTCGGCACTGTTCTGGCTCGACAGCACGACACCCAGCGCACACACGGCAATACCCAGGTGTGCGATCTGCATGCCCCAGTAGCTGCGGGTCAGGGTGGGCAGGCCTTTGATCAGGCCTTTGTGGCGGGTCTTGTCGACAATGTCACGCGCACCGGCCAACAGCACCCAGGCGGCGAGCATGAAGGTCGCGAGCACTGCCCAGTTGAAGTCGCCGTACGCGACGCCAGCCACCACGGCCATGGCCGCACTGCCGAGCAATACCGGCGTCAGCATGCTCAGCAGCCATTTCACCGGGGTGTCTTTCCAGCGCACGATCACGCCGACCGCCATCACCACCATCAACAACGCCATCAACGGAATGAACAGCGCGTTGAAGTACGGCGGGCCGACCGACAGCTTGGCGCCGGTCATGGCATCGAGAATCAGTGGGTACAAGGTGCCCAGCAGGATCATCGAGGCGGCCACCACCAGCACCAGGTTGTTGCCCAGCAGCAGTGTTTCCCGGGACCACAGGTTGAAGCCGACCTGGCTCTTGACCACCGGCGCGCGCAGGGCGAACAGCGTCAATGAACCGCCGACCACGAACAGCAGGAAAATCAGGATGAACACGCCGCGTTCCGGATCGGAGGCAAAGGCGTGAACCGACGTCAGCACCCCGGAGCGCACGAGGAAGGTGCCCAGCAGGCTCAACGAGAACGCAGCGATGGCCAGCAACACCGTCCAGCTCTTGAACACGCCACGTTTTTCCGTGACCGCCAGCGAGTGAATCAGCGCGGTACCCACCAGCCATGGCATGAACGAGGCGTTTTCCACCGGGTCCCAGAACCACCAGCCACCCCAGCCGAGTTCGTAGTACGCCCACCACGAACCGAGGGTGATGCCGATGCCGAGGAACGCCCAGGCCACGATCGTCCACGGACGCGACCAGCGCGCCCACGCGGCATCCAGGCGACCGCCCATCAGCGCAGCGATGGCGAAGGCGAAGGCCACCGAGAAACCGACGTAGCCCATGTACAGCATCGGCGGGTGCACGATCAGGCCGATGTCTTGCAGCAAGGGGTTGAGGTCGGCACCGTCGCTGGGCATTTGCGGCAGGATGCGTTTGAACGGATTGGAGGTCATGATCAGGAACAGCAGGAAACCGGTGCTGATCATGCCCATCACCGCCAGCACACGGGCCAGCATGACCTGTGGCAACTGCCGGGAGAACACCGACACCGCGAAGGTCCAGCCACCGAGAATCAAGGCCCACAACAGCAAGGAACCCTCGTGGGCACCCCACACCGCACTGAACTTGTAGTACCACGGCAAGGCGCTGTTGGAGTTGTTGGCCACATAGGCCACGGAGAAGTCATCGACCATGAAGGCGTAGGTCAGGCAACCGAAGGCAAACAGCAGAAAGCTGAACTGCCCCCAGGCGGCCGGCTGGGCCAGGCTCATCCACAGCCGGTCACCGCGCCAGGCACCGAGCAGCGGGACCACGGCCTGGGCCAGGGCGAAGCACAGGGCCAGGATCATCGCCAGATGACCCAGCTCGGGAATAAAGATGCCGGATGTCATGGATCAACCCTCCTTCGCGGGCGTTGGAGCCGATTGACCGCTGTCTTTCAACGCTTTGGTCACTTCCGGCGGCATGTACTTCTCGTCGTGCTTGGCCAGCACTTCATCGGCCACCACCACGCCATCGGCATTGAGCTTGCCCAGGGCGACGATGCCCTGCCCTTCGCGGAACAGGTCCGGAAGGATGCCGCGATAGGTGATGGTCACGGATTTATTAAAGTCGGTGACGACGAATTTCACATCCAGGGAATCGCTGGAACGCTCCAGCGAGCCCTTTTCGACCATGCCACCGGCGCGGATGCGCGTGTCATGCGGGGCTTCGCCGTTGGCGATCTGGGTCGGTGTGTAAAACAGGTTGATGTTCTGCTGCAGGGCGCTCAGGGCCAGGCCAACGGCAGCGCCGACCCCGACCAGGATCGCGAGAATGATGATAAGACGCTTTTTGCGCAGCGGATTCACTTGCCGTTCTCCCGGCGCAAACGACGCGCCTCTTGTTGCAGATACCGCTTGCGGGCCAGGATCGGCGCCGCCACGTTGAGGGCCAATACCGCCAGGCAGATGCCATAGGCTGACCAGACATACAGGCCATGATGACCCATGGCGATGAAGTCGCCGAATGAAGCAAAACTCATCGAGCGACCTCCAGGCTGTTTTCCACTTCGGCCTTGACCCAACTGGCCCGGGCTTCACGCTTGAGCACTTCAAGACGCATGCGCAGCAGCAGGACCGCGCCGAAGAAACAGTAGAAACCCAACGCCGTCAGCAGCAATGGCAGCCACATTTCGGCTGGCATTGCCGGTTTTTCGGTGAGGGTGAAAGTTGCACCCTGGTGCAGGGTGTTCCACCACTCTACCGAGTACTTGATGATCGGGATGTTGATCACGCCGACAATCGCAAGTACTGCACAGGCCTTGGCCGCGCTGTCACGATTGCTGATCGCGTTGCCCAGCGCAATGAGACCGAAGTACAGGAAAAGCAGGATAAGCATGGACGTCAGGCGCGCATCCCAGACCCACCACGAGCCCCAGGTCGGTTTGCCCCAGATCGCCCCGGTGACCAGCGCAACCGCCGTCATCCAGGCGCCGATGGGCGCCGCGCATTGCAGGGCGACGTCGGCCAGTTTCATCTTCCACACGAGGCCAACGATGCCGCACACCGCCAGCATCACGTAGATGGACTGCGCCAGCATGGCGGCCGGAACGTGGATATAGATGATGCGGAAGCTGTTGCCCTGCTGGTAGTCCGGCGGCGCGAAGGCCAGGCCCCAGACCACGCCAACGCTGATCAGCAGCAACGCCGCGACGCTCAGCCAGGGCAGCATTTTGCCGCTGATGCCGTAAAACCATTTGGGCGAGCCGAGCTTGTGAAACCACGTCCAGTTCATACTGTTTCCATCACGGTTGCTCTTTACTGTGAAGAGCGAGGGTCTTTACTGGTTGTTTTTTAACCAGACCTCATTATTCGCCGACGCTGATCTTCAGGCCAGCAGCTATTGCAAAGGGTGTCAGGGTTATCGCCAGGGCGGTCAGGCTACCAAGCCACAACAGATAACCGGTCGCCGGCATTCCCTGCAAGGCTGCCTGCAAGGCGCCACTGCCAAGGATCAATACCGGGATGTACAACGGCAGAATCAGTAGCGCCAGCAACAGGCCACCGCGCTTCAAACCGACCGTCAGCGCCGCACCCACTGCACCGAGCAGGCTCAGTACCGGTGTACCGAGCAGCAACGAAAGCAGCAACACCGGCAGACAGGCGGCAGGCAAACCGAGCATCAGCGCCAGCAAGGGGGCCAGCAAAACCAGTGCCAGGCCGGAAAAAGCCCAGTGTGCCAGCACTTTGGCCAAAACCAGAAGAGCCAGGGGGTGCGGCGAAAGGACCCACTGCTCAAGCGATCCATCCTCGAAATCACTGCGGAAAAGCCCGTCCAGCGAGAGCAGGACCGATAAAAGTGCCGCCACCCAGACCAGCCCCGGAGACAAGGTTTGCAACAATTGAGACTCGGGACCGACGGCCAACGGAAACAACGAAACGACGATGGCAAAGAACACCAGCGGATTGGCCAGCTCCGCCGGACGGCGGAAAAGCAGACGCGCCTCGCGGGCGACCAACAGGCCGAACACACTCATACGGCCCAGCTCCCCAGATCGATGTCGCGATAACCGGCCGGCATCCGGCTCAGTGTGTGGTGAGTGGTCAACACCACCATGCCGCCGCGTTCGCAGTGGCCGGCCAGGTGTTCTTCGAGTTGCGCCACGCCCTGTTTGTCGAGGGCGGTAAAGGGTTCATCGAGGATCCACAGCGGCGGGCTATCCAGATACAGACGCGCCAGCGCGACGCGGCGCTGTTGACCGGCAGACAGGGTGTGACAAGGCACATCCTCGAATCCGCGCAGCCCGACTGCAGCCAGCGCCTGCCAGATCGCCTCCTGGGTCGCCGGCTGATGCAAGGCACACAGCCAGCTCAGGTTCTCTTCCGGCGTCAGCAAATCCTTGATCCCGGCGGCGTGACCGATCCACAGGAGGTTGCGCGCCAGTTCGCCCCGTTGCTCGTTCAGCGGCTGGCCGTTGAGCAGCACCTGACCGGCGGTCGGCTGCATCAGCCCCGAGAGCAGGCGCAACAGACTGGTCTTGCCACTGCCGTTGGGGCCGCTGATTTGCATCATTTCGCCACTGGCCAGTCTCAAATCGAGATTTTCGAAGAGCAGCCGAAGGTCTCGCTCACAGGCAAGGGCAACGGTTTGCAGGACAGGACTGGTCAAGGGTTCACGGGCCTTATACGGTTCAAGTCGGCACGGGCGCGGCCGTTAAAGAGATGCAGCATAGATGCAATGACGTCTTGTTCTAGAGAGCTGCGTCAAACAATTGCAAAGTTTTCGCCATTTTTGGATACAACGGCGCGGCATTATACATGCCAGGCCCTACTCTAAAGAGTGCATTTTCCTCAGGTTGTGACCGCGTATGACAGGCGAAATGAACATCCTCCCGCTACCGCAGCCCCTCCCGGCGGCCTCACGCCCGCAGGTGCTCAGCGGTGAGTTGCTCAAGTTGCTGACGCCGGTGGAGGGGCTGATCAGCGTCGGTCAAACCGCCCAGGCCGAAGTGTTGTCGCTCAAGCAGGCGGACCAGACTTTCCAGATGCTGCTCAAGGTCACCCTCGACAGCGGCCGCCAGACCACGGTCCAGACCACCAGCAATCAACCGCTGGCCCAGGGCACCACGCTGCTCGTCACCCAGCCCTCGGCCGGCAACCTGGCCGTGACGGTGCAACAGGCCATCGCCTCCAGCGTCGCCACTCTCACCCGCCTCGACACCGCGCAACTGCCCGTTGGCACCCTGCTGCAAGGCAAGGTGCTGACCTCGCAAGTGCTGCCGCAGGTTCCCGGTCAGCCCATGGTGTTTCGCTCGATGGTGAGCCTGCTCAACACCGCGTTGAGCGGCAGCACCCTGAGCATCGACAGTCCGCAGCCCTTGCGCATCGGCACCTTGTTGAGCGCGCAGGTGCAAGACAGCCAGACATTGACATTCGTGCCCCTGAGCAGCCGCCAGGAACAACTGGCGGTCACCCGGCAACTGGTCGACCAGCAAAGCCGCCAAGGCTCGCTGGATGGCTTGCTCAAACTCCTGCAGAACCTTGCGCCCTCGGACCAGACCTCCACCGAACTGCGCAGCGCCGCTGCCCGGTTGCTCGCCGGCCTGCCGGATGTCCAGCAACTGAGCACCCCCAAGGGCCTGGCCCTGGCGCTGGCCAACAGTGGTGCGTTCCTCGAAAGCAAACTGCTGAACGGGCAAAACCCGACACTCGCGCCGGACATGAAAGGCGACCTGCTCAAACTGGTTGCGCAGTTGAGTCAGGGCTTGCCGGCCAACACCAGCCTCAGCGCAATCATCGCCGCCAATACCCTGGCCCAGGCGATGCCGAATTTTGTCCGCAATGCCCTGGGCATGCTCGGCCAGGTCAGTGCCAAACCGTCGCCGAGCGGTTTCCCGCTGCCCGAACGCCTGCTGCAAAGCGCCGAGGGTGAAAACGACCTTGAACACTTGCTACGCCTGGCCGCCGCTGCGGTTTCACGCCTGCAAAGCCATCAGCTGTCGAGCCTGGAACAAACCGGCGTCACCGCCGACGGACGGCTGATGAGCACCTGGCAACTGGAAATCCCGATGCGCAATCTGCAGGACATCGTGCCCTTGCAGGTCAAGTTCCAGCGCGAGGACGCCCCCGAGAAACAGCAGCCAAAAGAACGTCGCGAACAAGGCGAACCCAAGCAACAGTTGTGGCGAGTCGAACTGGCCTTCGCCATGGAGCCTTTGGGGCCGCTGCAAATCCAGGCACAACTGATCAAGGGCAGCCTCTGCGGCCAGCTCTGGGCCGAACGGCCGTACACCGCCAGCCTGATCGAAAACAACCTGGCCAGGCTGCGTGACCGCCTGCTGTCCGCCGGCCTGCACGTCGGCGACCTGGACTGCCACCTCGGCAGACCACCCCAAGGCCCCCAAACCCGCCTCGAACAACGCTGGGTCGACGAAACCGCATGAAAAACCCCAACACCCCACGCCAGGCCATCGCCCTCAAATACGACGGCACCCACGCCCCCACCCTCACCGCCAAGGGCGACGAAGAACTGGCGGAAGAAATCCTGCGGATCGCCCGCGACTGCCAAGTGCCGATCTACGAAAATGCCGAGTTGGTGAGACTGCTGGCGCGCATGGAACTGGGGGACAGCATTCCGCAGGAGCTGTATCTGACGATTGCCGAGATCATTGCGTTTGCTTGGAATCTGAAGGGGAAATTTCCGGTGGAGCAGGATCCGCAATTGCCCTTGCAAGAAAAAGACATAACGGAACGAGGCGACAACTACTAATTACCTGACATATCGCCACGTAACACGGCGCATATAGGTTTGTACCACCCCTGTTCTAATTCAAACGAGCGCGCCACTTCAGGTTCGCCCACTCAAACAGACCTAATTGACCATAATCAATTAAATCCAAAGGAATTCCGCCAGCTGTCAGATTAAGCGCTTTCATTCCAACACGACCTACCCGCCAATAATACTCCCCAACGGGATTATTAACACGATGAACCAGTAAAATTTGATTACCTGTTGCTGACGTTCGCGCATAAGGCTGTATATCGGCCCACGCCAAAGAACCCTCTTGATAGACTGGAGATTCAGATGGCGTAAATGACCCATCACCATTATTGACAAGCTTCCAAAAATTAGTTGCTGCCCCATCGGCACTTGCGTGTAAAACCCAAGCGTCCGTCAAATGAGTAACAGGTGAGGTAACCGTGACAATTTTTGATCGAACATAGCGAAAATTCACATAATTACTTGGCTGACCAACATCAAACCCGTCCCCCGTACTTTTAAGTATCGACAGCCTCAAATGCTCATCAATTGAGTCAAAAGCAAGTACATCTGCAAAACCATCCCTCCCCAAATTAGCCACAGAAAGATACGCAGCCTTGTCAAGACCCGTTGCTTGAGCCCAAAGATCAGGAGCACTCAGACTTCCTCCTTCATTCATCATCACCCAAAAATTCAAGCCCGAATCGCCACGGGTATGCGCAATCAACACGTCCGGCTTACCAGCGCCACGAAAATCACCCGCCAAATATTGCTGGGCAAGTTCATAATCAAATGGAAAGTCTACCGTCGCCCATACTTTAGGGTGATCAAAATGATCACTAACACTCTTCATCAGACTGAACCGGGTTCCGCCTCCATTTCCCGGTGAAATTATCATTAAGTCAGCCTTACCATCGCCATCAAAATCAGCCAGCAAATAACGAGCTTGATCATAACAAACCTCATTATTTCCACACGTAGGCTGTAATGACGCTGCATCAAAGGCTACCCGCCCCCCATACCACTGCTTACTTTCAACCTTTCCCTCTTTAGTTGAAGACACCCATACATCGACCCCTGGACCATCTGATCGCCTGATCACCTGCACCAAACTACTTGCCCCCTCACCACCAACATCGCCTACCAATGCAGCTTCGACTTTTGTGTCGCTATCGACATTAATTATTTTCCTCGTCCATAACGCAGCACCTTTGAATGGTGAGCATTGATGACTAACTAATGATTCACTCGATGCATCAAGGCAGCCTGCCTGCGGCGTGAATACTTTTCCGAAATCCCATGGCGTCCAGTGCTGGGTGGCTTCGCCTCCAGCGCAGACCTTCACGACCAGCCTATTATTTTCAAACGCGACACACTGACCCGATTTATTCTTTAATAACGCGGTCCCCATTTCTCCCACTCTGACTGACGAGGGTACAAACGACCAAAGCTGTGCATCGTCATTATTACATTCGTACAGGGACAATTCGTCCCCCCCTCCTTTAGCAGCCAAACACTTTTGTGTTTCAAAATTAACTAATGGCTCCAGCGGGATATTAACTTCTGGCACTGCTTCGCGAGCATTGGTCACTTTAAAATTTCTACGAGCCACCCAATTGCCATTCCACGTAGCCTCACTAAACACACTGCTTACCGGTTCCGCCCCTTCATAATGAAAATACGTAGCAGCAATATCGCGCTTACGCTGAACAGCCCTTGGAGAGACGGTTGCAACACCACCGGCGGAGGGATAGGTCTCATGATAAGCAACCGAAATATCATCGCTAATATTGCGAAGGGCAGCCCGCGCAAATCGGGCCGAGTAAATATGATCCGGATGTTCAATGTAGGGAACTGTATCAGGATTCAAGGCATACACTTTCGTTGCGCCCAGCTCCTCAATAAGCTTCACCAATACCCTGATAATTGTAGCTTTACTATAAAGATTCACTGGACCCGAGGCTTCATCCAAATACGGCCAGCTAATCACTAGAGCGCCATTATCAAACATATTTGCCAAAGGAACGTCTCCACCTCTGACATGTCCACCTCGCACCCTTAAAAAAATCAACCTCAACCTTGAATTAGAGGTGGCCACTACACTCCTCAAATGTGCGGAACCGACTTCTATGATAGAGGTCTCCCACCCCGTACTGACTCCAAGCATCCTTTCGTAGGCTTTTTCGGAGGCTTTTTCTCGTTTTATTACATAGTCAAACCCCGCTCCAGAGCTCCCACCCACCATAAAAATTACCGTCACACAACCACCTCGCGCCAAGACCTCCGATATGCCAGGCTCAATAAAAAGTAGATCATCGTCCATGTGAGCGACAACACTGACAAGATGCTCACCAGAGCAAGTCGCACGATCTGGACTCAACACGCCGTATGGAAGTTTCAACGACTCACTTGCGAAAGCGGTGCCGTTCAATGCAAGTACCAGTATCGCCAAGGCAAATAGACCCTGGAAAAATACAAGCTTAAAACCATACTCTCGCCTGGTTTCCATACACTACCCGCCTATCAGTAGAGCCGCCATTATTTACAGACCGATAAAACAATCCCTTTACATCAGAACGATAAATTCAACCGGCGCAACTGAATCAAGTTCGAGTATTGTCACGGTCACCGCACCTTACTACTGTCAAAAATACCAGTTTGGACGAACGGTCACTGAGTAAGGTGGGCGGATTCTACGAAAGGGAATATCAGGCTGGGCGAGGCACGGCTGTGATCACCTACGGCAGCGCAATACCGACTAGGGACGGTAGATGAAGCACTGGCGATTGTTTTTTCAAAGCAAAAAAAGATCGCAGCCTTCGGCAGCTTCTACAGGTGGTACCGCGTAGGAGCTGCCGAAGGCTGCGATCTTTTGATCTGTTCAGTTCTTGTGCACTTTGCTCATCAACTCCGCCTCAGCCTGGGTCAAGCCGCAGGACTGGGTCAGTTCGTCGACGCTGGCGCCCATCCCGACCAATCGTGCTGCCTGGGCAAACGACAGGCTGGTCGGGTCGCGCTGTTCCAGCTGCGCCAGTTTGTCCGGCAACGGCGCAACGATCGCCCGCAGTTCATGCAGGTCTTCGCCCATGCGCACGCTGCCGTTCTGGTAGTTGTCAACGCGTTTGCCCAGGTCCTTGATGCGCTGGTCGCGCAGCGCATCGCCCTGGGCCTGTTGCGCGGCGATCTGCTTCTGGGCGCGAATGTAGGCCAGAAACATCGCCAGCGTGCCTGCCCAGAACAGGAACAGGACAATGACCGCAACCTCGAGAATCAATCAGATACTCTCCAGTTCCGACCATTCTTCTTCGCTCATCATCTTGTCCAGCTCGACCAGGATGAGCAATTCGTTATTCTTGTTGCACACGCCTTGAATGAACTTGGCGGACTCTTCGTTACCCACGTTCGGCGCGGTTTCGATTTCCGACTGACGCAGGTAAACCACTTCGGCCACGCTGTCGACCATGATCCCGACAACCTGCTTGTCGGCTTCGATGATGACGATACGGGTGTTGTCGCTGATCTCGGCATTCATCAGGCCGAAGCGCTGACGGGTGTCGATCACGGTGACGACGTTGCCGCGCAAGTTGATGATGCCCAGCACGTAGCTCGGGGCACCCGGGACCGGGGCGATTTCGGTGTAGCGCAGGACTTCCTGGACGCGCATCACGTTGATGCCGTAGGTCTCGTTGTCCAGCTTGAAGGTGACCCATTGCAGGATCGGATCTTCGGAACCTTTTGCCGCCGTTGCCTTGTCATTCATACCCTGACCCCTCAAGAAACCGCCCTGGCGGTGTGTGTTCCGTGCAACGCCATCGAGTGACGTCGCCTGTTGTTTATTTGATGTTTGTCGGTTTGTGGTTCGGCTTGCTGCCGGACATGTGCTTTGCCCCGCCACTGGCGATCAACTCGGCCAACGAGGCGACGTCGAGCAAGGCGCACATGTGTTCAATCACCGTGCCGGCGAGCCATGGCCGCTGACCTCGATGACTTCTCCATTTGATTTCATTCGGGTCCAGTCGCAACGAGCGACTGACCTGATGCACCGCCAGGCCCCATTCATAGCCCTGGACCGAAATCACGTATTGCAGGCCCTGCTTGAAATCGTCGCGGTAACGGTCGGGCATGACCCAACGCGCGGTATCGAGCACCTTGAGGTTGCCGGCCTGGCTCGGCAGGATGCCCAGGAACCATTCCGGCTGGCCGAACAACGGCGTCAGCTCGTGACCGGCCAGGGAGTAGATCGACCCCAGGCATACCAGCGGCACCGCCAGGGTCAAGCCGGCGACATCGAACAACAGGCATTCGAAAGGCTCGGCGGCCCAGGACGGACGACCCTCGGTGTCCACCGGTGGCGGCGTATTGCTCGGTGGCAGATGCACTTCGACGACGGGCGATACCAGGGTTTGCGGCACTTCGACAGCGGCTGGCTGCGCTTCAACAGGCGGCGGTGACAAGGCTTGCAGCAGCGGAGCGATGGTCGAAACGGACGCCAAGACCGGCGCCGGGGCTTCGATCACCGGCGCCTTGAACACTGGCGCTACGGATGCCGGCACCGGCGCGGCCGCCGCGGCATCACGGGCCTGCTCTTCGAGCACCGCTGCCTGGAACTCGTCCAGCACTGCTTCGGTGGCGATCTCCTCGGCCACTGCCTCTATCGGCAGCGTCAATTCTTCGGTCACGTCCTGCAGCAAGCTGTCCAGGTAGGACTGCAATGCCAGTTGCGGGCGCGAAGTGGTCTTCAATGGCCGGTTCATGAACGCTCACCTGTAGGGGCGACGGTGCGACGATTCGACTTGCTCGCGATGAACCTGAGAGCGCCACGGGGTGCCAGGTTTCCCGCGTCATCGTTGACGACCATCGCGAGCAGGCTCGCTCCTACAGGGATCGAGGTCAAGTCAGGCCACCTGCGCAACAAGTTGCGCCGCCAGCAGATGCTTGAGCAACGCACGGTAAGCGAGAACGCCACGACTCTTGCCGTCGAACTGCGAAGGCGTCAGCCCGGCACGGCTGGCATCGCGCAGGCGCGTGTCCACCGGGATGTAGCCTTGCCAGATTTCGTCGGGGAATTTGTCGCGCAGCACGCGCAAGGTGCCGAGGGACGCCTGCGTGCGGCGGTCAAACAGGGTCGGCACGATGGTGAATGGCAATGCCTGTTTGCGCGAGCGGTTGATCATCGCCAGGGTGTTGACCATGCGCTCGAGGCCCTTGACCGCGAGGTGTTCGGTCTGCACCGGGATCACCAGTTGCTGGCTTGCCGCCAAGGCATTGACCATCAGCACGCCGAGCAAGGGCGGGCTGTCGATCACGGCGTAATCGAAGTCCTGCCACAGTTGCGCCAGGCTCTTGGCAATCACCAGGCCCAAACCACTCTGCCCTGGCGACTGGCGCTCGAGGGTGGCCAGCGCGGTGCTGGACGGCAACAGGGAAATGCGTTCGTCGCTGGTTGACAGCAACAGTTGACCCGGCAGGCCTTGCGGCACGTTGCCCTTGTGCAGGAACAGATCGTAGTTGCTGTGTTCCAGGCTGTCGGGGTCGTAGCCGAAGTAGCTGGTCATGGAGCCGTGAGGGTCGAGATCGACCACGACCACGCGCTTGCCCGCCTCGGCCAGCAACCCGGCTAAAGCGATGGAGGAAGTGGTTTTACCGACACCACCCTTTTGATTGGCGACTGCCCAGACTCTCATTCGGATTGTTCCTCCCGGCCGCACGGATCGACCGAGAAATAGCTCAACGTGTTAATGCGGGTGACGGAGAATTGACGGCGTTCTCTCGTACCGGCGACTTGACCGGGGTCGGTGCAGTTTGTGTGCCAGCACGCTTCAATGCGGCATCCGGTTGCGCATGAGCGGTTCCGGTACCGGTCAGGCTGCGGCGAACATCGAGGTTGCGCGACACCACCAGCACCACGCGACGGTTGCGTGCGCGGCCTTCGGCGGTGGCGTTGTTGGCCACCGGCTGAAACTCGCCGTAGCCCACCGACGCCAGGCGACCGGGGTTCACCCCCTGCATCGCCAGCATGCGCACGATGCTGGCCGAGCGCGCCGAGGACAGCTCCCAGTTGGTCGGGTACTGCGCAGTGCGGATCGGTTGATCGTCGGTGAAACCTTCGACATGGATCGGGTTGTCGAACGGCTTCAGGATCGCCGCGACCTTGTCGATGATGTTGAACGCGATATCGCTGGGCATGGCATCACCGCTGCCGAACAACAGGCTGGAATTGAGCTCGATCTCGACCCACAGCTCATTGCCGCGCACGGTCATCTGGTTGGAGCTGATCAGGTCACCGAACGCCGCGCTGATGTCATCGGCGATGCTCTTGAGCGGATCGCTGGCGCCGAAGACACCAGCATCGACCTGATCACTGTCCTTGACCAGCGGCTTGGCCGGGGTCACGGTCTTCGGCCGCTCGTCACCGATGGGGATCGGCTTGAGCGCGCGATCGGAATCGGTGAAGACCCCGATCAGGGCTTCGGAAATGACCTTGTACTTGCCTTCGTTGATCGAAGAGATGGAGTACATCACCACGAAAAAGGCGAACAGCAAGGTAATGAAGTCGGCATAGGAAACCAGCCAACGTTCATGGTTTACATGCTCTTCATGTTGGCGGCGACGTGCCATGAGCCTAGTCCCTTAATCCATGAAGCCCTGAAGCTTCAACTCGATGGAGCGAGGGTTTTCACCTTCGGCAATCGACAGCAGTCCTTCCAGCAACATTTCGCGATAACGCGACTGGCGCAGCGCGATGGCTTTGAGTTTGGCGGCAATCGGCAGCAGCACCAGGTTGGCACTGGCCACGCCGTAGATGGTGGCGACGAAGGCCACGGCGATGCCGTTACCCAGTTGCGACGGATCACCCAGGTTGCCCATGACGTGAATCAGGCCCATCACCGCACCGATGATGCCGATGGTCGGCGCATAACCGCCCATGCTTTCGAAGACCTTGGCCGCTTCGATATCGCGGCTTTCCTGGGTGTAGAAATCCACTTCCAGAATGCTGCGGATCGCTTCCGGCTCCGCGCCGTCGACCAGCAGTTGCAGGCCTTTGCGGGCGTAATTGTCAGGTTCGGCGTCAGCGATGCCTTCAAGACCCAGCAGGCCTTCCTTGCGGGCGGTCAGGCTCCAGTTCACCACGCGATCGATGCCACCGGCCAGGTCGACGCGAGGCGGGAACAGGATCCAGGCGAGGATCTGCATGGCGCGTTTGAAGGCGCTCATCGGTGATTGCAGCAGCGCCGCGCCAATGGTCCCGCCAAGCACGATCAACGCTGCCGGGCCGTTGGCCAAGGCGCCCAGATGACCACCTTCAAGGTAATTGCCGCCGATGATGGCGACAAAAGCCATGATGATGCCGATCAGGCTTAGAACATCCATCAGATGCACGCCTCGACCAAGTGCTTGCCAATGTCGTCGAGGCTGTACACCGCGTCGGCGAGTTCAGCTTTTACAATGGCCATCGGCATGCCATAGATCACGCAACTGGCTTCGTCCTGCGCCCAGATCGAACTGCCGCCCTGCTTGAGCAGGCGCGCGCCTTCCCGGCCATCGGCGCCCATGCCGGTCAGGACGACCGCCAGAACTTTGTCACCGTAGGACTTGGCTGCCGAACCGAAGGTGATGTCCACGCACGGTTTGTAGTTGAGGCGCTCGTCACCCGGGAGGATTTTCACCGCGCCGCGACCGTCGATCATCATCTGCTTGCCACCCGGTGCCAGCAGCGCCAGGCCCGGACGCAGGATGTCGCCATCCTCGGCTTCCT
>Ga0209050_1002187_pt1 | contig 17636 bp, 11 predicted proteins | sample Araplavi_mTSA_r2_FD_184276 | JGI IMG/M metagenome (GOLD analysis project Ga0209050, IMG submission 184276) | Arabidopsis root microbial communities from North Carolina, USA - plate scrape MF_Cvi_mTSA_r2 (SPAdes) (version 2) | ecosystem: Host-associated > Plants > Roots > Endosphere | place: USA... | reverse complement strand
CTGACGATCCCGGGCAGCGACCAGGCAAGGGCGTTGGTCAGCATCGAGAATGGCAGCAGCGTGTTGCAAACCTATTGGGTGGATACGAAGAAGGGCGATACACCTTTCACCTTCGAGATCACCAAAGAAATGACCCCCAACATCTTTGCGCACGTCACCCTGGTTCAACCGCACGCGCAAACTTCCAACGACCTGCCCATGCGCTTGTATGGCGTCATACCGATTGGCGTGGAAGATGCACAAACGCACCTGGACCCCGTCCTGGTCATGCCCGATGTGTTGGAGCCTGGCAAGGAAGTGACGATCAAAGTATCGGAGAAGACAAACCGCAAAATGACGTATACCCTTGCCGTTGTCGACGAGGGCTTGCTGGATCTTACCCGCTTCAGAACGCCCGATGCCTGGAGCCGCTTTTATGCCCGCGAGGCACTCGGTGTTAAAACCTGGGATGTCTACGACGACGTGATGGGCGCCTTTGGATCGCGCATCGAAAGATTGCTGGCCATTGGCGGCGACATGGAAGGCGCCGGCAAGGAAGACGATGCCAAAGCCAACCGCTTCAAACCCGTGGTCAAATTTATGGGGCCGTTCACGCTGGGCGGTGGTAGCCAGGAACATAAATTTATTATGCCACAATACATCGGCTCGGTAAAGACGATGCTGGTGGCCGGTTATGAAGGCGCTTATGGAAAAGCGGAAAAGGCAACCCCCGTGCGCAAGCCGCTCATGGTACTGGCCACCCTGCCGCGTGTGCTGGGGCCGGAAGAAAAACTGAAGCTGCCCATTACGCTTTTCACGATGGAGAAAAGCATCCGCAACATAAAGATCACGGTGAAGGCCTCTGGTCCGCTGCAAGTGGCCAACCCAACCCAGAGCGTGACCATGACCGGCGCCGACATGACAGTGGATTTTGATTTGACCGTGAAAAGCGCCACCGGTGTGGGCAAAGTAGAAGTAACGGCTTCGTCCGGAAACTACTCCGCTACCGATGTCATCGAGATCGACGTGCGCAACGCCAACCCGCCGGTCTCGAAAGCAACGGAAGCGCTGGTGGACGCCGGGAAGACCTGGAATGGTAACGTCGAGGCGATCGGCATGGTGGGCACAAACTCAGCTACGCTGGAGTTGTCGTCGTTGCCCCCGATCAACCTGGGGCAGCGCTTGAAATACCTCCTCCAATATCCTTATGGTTGTATCGAACAAACCACCTCTTCGGTTTTCCCTCAACTCTATCTCGACCAGGTGAAAGCCCTCAATGATGGCGAGAAGGCCGCTGTCCAGAACAATGTCAAGGCCGGTATCGAAAGGCTGAAGTCGTTTGTGACACGCGATGGTGGCTTTGGCTACTGGCCTGGCGATGACGACTCACAGAGCTGGGCGTCGACCTATGCCGGACACTTCCTGTTGGAAGCGGAAGCAAAGGGTTATTTTGTTCCCGGCGATATGTTAAAGCGTTGGAAAAAGTATCAACGCAGCAAAGCCCAAGGCTGGCGTAAGAACCAAGAGGCCTACAGCAGTGAACTGATCCAGGCGTATCGTTTGTACTCCCTGGCCCTGGCCGGCGACCCGGAAATGGGTGCCATGAACCGCCTGCGCGAGCAAACGTCGTTGTCGTCTACCGCCAAGTGGATGCTGGCGGCGTCCTATGCCAAGGCCGGTCAGCCGGAAGCCGCGAAAAAATTGATCGCGAACCTGTCTACCACGGTGAAACCTTATCAGGAAATGGCGTACTCCTACGGGTCTGACTTGCGCGACAAAGCCATCATCCTGGAAACATTGCTCCTGGTGAACGATCGCGTGAAGGGCTTCGAATTAGTAAAAGAAATATCCGCCTCGCTAAGCAACGGCTCGTATTGGATGAGCACACAGACCGTGGCGTGGTGTCTCAAGTCGGTGGGTACCTTTGCCGGTTCAGAAAAGAAGGGACCGATCAAGTTCACCTATACCTACAATGGCAAGACCGTGGAAGCGCAGACCGACCTCACCGTCGCGCAGGTGCCATTGCCCGTAGACGGCGTTAAATCACGCGCCGTAAGCGTGGCGAGCGCCAGCAAAGGAACGTTATTCCTCCGCCTGATCACCGACGGAACACCGGCACGGGGAACGGAAGAGGAAGCCGAAAGCAATCTTTCCCTCAACGTAGTCTACACCGACACCGACGGCGGTGCCATTGATCCGGCACATCTCGAACAAGGCACGGAATTCATCGCGACCGTGACGGTGACCAACCCAGGCCTGCGCGGCCAATACGAGAACCTGGCCCTCAACCAGATCTTCCCTTCCGGCTGGGAGATCAACAACCTTCGCCTCGACGAGGCCGAAGACCGTCTCAAGAGCGACCGCCCTACCTACCAGGACATCCGCGACGACCGGGTTTACACCTATTTCAATCTCAATGCCGGTCAACACAAAACCTTCAAGGTATTGCTCACGGCCAGCTATGGCGGAACGTATTATTTGCCGGCCGTGTCTTGCGAGGCCATGTATGACCACAGCATCTACTCCCGCAAGAAAGGTATGGAAGTGGAAGTAACGAAACGCGTAACACAATAACTACCGGTCCGCGTGCCTGCTGTTTGTCAGCGGACATGCGGACCGTTCTCATCAAAGAAATGAAACGCCTGTTGAAGTATAGGGTATGGGTTGTGGCGGCAGGGCTTCTTCTTGTTGTCTATTATTTTATTCTTCCCCGCCGCTTGTTCGATGACCCCTATTGCACCGTGCTGGAAGATGCACAGGGTGAGTTGCTGGGGGCCACGATTGCCCCCGACGGACAGTGGCGTTTCCCGGAGATCAAAACGGTGCCTGAAAAATTCTCCATGGCCCTGCTGGTGTACGAAGACAAACGCTTTCGCAATCACCCGGGGGTCGATCTGCTTTCTATGGGGCGGGCCATCAGACAAAATATTAAAGCGGGGAGTGTCGTGAGTGGGGGCAGCACCATCACCATGCAAGTCATCCGGTTGTCGCGACCGGGCAAGGCGCGCACGATTTTTCAGAAAGGGATGGAGATGATCTTGGCCACACGGCTGGAGTGGCGCGCCTCCAAAGACGAGATCCTGTCGCTCTATGCGTCGCATGCGCCCTTCGGCGGAAATGTGGTAGGGCTGGAGGCGGCATGCTGGCGATATTTTGGTCGCGACCCGCAAGAACTTTCCTGGGGCGAGGCGGCGTTGCTGGCCGTGCTCCCCAATGCGCCGTCGTTGATGCACCCCGGGAAGAATCGGGGGCGCCTGAAGGCCAAGCGCGACAGGCTCCTGGAAGCCTTGAAAGGACAAGGCATCATCGATGCGTTTGCCTGTTCGCTGGCGCAGGATGAGCCCATTCCCGAGGCGCCCCAACCGTTGCCACGCCTGGCCCGCCACTTGTTGGGGCGGGTGGCCAAAGAAGGTGGCGAAGGCCGCAACGTGAAAACCACGTTGCGCGCAGGTCTGCAGCTGCGCATCGAGCAGTTGGTGAACGAGCATCATCAGCGGCTGGCCAGCAACCAGATCTTCAATGCCGCGGCCGTTGTCGCCGATGTGCGCACCGGCAATGTGTTGGCCTATGTGGGAAATACCGAAACAAATGCACCGGGGAATTATGGTGCCGCCGTCGACGTGGTGACGGCACCCCGCAGCACGGGCAGCATTCTCAAACCCTTTCTCTACGCCGCCATGCTGGACGAAGGAAAAATATTGCCGCATACACTGGTGCCCGATGTCCCCACCTTTATCAATGGATTCTCCCCAAAAAATTTCTCACACGGTTACGACGGCGCCGTGGCAGCCGACAAAGCTTTGATCCGGTCACTGAACATCCCCGCTGTTCATCTCTTACGAAGTTACCGCTATGAAAAATTTCATACGCTTCTGGGCAACATCGGCTTTTCCACGTTGACAAGGCCCGCCGACCACTACGGCTTGTCGCTCATCCTCGGCGGCGCCGAAGGCACGCTGTGGGATATTACCGGCATGTATGCTTCCATGGCCCGCACGCTTACACGCTACTTCGACCATCCCGGGTCAAACCGTTACGACCGGAATGATTTTCATGCCTTGCAATACCTGCCCGCCGACACCGCGCAGGAAACGCCCACGCTTGATGCAACGTCATGGATAAGCGCCGGCGCCATCTATCAAACCTTCGACGCGTTGAAAGAAGTGTATCGCCCCGGCGAAGAAACCGGCTGGCGTTATTTCAACAGTTCCAAAAAGATCGCCTGGAAAACGGGTACCAGCTTTGGCTTCCGCGATGGCTGGGCCGTTGGCGTAACACCCGACTATGTGGTGGGTGTATGGGTGGGCAATGCCGACGGCGAGGGACGCCCGGGGCTCACCGGAACCGACGCCGCCTCGCCACTCCTGTTCGACATCTTTGCCCAACTGGATGGACAGCGATGGTTCCAGCTTCCCCACATGGAGATGGAGCAGATCACGGTGTGTGCCGAAAGCGGGCATCGGAACACACCACAATGCAACGCAGTGGATACGGCTTGGGTGGTGAAACAAGGATTGCAAAGCGCAGCATGTCCCTATCACAAAACGGTCTACCTCACGCAAGACAAAAAATTCAGGGTACACAATTCCTGTGAGCCTGCGGCGCGCATGGTGGAAACCCGGTGGTTCGTGTTGCCTCCTGCACAAGAATATTATTTCAAGGCCCATGCCTTATCGTATCGTTCGCTGCCTCCTTTCCGGAAAGACTGTGAAGCCGCGTCGGGTGTGGCCATGATGGATCTGATCTATCCCAAGCCCGGTGCAAAAATTTTTATTCCGCGTGATCTAGACGGTACGTTGGGCAGCACCGTGTTCGAGTTGGCACACCGCAATTCCACGACGCTGGTTTATTGGCATCTCGATGGCGCGTATATCGGCAGCACCCAACGTACCCACAAGTTGCCGTTGCGTTTGGGGGAGGGCCGGCACACCCTTACCCTGGTGGACGAGAACGGCGAATCTGTGGAACAATCCTTCGAAGTACTGTCAAAAATGTAAGCCCTTGATAGGTAGAATCTTAATTGTATTTTGTTGATTCTTTGCTATATTCGTGGAACTTTTTGTGCGTGCACAATAAAACCCAGTGTTATGAAGACCTACAGATTTTTTGCACTGGTAGGGATTTTAGCCATTATCCTTTTTGATCAACCTACCGTTGCGGCGCGCTTGGAGCAGGCGCCGATGGAGGAGACTCCAAATTATGTCGTTATCGGCGCCTTTTCGGTGCACCGGAACGCCTTGCGATTCACCGCCCGGGCCCACTCGGAGCTGAAAGTGAACGCCCGGTTCGAAATGAATGCCAACCGAAACCTGTACTACGTGTATGTGCTGAGCACGGACGACCACTCCTTGGCCATCCGCGAAGCGTTGCGCCTGCGGCAGGAATCCGAATTTACCGACACCTGGGTCTATCACGGACCGCTCGGTAAGCACGGGGGTGGTGTTATCGTCGACGCCAGCGGCACCGACATCAACCCCGAAACCCGGCAAAGCATGGCCGACGTGAAGCGCCGCGATCCGGGCTCGTCAAAAGATTCCAACGCTACGCAGCCGGCTTCTTCTAGTCCAACCGGAACTGCTCAGGAACAGACCCGGTCGCTGTTGCCATCAGCAACAACTCCGGCGACGTCCACAAATGATCCGGCCATTTCACCTTCAACAACTACTTCATCGTCAACGACCCCTTCACCGGCGACTGCACCTGCGTCCGCTGCGGCAAAGACGGAGCCGGACAACGGCGTGGAAGGAAAACGCTTTTTCTTCAAACTCATTCGTGCGATGGATCAAACCCAGGTGGAAGGCGAGGTCGATGCCATCGATACAGAACGCGCCCGCAAGATGGGAACCTACAAAGGAAACGCCTCCGTAAAGGTCTCGACACCGGCCAACAAATCGGGCCAGGTATCCCTGGTATCCGAAGTGTTCGGCTACCGCAAAGTGCAACACGACATCAACTACAATGCCCCCGAAGGCGAGGGGATCTCTACCGACGACCAGGGCGACATCGTAGTGCCCTTTGACCTGGTGCGCCTCCAAAAAGGCGACGTGGCGGTCATGTATAACGTGTTCTTCTTTAAGGATGCCGCGATCATGCGGCCCGAGTCGCGTTATGAGGTGACCAGCCTGGTGGAAATGCTCAATGAGAATCCTAAATACAGAATAAAGCTTCACGGCCACACCAACGGTAGCGCCGCCGGCAAGATCATTTCCATGGCAAAAGAGAGCACGAATTTCTTCTCGCTCACCGATACCAAGGATGGCTTCGGTTCGGCTAAGCAATTGTCGGAAGAGCGTGCAGAGATCATTCGCGACTACCTGGTCTCCAATGGCATCGATGCCAAGCGCATAGAGATCAAGGCGTGGGGAGGCAAACGGCCGCTGCAGGATAAGCATAGTACGCGTGCACAGGAAAACGTGCGTGTGGAGGTAGAGATATTGGAAAACTAGCCCTGCTTTTCGGGGTGGATAGTGCTCTCCAGGTTTTGGCTGATCTCGCGGATGATGCAGTCCAGTTGGTCGCCGCAGGTTTTTAAATGTTTCAGAATGATTTCGTGCTCCTGGGGGTCGGCTTGCTGGATAAGGCTGATCAGCCCCAGCATGCTCGCCACCGGCGCCCTCAGTTTGTGCGCGTTCACAAACGTATACTCTGCAAGCTTTTGATTTTGAACCACCAATTGGCGTGAGCGTTCGTCGATGCGGGTCTCCAACGAGCGGTTCAGCTCCTGCAGGGTCTCGTTCAGTTTCAGCAACGAGGCGGCCTGGAGTTCGATGGAATTTTTCTGGGAATGGATCTCTTCATTTTTCTCCTTCAGGTCGGCATTGGCCACAAGGATCTTCCGGCGTTGGCGGAACAGGATGATCGCAAAGATGGCGGTGATGACCAATAAAATGGACACCGCCGCGATCAGATTCTCACGCTCCACCAATTGCGTGTCCTTCAATTCTTTTTCGATGCGCAGTTCCCGGTTCTCGCGTTCGCGCATTTCCGTTTCGTAAATGGCTTGTACCCTTTCCACCTGTTCCGATTTCAGCAACGAGTACACGCTATCTTTCAGCGCATTGTGGCGTGTCAAAAAATACAGGGCCCGGTCGTAGTGTCCCAGGGTGCTGTCGATGCGGAAATATTCCAGGAAGGCCGTGATGCGCAGGTCGGGTACCTGGAGCGTTTTTGATAACGCGGAGGCCTTGTTGAGATACACCAGGGCGTCGTTGAGGTTGCCTTGCAGGCGGCGTGCGCGGGCCATGTCCTGGTACGTTTGAATGAGCGACCTAGTTTCGCCCAGCGCGATCCAGGCATCCTGGGCTACTTGAAATTCCTGGAAGGCTTTTGTGAAATCCTTGCGCTCCACATTGATGCGGGCAAAGCACCAATGGCAATAGGCGATGACGCGTACGTCTTTGCTCGCCTGAGCCAGCGTGAGCGAATGGTTCAGGTAGTCCTCGGCCTTCCCATATTGGCGCAGGGTGACATAAAGCTCACCGATGTTATAAAGCGTGAGCGCGCGGGTGGAGTCGCCGCGTTTCATATCCAGGGAACGCTGCAGGTATTCCAGTGCGCGTTCGTTTTCACCCAACCGCTTGTTCACCTCGCCGATGTTGTTGTACACGCCCGACAAGCCAAAGGTGTCGTGAATGCTCAGGTATTGACGGGCGGCCAGCAGATAATAATTTTGAGCAAACTCGTAGATGCCTTCATACCAATACGAGTTCCCCATCAACGTGAGCGCCCGCGCGTAGCCGCGGGTATATTTAATTTGCGTCGAAAGGTTGATGACATAGGAACTGACGTGCCGCGAGGCGGCCGGATTTGTCTTCAGGTATGACGAAGCCAGCGCGTTCAATTTGATCACGTAGTTACTGTCGAGCGCCATCCCCTGGAACTTGTGTTGGATACTGTCGGGCAACGTGAATTGTGCCACCGAAGTGCTGATGGAAATCAGTAGAACGAGTATGATAAAAGGAAACTTCAAATCCGCGAAGATTGATTCTTGATACGCCGAAAGGGAGGGGCAGTAACCTCCGGCAGATTGATTAACTCGTCATGGCCTTCAAGACATCGTGTTGGGTAATGATATGCACTTTCTCTTGTGCATCCCTCACCAAAACGGCTTTATTGTCCTTATTCAAAAGCGACGAAAGTACGTCCAGGGTGCTGTCGGGCGCCACGAACTGCATCGGCTTGTCCATGATGTCGCCAACCTGCTTGGTTTGTAGCTGCGGGTCCTGAATGATCTTCTCCAACAAACTGCTGGAGCTAACGCTGCCCACAAAGTTTTCATTCTCCGTTACCGGGATCTGGTCGATGCCTTCACGGTTCATCACCAAAATAGCATCGCCAACCTTAGCGTTCTTGCTGACGGTGTACAAACTGTTCTTGCCGTTGCGGCTCGCAATGATCTCGCGGGCCGACCCGAACGAGCGGGTTTCCAGGAAACCGTGATCTTTCATCCATTGGTCGTTGTAGACCTTGGCCAGGTAGCGCGTTCCGTGATCGGGAAGGAGGATCACCATCATGTCGTCTTTCTTTAAATGCTCGCGCGCATATTCCAATGCGCCGTGGATCGCCGAACCGCTGGACCATCCCACGAACAAACCTTCTTCACGCGACAACCGGCGTGCCCCAATGGCGCCATCCTTGTCGGTTACCTTGATGAAATGATCGATCACATCGAAGTTCACGTTCTTGGGCAGAATATCTTCACCAAAACCTTCGGTGAGATAAGGATAGATCTCGTTCTCGTCGAAGATACCCGTCTCTTTGTATTTTTTGAACACCGAACCATAGGTGTCGATGCCCACGGTGACCAGCTTGGGATTTTGTTCTTTCAGATACTTCGCGGTGCCGCACATGGAACCGCCGGTTCCTACCGTGGCCACATAGTGCGTGATCTTGCCTCCGGTTTGCTTCCAGATCTCCGGCCCCGTGGTTTCGTAGTGGGCTGCGGTATTGCTCAGGTTGTCGTATTGATTGGGATAAAACGAGTTCGGGATTTCCTTGTTCAGTTTGCGGGCAATGGAATAGTACGAGCGTGGATCGTCAGGGGCCACGTTGGTGGGGCACACGATGACTTCCGCGCCAACGGATTTCAGAATGTTGATCTTTTCTTGTGATTGCTTATCGGCCATCGTAAAAATGCACCGATAGCCCTTCGCGGCCGCCGCGAGCGCCAGTCCCATACCCGTGTTGCCGGACGTGCCTTCAATGATCGTTCCACCGGGTTTGAGGAGGCCGGCTTTTTCGGCATCTTCTACCATTTTCAGGGCCATGCGATCTTTGGTGGAGTTTCCGGGATTAAAGTATTCCACTTTCGCCAGGATGGTTCCGGCGATGCCTTTCGTCATTTTATTCAGCTTCACCATGGGGGTGTTCCCAATGGTTTCAATAATGGAATTGTAGATCATGCTCCCTTTTTTTGTAGGGGACAAAATTACGGAAAATTATAGAGCGATTTCAGGAAAAGGGGTGGGAGTACACAGACGGGAAATGGCCATTTTCAGACTTTTTCAGAGGACTTTGTTACTTGGCTCCAGCCAGGAGGTAGAGCACCGCCATGCGCACGGCAACGCCATTTTCCACCTGGTCCAGGATAATGGAATGCGGCGAATCGGCGGCGTCGCTGGTCAACTCGACCCCCCGGTTGATGGGGCCGGGGTGCATGATGATGATCTGCTTTTTGAGACTGTCCAACATCCGCTTGCTGATGCCATAATACAGCGAATACTCCCGCAGGGAAGGAAAATATTTGATCTGCTGGCGCTCCAGTTGGATGCGCAGCACGTTGGCCACATCGCACCACTGCAGGGCTTTCTTGACATCCAGCTCTACCTCCACGCCGAGTTGTGCAATAAATTTGGGCAGCAGGGTGGGCGGGCCGCACACCATCACTTTGGCGCCCAGTTTTTTCAAAGCAAAAATATTGGAAAGCGCCACCCGCGAATGCAGGATGTCGCCAATGATCGCGATCTTTTTGCCCGCCAGGTCACCGAGCTTTTCGCGGATGGAAAAGGCATCGAGCAGGGCTTGGGTGGGGTGTTCGTGGGTGCCGTCGCCGGCGTTCACGATGTTGGCCGAAATGTGTTTGGCCAGGTAGTGCGGTGCCCCGGGGCTGGCGTGGCGCATCACGATCATGTCCACCTTCATCGCCAGGATGTTGTTGACGGTATCCAACAGCGTTTCACCCTTTTTTACGGAACTGTTGGAGGCTGAAAAATTGATGACGTCGGCCGAAAGCCGTTTCTGGGCCAACTCAAACGAGAGGCGGGTGCGCGTAGAGTTTTCGAAAAATACGTTGGCGATAGTCACATCCCGCAGGGAAGGCACTTTCTTGATGGGGCGGTTGATGACCTCTTTGAAATTGTCGGCGGTCTCAAAAATAAGCTCAATGTCTTCCGGGGTGATGTCTTTGATACCAAGCAGGTGTTTTTGACTGAGTTTAGACATAGACCTTAATCCTTATTGATCAACCAGATTTTATTTTGTTTATGACCTTGGGCTTCCAGCTCCACCAGCACACGCTGGGAGGTAAGCGTGTTCACCACTTTGCCGATATAGTCGGCAGCGATGGGCAGTTCACGGTTGTATTTTCGATCGATCAGCACCAGCAGCTCCACCGTAGCCGGCCGGCCGAAGGCGATCATGGCGTCCATAGCCGCGCGAATAGACCGGCCTGTGAACAATACGTCGTCTACGAGCACCACTTTTTTGCCTTCGATGATAAAGGGAACGCGGGTTTCATTGGCTTTGACGGGGGTCTCGCGGCGTCTGAAATCGTCGCGGTAGAACGTGGCATCCAGGTAGCCCAGCAAAATGGTCTTGCCCGTATCCTGCTCTAATTTCTTGTGGATGATTTCGGCCAGAAAAATGCCTCTCGGTTGCATCCCGATGATGACCGTGTCGGCGAAATCGTTGTGATTTTCAATTAATTGCTGGCAAAGACGCCTAATGGTAATGTCCAGGAGATCGGTGTCGAGGATGAGTTTTTTCTGCATAATTGCCAGGCAAATATAATAATTACCGAAAGATAAATCTCCGGGCGCTGCAGGTAATAAAAAAAGGCCGTACGGCGCTACTTCAACATTTCCTCCAAGCGCTTTCGCAAGTCCTCGCCGCGAAGGGATTTGGCCACGATAATACCCTTGTCGTCGATCAGAAAATTCATGGGGATGCCCTTGACGTCGTAGATCAAGGCTGCTTCGTTGTGGGCTCCCTTCAGGTCGCTCACCTGAGGCCATGGCAAGTTGTCGGTTTGAATGGCGTCCACCCATGCAGCGCGCTTGTTGTCCAGTGAAACTCCCAATATCTCAAATCCTTTTTTGCGAAACTCGGCATAGGTCTTCACCAGCGCAGGATTCTCCCGGCGGCAAGGTCCGCACCAGGCAGCCCAGAATTCGAGCAGGACGAGTTTGCCGGCCACGGCCGATAGTTTGAGTCGCGTGCCGTCAGGTGTAGGTTGTTCGAAGTCGGCATAGTGATCACCGATATTCAGGTTGCGGCTCAGCGTGAGGTACCGGTGAATGTTCTGGCCGAAGGAGGTTTGTTTGTTGGCATCGGTAAAATGGTCATACAGTTGCTGGGTTGTCTTCTTTCCATACGTCGATCCCATGATGCTGAGAATGCTTGCGCTGACAATCGATTCGGGGTGATCGTGCAGGAACGTAATCGAGCGCTCTTGCAAAGCTTTTTCGGCGTCACGCAATCGTGTCATCAATATCGCTGTGTCTTGTTGGACGTGTGATGCGGGAGAGTAAATAAGCCTTCTCAAGCTGTCTACTTTCTCCTTGGCGGGCGCAAGGAATCCGTCATACTGATCATTCACACGCTGTGTAGCGGAACCTGATATTAGCGTGTTCCTGAATTTTCCCTTTTCACCCGTGAGCGTGAGCGTGGTGGGCTCTGCCCAAAAGAATGTATAGTCGGTGTAGTTCTTGGTGTGCAGGATCATTTGTGCCGCCGGCAAAGAATCGGGGAAGGGGCCTGTAAGTTGAAATTGGTCTTTTATCACCTGTGCTGAATCGAGCACGTGATCATTGTACTCCAGGAAAAACCAGGTGCTGTCCGCAAATCCCTTCACGCGGGCCTGAATGGAAATTTCCGAAAATGAATCGTTTTCATCATGATGGCAGGCAAAGGCTATGGATACAATAACGACAAAGAGTATTTTTTTTAACATGAGATAATGTATTAAAAGGTGAAATGTATTTCGGACGCTAATGAAGGATGCGCGAACGCAGAAAAAAGTTTTCCATTACCCAAGTTAATGACGCGTGCTTATACCCGTTTTCTAAGAACAACGCAAGCATGGTTTTCTGCCGATTTTATGAACTGCAAAAAACTTTCAGGAGATCGGGTCACATTTGAACGGTTTAACGAATGGAAGCGATATGACGAACACAAACCTATTTTTTGTGACCAAATTACCGAACACGGGCGGGCTAGACACCATTCACATTCTTGGACCTTCCTATTTTGATCGAATCGACAGAAAACAATTGGACAACATCACGGATGACCTACACGACATCGTACTGACCTTCTCCTTCATCAAAGGTTCGATGCCGTTGCGAAATTATCTTTTCCTGACGCACACGCCCCACCTGCTAAAACCCGTCCGTCCCGACGCGCTGGCTTGCCTGGTGAACCGCTACTACTGGCTGAAGAAATTTACCGTCCACTACGAAAAGAGCGACACGAAATCAAAGCGTTTGCAAGAGCAGATTGTCTGCATCATCGAAGCCATCGAGCACCATTTCCCGAATTTTGACTGGAACATCATTCAAACCATTCAGCACCATATTCGCCAGGGCGACAATCTGCTGGAGCGGGATTAAGAGGGTGGTGGCGAACGCTATTCCTATTGATAGGTGATCTTGTTGATATAGAACACCCGTCGCTTTCCCGAAGGGCCGGTGATCTCCTGCACGCCATAGGCATAGAAATAGCCATTGTACCAATACTCCAGTTTGTTGATGTCGCTTTGATCTCGTTTCACAATTTCGTTGGAGGCGTGCGTACGAATGGGTTCGAACGTCTTGCCTTCCAGCACTTCGTTGTTCTGGATGATCTTGGTACGCAGCTGGTTTTCGAAAAGATAGAGCAGTACAATTTTGTCTTTCTTCACTTCCAGCTTCACAAACTGCTCCAGCGTGTAGGTGCGCACGTCGTTGATCTCAAAACTGTTATCCCACAACAATCTGCCCTGGTGGTCGAAGCCCATTACCACGGCATGGGTATACTGATAACCATCGAAAATGCGGCCGTCGCGTATCATGGAACCATTGAAGTAGGGGTTGCCAAACGCTCCATATCCCGATGAGACGGTGGTATAGTGCGGATAGAATGCTTCGCCGAGCAACACGTATTGATTGTTGTAGGGCACGATCTCGTGCACCAGGAAGCGGTAGTTGAACTTTATTTTTTTGCCCTTGATCTTGCGTCGCTGGATGCGTTCCTTGACGCGTGCTTCGCGTTTGGCCTTCATGTATTTGAAGAAGTTTTCCAGATCGCCGTAGCCGTAGTAGCGCACCTTCTCGTCTCCTTTCTCGTCGATGGCTGCCAGGAAAAGTCCGCGCGAATACTCGGAGTTTCGTGCACCGTAGACGCCGGCGATCAATTGGGTGTTGTCGGTGGTCTTCATGGAGCGGGCAAAAATGAGGTGCTTGCCGGTCTCCGGCCGAAGGGCAAAGTTATTTTGAAGATTGCCGTCGGCATCATAGTTCTTCAGCCACACGGTCTTTTGTCCTTCGAAGTTTCGCGCACAGATCACGACATCGAACGTGGCGTCGGGATAGAGCTTGATCTGCGTGAGCTCGCCCGTTTCGTTGGCCAACCCGGGAAGTATTTTTGATTTATGCGTGGCAAAGGAATAATACATGACCACCGGCACGTGATTGTAGTAGCCCCCGATGAGCACGCCGTTTTTTGTTACCTGGAACTCCGAGGGGGCAAAGGGAATAAAATTGCGGATGACGTGGACCAGGAATTTTCCATTGCTATGGTCGAGCGCCACCACCTGGAAGTCGTTGCGTGTATAGTCATAGTAACGGAAAAGCAAATAGAGAAAATCGTTGTCGGTTTTCTTGCCCATCAGCAAAAGCTTACGGTCCACGGGAAGATAGCCTTTCCAGTCTTCATGAAAGACGGTGTCCAGTTTGATCAGCTCCAGTTGGTCGTTGGGATGGGAGGCGAGCCGGCGGTAGAGATAAACGCCGTGGTCTTGTGCCGGTATGATCTCGTAGAAATGTTCGTCGCGCGACAATGGAAGCTCATAGCGATTGCTTTGCTGCAACTGTTGAGCAAGGCTCGGTTGCAGGCAGCAGGTCAGCAAAAGCCAAAGGACCACCCTAGTGGACTTCCACCTTAATGATGTAAAATACATCGCGTACTCTATCCGCTTTCGTGACATTGCGCACGGTTTGATAGCCCCACACATAAAAACTGTTGCCGGTCCAATACCGCACGCTGCCTTCCCCTTCTTTCTCTGACCGTATTTCGTCTACCGGGTCATTGACCAGCATCTTCACCGAACTTTCGGTGGCGCTGTCTTCCGATAGAACAATCGATTTCAATTTCAGTTCCGATTCCTTTTTGTAGAGCAAAAAAAGCTTTTTCTCGTCCAGGTAGAAATCCGAAACCTGCTCGATGCCCGACATCTTCACATCGGGTATTTTAAAGCTTTGATCCCACTGTACTTTGCCCCCGGGATCGAAGGAGATCACTACACTTTCGGTGGCCTTGATCTCGTCCACATTCTTGGTGTTGTTGCTGTAGGCATAGGGGCGATACATACGGCCCATACCGGGATAGTAATAGCCGGGATAATACGAGTTCATCCCGTATGGACTATAATACGGATTGTAGTAATACGGGTTGGAGTAATAGGGATTCATGTTCGACACCGGGGTGAACACCTCCGCCAGCAACAGGTAGCCGTGTTCGTACTCCACCACTTTATAAGGCTGCACATACGTGGTGAAATTGGGGATCTTACCATCGGCCAGATCTTGTTTCGAACTCTCCTTGATGCGGGCGGCGCGCTTTGGGCTCAGGTAGTCGAGGTAATGCGAAAGCTGTCCGACGTCCAGGAATTTTATCTTCTGTTCGTTGAAGGGATCGATGGTCACAAAATAGAAACCGATAGACTGTTTGGAATTGCGTTCGCCCCATGTACCCAAAATGCTGAGGTCTTCGCGCGCCAGCACACTGGTGATGCCCGCCTGCAGCGCTTTGTTGTCGTCGATGGGCACGAGGTCCTCCAGGAGTTGCTTGCCTGTGTCGTCGAACGTGCGGAACACCAGCTTGCGGTTTTCTTTCGACCCCCCCCGGTCGATGAGCACGGTGTTGAAGGTCTGGTTTTGGTTGGTCCGCAAGTCTACCAGTTCCGTGTCCTTTTGGAAAAAGCCGGGCAGGACGCGGATGTGATTGTTCGGAAGCTCGAACAGCAACACGGCAGGTTCGTTGTTCACATAGCCCCCGAAGATGAAGTTGTTGCCGGCCTTGATAAAGTGTGTCAGCTTAAAATCCAGGTCGGGTTTAAAATGATGTTTGACGTTCTCCCAGGTTTTGAGATTGATCTCGACGATCTCGAAATCATTTTTGTTGGTCTCACCCGTGCGGTAGAGCAGGAACAGGGTCCCCAACGTCACTTCGTAGCCGATCATTTTGTTCCGGCTGTTCACTTCCAGTTCGATGGTCTTTTTTTCCTGCAATGCCGTGTCCAGCAAAATGAGCTCCCACACCTTGCTGTTGTTCTGGTATTTGTCGCGTTCGCGAAAAAGGGCTAGCCCGTCGTCCACCAGCGGAATGACATTAAAGTAGTCGTCCGACATTTTTTGATGCCGCTCATAGCGATGGGTCTGCACCATTTGGGCAACGGAAGCCTGGGCGGCGCAGAGGAGGGCCATGAGCAAAAGCATGCCGGTCGTGAAATACGATGTGTTCCGGGGGAAAGGGCGCATCGGGTGTTTTTTAGTTTACTTTTTTCTCACTAAGAGCAACAATCATATCGAATTCCGCGGCCGTTACGGGCTGCACCGACAGGCGCGAGGATTTCACCAGCACCATGTCGGCCAGACGCTTGTCGGCTTTCACCTCCGCCAGCGTGACGGGCCGCTTTAATTTTTTTTCGGGGGATATCTCTACCGCAACCCAATCCTTATCCTTGGGGTCGGGATAGTTCTCCTTTGTGATCTTGGCAATGCCCACCACAGCTTTGTCGTCCATGCTATGATAGATAAAGGCCAGGTCGCCTTTTTTCATTGCCTTCAAATTGTTACGTGCCTGGAAGTTCCTCACGCCATCCCAACCCGTCTTTTTGTCGCGCACCAGGTCGTCCCATGAAAAGGTGCTGGGTTCGGTTTTCATCAGCCAATAGTTCATATACGTTCGTCGGTTAAGTCATACAAAATAGTAAATAGTCTTTGTATTTTCTTGTTACAGAATCCAAAATGAAAGCGAGAACCCTCGCGGACAAGATGCATCGTCCGTTGCTTTTCCACACAACCTCTAGCAATTAAAAATGCAGCCGGGAGAGTATGACCCTTTTGGCTGATAGAACGGGTCGGCCGGTGGCCATAGGGATGGCGCACGGTCAATGCTATCCATCAAACCATGAATGAGTTAGGGTGGGCAAAAAAAGGGGTCATGCCGCGCGCAGCGACATGACCCTTTATATTTTCGATGCGTCCGATCAGTAGGCGCGCACCAGCTTGCCTTCCATGTAATTCACGTAGGAGCGGTTCACCACTTTCATACCACCGGGTGTGGGATAGTTGCCCGTGAAATACCAATCGCCGGTGTGATGCGGTATAGCTTTGTGCAGGTTGTCCACCGTTTGGAAGATCACTTCCAGGTCGGCTTTCATGTCGGCGGGCCGGACGATCTCGGAGATCTTTGCAGAGATCTCATCGTCGGTGAACGGCTCGTACAATTGCTTCACGTAGTTGAGTTGGCTCTGATGGCCGCGGGCACGAATGCTTTTTTCATAGGCCTCTCCCAACAAATAATCTTTGCCGTGATCCTTCAGCAGGGAGATCATGGCGCGGAAGGCCACGAACTCGCCCATCTTGCTCATGTCGATGCCGTAGCAATCGGGGAAGCGGATCTGGGGTGCAGACGACACCACTACGATCTTTTTCGGTTCCAGCCGATCGAGCATTTTCAAAATGCTTTTCTCCAGCGTGGTGCCCCGGACAATGGAGTCGTCGATAACCACCAGCGTGTCGATGCCTTTGCGGATCACTTCATAGGTGGTGTCGTAAACATGGGCCACCATTTCGTCGCGGTGCTCGTCGTCGGTGATGAAGGTGCGGAGCTTTACATCTTTCAATACCAGTTTTTCAACGCGGGGACGGAAAGAGAGAATGTCTTCCAGCGAATCCACGGACGGCTTCTGGTCGATAATAATATCTTTTTGCTTATTGATGAGATAGTCTTCAATGCCCGCCATCAAACCGTAGAAGGCGGTCTCGGCCGTGTTGGGAATATAGGAGAAGACGGTGTTCTTGATATCGAAGTTGATGGCTCGCAACACTTGGGGCACCAGCAGGCGTCCCAGTTGTTTCCGTTCTTTATAGATGTCGGGGTCATTGCCGCGCGAGAAGTAGATGCGTTCGAAGCTGCATGATTTTTTCTCGCCGGACTTCACGATAGCATATTGTCCA
>Ga0209050_1002185_pt1 | contig 17651 bp, 17 predicted proteins | sample Araplavi_mTSA_r2_FD_184276 | JGI IMG/M metagenome (GOLD analysis project Ga0209050, IMG submission 184276) | Arabidopsis root microbial communities from North Carolina, USA - plate scrape MF_Cvi_mTSA_r2 (SPAdes) (version 2) | ecosystem: Host-associated > Plants > Roots > Endosphere | place: USA... | reverse complement strand
CCAGCCCTCGCCGCCGTTCTTGGCGTCGTTGTAGCCCATGGTGGAAGCGATACGCAGCGCGAAGCACTTCTTGCCCAGCAGCGCGTTGCCGCCGTAGCCGGAACCGTAGGACCAGATTTCGCGGGTCTCGGGGAAGTGCACGATGTACTTGGTGGCGTTGCATGGCCATGGCACATCCTTCTCGCCGGCAGCCAGCGGCTTGCCAACGGTATGGATCGCAGGTACGAACTCGCCATCGGTACCCAGCACGTCGTACACGGCCTTGCCCATGCGCGTCATGGTGCGCATGTTGACGGCGACGTACGGGGAGTCGGACAGTTCCACGCCGATGTGGGCGATCGGCGAGCCCAGTGGGCCCATCGAGAACGGCACCACGTACATGGTGCGGCCGGCCATGCAGCCGTCGAACAGGCCGTTCAGGGTGCCGCGCATTTCCTGCGGGTCCATCCAGTTGTTGGTCGGGCCGGCCGCTTCCTTGGTCTGCGAGCAGATGAAGGTGCGGTCTTCAACGCGGGCGACGTCGGTCGGGTCGGAGCAAGCCAGGTAGGAGTTTGGACGCTTTGCTTCGTTCAGCTTTTTCATGGTGCCGGCGGCAACCATTTCAGCGCACAGGCGGTCGTACTCTTCCGCCGAGCCGTCGCACCAGTAGATGCGGGCAGGCTTGGTCAATGCGGCGACTTCCGCCACCCAATTGATCAGCTTTTGCTGTTTGATGTAAGCTGGTGCGTTCATAGTTACAACGCCTCCCATAACGGGCTGATTCATAGTACCTCCAATGCCAATAAAGAATTCTGTCTTGTCCCGGCACGGCAGGAATCGTCGTCAGCTGATAGCTTGCGCGGAAGAATTGATACTTCGGCGAAATACGGCGGTTCTGTCGATGCGCCCGATTACTCGAGGGCGCGAGCGCCTGGCGGGGGTGTGCTCAGGCGCTGGAACATATGCTGCTGGAGCCCCCCGGGGTTACCCCCGGCCGGGCTCCTTGAATTGGCCGATTGTACACCTGCGTTCCCGCGCGTCCGACAAAAATGTAGGAATATTGCCCGACTAATGTAGTAGGCTATTCCAGATATTCACAAACCTGTTATTTCCCTACTATTTTCATCACAAAATCTGCTAACTGACATGAAAATTGCGATTCTCGATGATTACCAGGATGCAACTCGTGGCCTGGAATGCTTCAAGCTACTGGACGGCCACGAGGTCAAGGTTTTCAACAATTCCGTGAAGGGCATGGGCCAGTTGGTGGCCCGCCTGGCGCCGTTCGAGGCCCTGGTTTTGATCCGTGAGCGCACTGCGTTCAACCGCACCTTGCTGTCCAAGCTGCCTAACTTGAAAGTGATTTCGCAGACAGGCAAAGTGAGCGGGCACGTCGATATGGAGGCCTGCCGCGAACTTGGCATCACGGTGCTGGAAGGTGTGGGTTCACCAACGGCGCCGGCCGAACTGACCTGGGCGCTGGTGATGGCGGCGCGGCGCAAGCTGTTCCAATACGCGGGCAAGCTGCGCGACGGCCAGTGGCAGCAGGTATCGATCAGCCATGAGCACAATACGCTGGGCCTGGTGCTGGCGGGCAGCACCATGGCGATCTGGGGCTACGGCAAGATCGGCAAGCTGGTGGCGGGTTATGCGAAGGCGTTTGGCATGCGCGTGATCGTCTGGGGCAGCGAATCGAGCCGCGCTGCCGCAGTGGCGGATGGCTACCAGGCAGCCGCCTCCCGCGAGGCCTTCTTCGCGGAGGCGGATGTACTGTCGCTGCACCTGCGCCTGGCCGATGGCACGCGCGGCATCGTCACGGCAGAAGACCTGGCGCGCATGAAACGCGACGCACTGTTCGTCAACGTGAGCCGCGCCGAGCTGGTCGCACCCGGCGCATTGGAGGAATCGCTAAAAGCCGGCCACCCCGGCTATGCGGCGCTGGACGTCTTCGAAACCGAACCGCTGCCGGAAAATTCACCGCTGCTGCGCATGCCGAACGTACTGTGCACCCCGCACCTCGGCTACGTCGAGCAGGCCAGCTACGAGCTCTACTTCCGCCACGCCTTCCAGAACCTGGTCAACCACATCAACGGCTGACCTCGTGTCCCATGGGGCCTGGCCCCATGGTGGGACACGGGCTGGGCTGTGGGGGCATGGCGTGGACTTTGCTCCAGAGGCCGGCCCAGCCGGGGGGCCAGATGATGGGCTCGCCGCTGTAGGGCGGGAGGTTGGCCCGGACGGGAATCACCGGGACCGCGGGCATATCTGTCAGCGGCGCGCCGTTCGGGCGTTGCATGTCGAGGCTGTACATGTAGCCGGGGAGCAGGGCGTCGCACACCCGGGCGAACCATTCGGTGTGGTCTTCGTCGCGGCCAAGCGCTTGCGCCAGCCCTTGCGGGTCGAATTTGGCCAGGGCGTGCACCAGTTCTTCCGTCGTGGCGCCGGGCTGGTCGCCCCAGCCCATGACGGGATTGAAGATGTAGTCGGCGCCGGAGCCGTACCAGCCTTCGCGCCAGGAGCGCTGCATCCAGTCGCGCGGGCCGGTGAACAAATGCCAGCGCCAGTGCAGGCCGGACGGCTTGGGCCAGGAGTACAGGTATAACTTCTGGTATCCGGCCTTGTGCAATTCGCGCACCACCGCCATCAGCCGCGCGTGCGGCATGCGGTCGGGCGGGGCGCGGCGGAACAGGATTGCTTCGCCGTCGGCAAATTGCACTTCGTCGGTGGAGAGATTCAGATCCAGCGTGCGCGATTCATTGCCAAACCGGGCGGAAATCCAGCCGGTCAGCAAATTCACAGCCGTGATGACGCCATAGCCGCGGTAGCGGTGGAAAATCACGGTTCCTGGTGCGAGCGCTTTCATGGTCTTGCCGGGCAAAAAACCCAGTGTAGTCAACTGTTCGGCGGAATGCCAGCCGGATATGGCAAACTTTTTCGGCTATCATGCACGCCATTCATCGATTTCATTTTAATTCATCATGACCCTGCGCATCATCGCTACCGGCGGCACTTTCGACAAGCACTACAACGAACTGAATGGCACCCTGGCTTTCACCGAAAGTCACCTGCCTGCCGCGATCAAACGCGCCCGCATCACCACGCCTTGCGAGCTGGAAGTTGTGTCGCTGCTCGATTCGCTGGATATGGTGGATGCCGATCGCCAGCGCGTGCTGGCCTCGTGCCAGGCCGCTTCGGAAAAAGCCATCGTGATCGTGCACGGCACCGATACCATGCCGCAGACCGCCGCCGTCCTGGGCCCGGCGATCAAGGACAAGACCATCGTTTTCACCGGCGCCATGATTCCTTACGAGATCGATAATTCCGACGCCTTCTTCAACATGGGCTTTGCCTGCGGTGTGGCACAGGTGCTGCCGCCTGGCGTGTACGTGGCGATGAACGGCCAGATCTTCGCCTGGGATAACGTGCAGAAAAACAAAGCGGCCGGCGTCTTCCAGCCGCTCTGATTCATTTGAGCTTCGCCAGCGTTTGCTGGAAGCGCGCCGCATCCTGGTAGCCGATCACGCGCGCTCTTTCCTTGCCCTCGCCATCGAACAGGATGATGGCGGGCGGTCCAAACAGGCCATAGCGTTTCAGCAGGGCCTTGTCTTCTTCGCTATTGGCGGTTACGTCGGCTTGCAGCAGCACCGCGCCATCCAGCGCTGACTTCACCGGCGCTGCGCTGAAAGTGAATTTCTCCATTTCCTTGCATGACACGCACCAGTCGGCATAGAAGTCGAGCATGACGGGGCGGCCTTTCGCAAGTTCCGCTTCGAGCTGCTGCATGTTGGCGACTTGCTTGAACGGGAGTGCGGAGACGTGGTGGTTCGGCAGCAGCGGCAACGCCATCCACGCGGCCAGCGCCAGCAGCATGACACCGAAGCCGCGCTTGACCCACACCATCCATGCACCTGCACGCGGCAACAGGCTGCCGGCCGACACCCCCACCAGCAACAGCGGCACGCTCATCCCTGCCGCCATCGCAAACAGTGCGCTGCCGCCGACCAGCACGTCGCGCGTCTGGCTGATGTAGACCAGCGCCCCCGCCAGCGGTGCGGCTACGCAGGGTCCGACCATCAGCGCGGAGATCGCGCCCATGCCGAACACGCCGGCCAGCTTGCCTGCCGCGCGCCGGTTTGCGCTGTCGGCCAGGCGCGATTGCAGTACTGCCGGCAGCTGCAGCTCATAGAGTCCGAACATGGACAGCGCCAGCGCGGACAGCAGCAGGGCAAAAGCACCGATCACCCATGGCTTTTGCAAAGAAGCCGCGAGGCCTTCGCCGGCCAGCCCGGCTGCAATGCCAAAGCCGGTGTACACCAGCGCCATGCCCAGTGAATATGCGCCCGACAACAGCAGCCCGCGCTTGCGGCTTGGCCTTGCGCTGTCGCCCACGATGATCGAGGACAGGATCGGGACCATCGGCAGCACGCAGGGCGTAAATGCCAGGCCAAGTCCGAGCAGCAGGAACAGCGGCACGATCTTAAGCAGTTGCCCTCCTTGCAGCGTTTGCGCCAGCGGCGCTGCCGCCTCCAGCGTGCTGCCGGAGTCCATCGGCGAATAGCACAGGCCCGCGTCGGCGCAGCCCTGGCTGGTGACTCGCAGCACAAAGGGCCCTTCGCCCTGTACCGGCACGCGCACGGTTACGCGATGGCGGTAAGTTTCCACTTCCTTGCCAAAGGCCTGGTCGAACTTCACTTTACCCGGCGGCAGCTCGGGAGCGCCCAGCTTGGCGCCATCCGCGCTGAAACGGAATCGGTCGCGGTACATGTAGTAGCCGTCCGCGATATCGAAACTGACTTCGGCAGTGCCGCCATCGGCCATGCGCGCTGAAAAGCGGAAGGCGGCCTCCGGCTCGAGGAAGTCCTGCGCCACCGCCCGTGCCAGCCCGAGTACGGCGAGCAGCAGCGCCAGAAAGAAGCGCCGCATCATTGCACCTGCAAAGCTTGCACCGCCTGCGCCAGGCCGCCTTCATCGGGACCCATTACGCGCTTCACGCGGCCCTGGCTGTCGAGCAGGACGATGCTGGGGATCTGGCGCACGCTGAAGGCGCTGAACAGCGCGCCATCCTTGTCCAGCCGCATGGCCATGCGCGATTTTTTGCTGCGCGCAAACTCGGCGACTTCCTTTTCCGACGACCATACCGGCGAGGCGACGGCGAGCCATTCGACGCCGGGAGTCGCGGCCAGCGTTTCGGCTTCCTCACGCACGCGCTGGCAGGCTCGCGCAGTCGCAGGACGGCTTTCGCGCAGGTAAGACTCGCACCACGGCGAAAAGAACATCAGCGCGCGCGGTTTGCCATGGGTGGCGGGCAGCGGCAGTCCCTGCACGACGTCGCCAACCTTGAACACGGCGCGCGCCGGCGCGGCCTGCGGCGCCAGGGCCACGGGGCTGGCTGCCGCACGTTCGCCGACTGCGCGCTGCAGCGCTTTCTCGAGTTCCTTGTCATGCAGATGGCCGATGTGCTGGATGCGGCCATCGCGGCCAATCACGATGTGCTGCGGCGTGACACGCAGGTTGAGGCTGGCCGCCAGCGAACCATCATCGATGACGATTGGCATGTGCAGACCGTGCTGGGCACGATAGCTCTTCACTTCGGTTTCGGTGTCGCTGTAGCCGGCGTTGACCGCGACCACAGCGAGCTTGTCGCCGTACTGCTGGAAGGACTTCTCGAACGCGGGCATCTGCTCGCGGCACGGCACGCACCAGGTGGCCCAGAACTTGAGGTAGACCGGCTTCTTGCTGTAGTACGAGGCAAGGTCGATGCGCTGGCCGTCAATGGTTTGCAATACGGCGGCGGGGCCCGGCTGCCCGATCAGGGCCCTGCCGGCCAGCTTGGCGCGGCTGGCGCCGCTGCCGGCGTCGTCGGCATGGGCTGGGACGGTGGAAAGGCTCACTAGCAGTGCGGCGATCAATGGCTTGAACATGATGGCTTTCGTGGATTGGGATGAATTCATGGTACCTTTGCCTTGGGTCATCAAATAGACGCAAGATTGCACTGAATTTATGTACCATCCGCTGAACCTCGCCATTGACCGCAAAGCCGCTGCCACGCTGGCGGACCAGATCTTTCTCGGCCTGCGCGGCGCGATCGGCGATGGCCGCCTGGCGCCGCAGGCACGCCTGCCATCCTGGCATGACCTGGCTGCGCAACTGGGCGTGGCGCGCGGCACCGTACGGCAGGCTTATGAAAGGCTGCGCGATGAGCAGTTGGTCTATACCGCAGGCGCGGCCGGCACTTTCGTCTGTGCCGGCGGTATGGCGGCAGGCGCGAGCCGGCAGGGCAGCGCGGCCGCACGCGCTGCGACCGGAGCTGCAGCACTGGAAGTCGTGCAGGCTTTCCCCGGCCGGGCAGTCAGCACCAGCCCTTTCCAGGTTGGCGTGCCGGCCCAGGATGCCTTCCCCTTCAAGACCTGGTCGCGGGTGATGGGCAGGGCGGCGCGCACGGCGGCTGCGATGCCGCTTTCCTATCCCGATCCGCGCGGCGAATATGCGCTGCGCGCCGAGATCGCGGCCTACCTGTGCGTGGCACGCGGCCTCGATTGCACGCCGGGACAGGTGCTGGTCTGCAACGGCTACGCCGGAGCACTGGGGCTGGTCCTGCGCGCGCTCGAATTGAAAGGCGAACAGGCTTGGATCGAACAACCGGGCTATATGGCCACACGCGATGCGCTTGCGGCGGCGGGCTTGCAACTCGTGCCGGTTCCCGTCGATCCGGAAGGATTGGACGTAGCGGCCGGCGTGCAGAAGGCTCCTGATGCCAGGCTGGCGGTGGTAACGCCGGGCCAGCAGGCGCCGCTCGGCGTGACCTTGTCGCTGCGCAGGCGCCAGGCCTTGCTGGAATGGGCGGCGCAGGCGGGCGCCTGGATCATCGAGGACGATTACCTGGGCGAGTTGCAGCCGCAGGGCCGTGCCGCGCCTGCACTGGCTTCACAGGACCGCAATGGACGCGTGCTGCACCTTGGCACCTTCAGCAAGACGCTGACGCCATCGCTGCGAGTGGGATTCCTGGTGGCGCCGCCGGAACTGGCGGACCTGCTGGCGCAAACCGCCTCCACCTGCGGCAGCGCACCTCCGCCGGTGGTGCAACTGGCCGTGGCGGAGTTCCTGCATAGCGGCGCCTATCTGCGCCACCTGCGTCATATGAAGCGGCTATACCAGGAGCGCAGGAGCGCGCTGGGTGCAGCGCTGGAAAAACTGGGCGCCGTCCACGCGCCGGCAGCATTGGGCGTGCTGCTGCAATTGCCGCCGGACGTCAACGATGTGGAAATAGCCGCACGGGCGCGCAGCCTGGGCATGGCGCCATCCGCCTTGTCGGGATGGTATGCCGGCGCAGCACCCGCCAGCGGCCGATTGCTGCTTGGTGTGACCAATGTGCCCGAGGACAAAGCCCCGGGCTATTGCGAGCGCCTGCTGGCGCTCACACGGGCTTAGGCTTTCGCTTCGCCGCCCAGGGCGTCGACTACGTCCTGCAGCAGCTTGGACAGCTCGCCGGTCATCAGCATGAAGTCGCCGTCGAAGCGCTCGTCGTCGTTGCGGGTAACGGCGTCGTTTTCCTTCATCACGTCCAGCGGCTTGACGCCCTTGATGGCCAGCGCTTCGGTCAGCACGAAGCTGATCTTGCTGTCCCAGGTCATGGCCAGGCGGGTGCACTGCTTGCCGGCCGCGATGTGGCGGCGCACTTCCTCCGGCTCCAGGGTGTGGCGCACGTAGCGCACGGCAGCCTTGCTCTCGCCGGTGGCGCGCAGTTCGGTGTCCATGTCGACGGTGAAGCCGGCCGGGGCTTCGTCATCCTGCAGCCATGCGGTCATCACGCCTACCGGGGAGCGCTGCACGCGCAGGCTCTCGATCGGCATGCGGTCGACGGCTTTCAGCAGCATCTTGATGATGTCGTCGGCCTTGGCCGGGCTGGCGGCATCGACCACCAGCCAGCCATTGACCGGGTCGATCCAGCACCAGGTGTTGCTGCGGATGGTGAAGGCGCGCGGCAGCAGTTCGTCGTGCACGCGTTCCTTGAGTTCTTTCATGGCTTTTTTGCCAGGAGCGAAGCCTTGCTGCTCTTCCAGTTCGGCGGCGCGCGCCTTGGCAACCTGGTTGACCACGGTCGATGGCAGCAGCTTTTTCTCGGTGCCCAGCACCATCAGCATCTGCTTGTTAACGACGTGCACCAGGCCGCCATTTGGACGCGGCTTGTCCCAGCCCTGGCGCATCAGCTCATTGCTGCTGGCAGGCGAGAAGGACTGCGACTGGAGAGCTTCTTCGAGTTGTTCTGGAGTAAATGCCCATGGCGCGGGCAGACGGTAAACCTGGAGATTCTTAAACCACATACTTGTTTGCAGCCTAGCTGAGCATTTTCAAAGGAACGACATTTTAGCAGGAGCTATTTCGGGCAGCTCACAATTAATGTCCTGCCCGTATTGTCGATGGCGTTCAACCCGGCCTTGTCACGGTTGCCGCGCTTGAGCAGGCAGTAGCTGGTGAAGGGCGTGGTGACCCGTGCCAGGGTGTCGCCATTGGGCAACACCGTTTCAGCCATCGAAAATCCACCGGAGCCTTTGTAGGCAAGGGCGATGTCCTGTGCCAGTTTCGGTTCGTGTGCCAGCACGCGGTCGTTGTCATTTTTGCTTTCCTTGCGCAGTGCCCGGTCCACCCCGATGGCGGCGCGGCGCGAGCGCTCCAGCACGCTTTCCACCACGGGCGCCGGCTGCGCGAAGGGGTCGGGCACCGCTGCTTCGGACGCTGGCGCGGCGCGCGGCGGTAGCGGCTGCGCCACCGTTGCTGCCGGCGCCTCCGGCCTGGGAGATGGCATGGCAGCGCGCCGCGGCTGCGCCGCCGCGGCAGGAATGGGCAAGCGCTCCGCCTTGGCGGGCATGGAAGGCATCTGCGTGAGGAATACCATCTGGCCCTCGCGCTGCGGCAGCTGCGGCGCGGTCAACCGCACAGTAAAGCGCCAGCACGCGAACAGGGCCAGGTGGAGGCCGGCGACCAGCGCCAGCCAGCCGTACCTGTGCCGGGCGACTGTCAGGGACATGTCTTCACTTGCACCTTGTTTCCGTCGCGGAAAGGATCCTGCCCCGCTGCGCCCACCAGGTTCACCACTTCGCACCATTCCTTGCCGCCGGCGCGGAAGCGTTTCATGGTGCGGCCGTCGCCCAGGTCGGACACCTGCTCCAGCACCACTTGCCCGTTATAGGCACGGGCCAGCTGCCGGGCCAGCGGGCTCTCTTCCCGTACGATGGTGGCGAACTTGTTCAAGCTCTCCTTGCGCAATTGGCGGTCGACGCCGGCGGCCAACTTGCGGTTTTTTTCGAGCAGGGTTTCCGCCGGCGCGGCCGGCTTGGCAAAGGGGTCGGCCGGGTCACCAGCGGCGGGAGCCGGCAAGGTGATGCTTTCCGGTGCGGCGTTGTTCGCTGCAGGCGGTGCATCGGGAAGAGCGGCGGCAACGGCGACCGGAGGCGGCGCTGCGCGCGGGCGGGCAGGAGACGCGGCAGGCGGCAGGCGCGGCGCGGCTTCGGCCGGGCGCGGGCGGACGGCTGGCAGGCTCAGAAAGACCAGCTCGCCCTCCGGCCGAACGGCCGCTCCGTCGGTGGAACGCGGCATGGGCCGCCAGGCCATCAGCACTGCCACGTGGCCCAAGGCGACCAGCACCAGCCAGGCGCGCCGGGCCGGGCGATGAACAGCATTGGCTTGCATAGGTATTCCGGGTTTGCAGCCGGACTCAGCTTGCCAGCTCGCGCGGGAAAGGTATCATAAATTAGCAAAAAGATCACCCTGCGCCGGCTGGGCCTTGGCGGCCTCTTCCAGCGTACACAGGGCCGACATGCGCACGCCGAGCAGGCGCAGCCGGTCGTCCAGCGGCACGCGGCGCAGGCATTCGCCGGCGGCGCGGCGGATGGCGGCCGCATCGGCGGTGGGCGAAGGCAGGGTCAGGTCGCGCGTCACCGTGCGGAAGTCGGCATAGCGCAGCTTGATGCCCACCGTGCGGCCGGCGTAGCGCTTGCGCGCCAGGTCATCGGCCACCTTCTGGCACAGGCGGGTAAAGATTTCGGACAGCTCGGCGCGGTCGCGCTTGACGTGCAGGTCGCGCGAGAAGGTGGTCTCGCGGCTGACGCCTTTCGGCTCGCTGCGCGTGGCCACGGCGCGCTCATCGCGGCCATGGGAAATCCGTTGCAGCCATTCCGCGTAGTTCAGGCCAAAGTGCTCCTGCAGCAGGGCGGGATCGGCGGCGGCCAGTTGGCCGACGCTGTCGATGCCGAGCGCGACCAGCTTTTTCTCCGCCTTGGGGCCGATGCCGTTCACCTTGCGCACCGGCAGCGGCCAGATGCGCGCCGGCACATCGTCGTAGCCGACCACGGTCAGGCCGTTGGGCTTTTCCAGGTCGGAGCAGATCTTGGCCAGCAGCTTGTTGGGAGCGACGCCGATCGAGCAGGACAGCCCGGTGGCGGCACGCACCGCATCCTTGATGCGCTGGGCCAGTTCGCGCGTTTCGCCTTCGACATCGGTCAGGTCGATATAGATTTCGTCGATGCCGCGGTCTTCGATCTGGGGCGCGATGCTGGCCACGGCCGCCTTGAACAGGCGCGAATACTTGCGGTACGAATCGAAATCCACCGGCAGCAGGATGGCGTCCGGCGCCAGGGCAGCCGCCTTCATGGTGCCCATGGCCGAAAACACACCCAGCGCCCGCGCCTCATAGGTGGAGGTGGTGATCACGCCGCGCCCTACATAATCGCGCAGGCGGGAGAATTCGCGGGTGCCGTCCGGCAGTTCGCGCGGCTGGTGGCGCCCACCGCCGCCGATCACCACAGGCAGGCCGCCCAATTCCGGATAGCGCAACAGCTCAACGGACGCGTAGAAGGCGTCCATGTCGAGGTGGGCAATGCGGCGGGGCCAGTCCATAACAAATAGTCGAGTTCGCTTGTGATACTGTAATTATATACAGCATTTTGAGCAAGGTGCCCGGCGGATATACTGCTGGCCATGCGCCTCCTCCCCCTGCTGATCGCCCTTGCCGCCGCCCCTGCGATTGGCGCCCCCACCTGTCCCGCTCCCTTGCACGCCGGCGCCAGCGATCTTGGCCTGGCATCTTTCCGCGAGGACGACAGGGTTGGCGGGGCCGCGATCGACGTGGTGCGGGAGCTGGCACGCCGCACCAACTGCCCGCTTGATATCCGCTGGTACCCGCGGGCACGCCTGTGGGCCGAATATGCCAACGGCCGCATCAACGTGACCGCCAGCTCGGCACGCAACGCCGAGCGCGACCGCTTTGGCCAGTTCGTCCCCTTTGTCACCACCCGCTTCGACCTGGTGTTGTCGCACCGTGTGACGGGCAGTTACAAATCATTGGCAGAGTTCGTGGAGCACGGCAGTGCGCGCCTGAACCTGGTGCGCGGCATCCTGTACACGCCAGAAGTCGAAGCCCAGGTCACGCGGCTGCGGAGGCAAGGCCGGGTCGAAGTGGTCAACGACTTTGACATCGCCTTCCGGAAAATGGCCTCGAAACGCGCCGAGGCGACACTGGCGCCGATGACGATCTATTCGCGCTACCTGCAAAGCGCCGGCCTGCAGGGGCACGTCAGCGTGATGCCGGTCACGGAATCGCCCCCCGTGCTGGCCGGCGCCTATCTTTCGCACGGCGGCCTCGCGCCTGCGGCGCGCAAGGTGTTTGCCGAGGCCTTGCTCGGCATGGTGGCCGATGGCAGCGTGGCGCGCATCTACGGCAAGTATGTAGGCGAAGCCAATGGCCGCGCGCTGGTGCCGGACCATGGGCGCAGCATCATTTCAGCCTACCAGCCACTACCGTGACTTAGCTGTGGCGCCGATCGCCGCGCCGCGTTACCATGCCTGTGCGATCATCGAACAAAAACCACTTTCTGGCGAGGCTTGGCATGAGCTTTTCGAACATGAATATCGGTGTGAAGCTGGCGATCGGATTTGCGCTGGCGATTGCGATCCAACTGGCGATGTCGCTGACAGGGATCAGCCGCCTGAGCCACAACGCATCCCTGACCGACCGGCTGATCAGCGATCGCTACCTGAAGGTGCAGTTGACCAACGAAATGCGCAGTTATTCCAACCGCTCGGCGCAAGCCCTGCGCAATGCCATGCTGGCGCCCGACAAGATCAGCAGCGACACTTTCCTGGCCAGCATGGCGGAAGCCGATACGGCTGGCGCCGCTGCCGCGCAAAAGCTGCAGAAGATCCTGGTGCTGGAAGAGGCCAAGAAATTGTTTGCCGAGGAAACGCAGGCGTTCGAGGCCTTCCGCGCCAAGCGCGATGAAGTGGTCAAGCTGTTCAAGGAAGGCGACCAGGACAGCGCGGTGCAAACCCTGTTCAAGCAAGCCATTCCCCTGCAAAACACCTACTTCGGCAAGCTGGACGCCATCCTTGCCCTGCAAAACAAACTGATGGGGCAAGACAGCGCGGAGGCGACCCAGTCCGCATCGAATGCGACCATGCTGATGATCGGGCTGCTGGTGCTGGCGACCGTGCTGTCAGTCGCGGCCGGCTACCTGATCACCCGGTCGGTGACGGGCCCATTGCTGCAGGCCGTGGAAGTAGCGGAAACCGTGGCACAGGGCGACCTCACTGCCGACATCGACGACAGCCGCAAGGACGAAACCGGACGCTTGTTGCATGCTCTCAAGGACATGGTGGCCTCGCTGAAGCGCACCGTCGGCTCGGTGCGCACTTCAACCGATACCATCAATACTGCGGCAGCGGAAATTGCGGCGGGCAACCTGGACCTGTCGCGCCGCACCGAGCAACAGGCCGCCAGCCTGGAGGAAACCGCGTCGTCGATGGAAGAACTGACGTCGACGGTCAAGCAGAACGCGGACAATGCGCGCCAGGCCAACCAGCTGGTCGTTTCTGCGGCCACGCATGCCAGCGAAGGCGGGCAGGTCGTGGGCGAAGTGGTCGATACCATGGGGGCGATCAAGGCCAGTTCGGCGCGCATGGCGGACATCATCAGCGCGATCGATGGCATCGCCTTCCAGACCAATATCCTGGCGCTGAATGCAGCTGTCGAAGCGGCGCGCGCCGGCGAGCAGGGCCGCGGTTTCGCGGTCGTGGCATCGGAGGTGCGCAACCTTGCGCAGCGCAGCGCCGCGGCAGCCAAGGAAATCAAGGAGCTGATCGACGATTCGATCTCCAACGTTGACGCAGGCGGTGCGCTGGTGGACCGCGCCGGTGCGACCATGAAGCAGATCGTGGCGTCCGTGCAGCAGGTGGCGGACATCATGAATGAGATTACGTCAGCCAGCCAGGAGCAGTCTTCCGGCATCGAACAGGTGAATACCGCCATTGTGGAGATGGATAACGCCACGCAGCAGAATGCGGCGCTGGTGGAGCAGGCAGCGGCCGCCGCGCGCAGCATGCAGGAGCAGTCGGAGCGGCTGGTGGAGGCGGTGGCGGTGTTCCGGATGGAAGACTCGGCAGGGGCATATGCAGCGCCGCTTGCGCGCACCACCGCTGAGGTCAGCGTCCCGGCCCGTGCCACGGTGCCTGCGCTGAGGCCTGCCCGCGGTACTGCCGGCAGCAAGTCGGCCGGAAGCGCGGGACGGCGAGCCGCGCCGGTGGCAACGGCAAGCAGCGATGATGCTATCGAGGCAGCGGCGGACGTCGTGGAGGCTGAACCTGCAAGCGCACCGGCTGCATCGGCCAAAGCAACACGTGCAAGCGCGGCGCGCGGCGCATCAGCCAAGCCGGCAGCGGCGCCGGCGCGCGCAACGCCGCCTGGCGACGACTGGGAAGAGTTCTAAGCCGGCAGCTTGCGGAACCACTCCGCCGTCGCTTCGTCGGCGGGGAAGAACGCCTCCATCCGCAACTCATGCACCGTTACGTCATGCGGCGTGCCGAGCGTGGTAATGGTAGTGAACAGGTTCAGTTCCACGCCACCCTTGCGCACCGTGAACGGCAGGAAAGGCAGCGCGCGGCGGTCCAGGTTGGCTGTCTTCGAGGCAGCCCGGATGCCCGGGATCGCCAGCAATTCCTCCAGCAGCATCGTCGCTTCGCTGCCCGGCCCATCGCTCATGGCCTCGCGTTGAATCCACTGCAGCAGGTCGACGCTGACATCCTCCCAGTTGACGATGTACTTGCGCAGGCCATTGGGTTCCAGCGTCAGCTTGATGACGTTGGAGGTGGTGGGCGGGCCATCGAGCAGCCACTGGATCAACTTTGCAGCCGGGCCGTTGCTCATGACCAGGTTCCACAAGCGATCCACCACCAGCGCTGGATACGGCGCCTGCTGCTGCAGCATGAAGTCCAGCGCCTGCTTCACCGCCTTCATTTCCGGATCGGACAAGTTGCGCTCCTGGTAGGCCGGCGCGTAGCCTGCCGCCAGCAGCATCACATTGCGCTCGCGCAGCGGGATGTCGAGCACGATGCCCAGTTTCAGGATCATTTCGCGGCTGGGCTGCGAGCGCCCGCTTTCCAGGAAGCTGATATGCCGTTGCGAGATGCCGCTCTCGGTCGCGAGCCGCAGCTGGCTGAAGCCGCGCTTGCCGCGCCAATAGCGCATCGCCGCCGCGTAGTCGCTGAAATACTGCCCAGGTGCCGCCGCTCCCATGTCGTTCCCCTCAAGACTTGATAAAGTCCAGCAAATCGCCGTTCACTCTTGCCATGTGGGTGAGGAACATACCATGCGGCGCGCCTTCGTACACTTGAAGTGTCGCATTGGGCAGCAGGGTGGCGCTGGGCCCGGCGGTCAGCGCGAACGGCGCGCTGGCGTCTTCGGTGCCGGCAATCAGCAGAACCGGCAGCGTAATGTCCGGCAGCTCGGCGCGGAAATCTTCTCGCTGCAGCGAGCGGTTGCATTCGTACAGCGCCTGCAGCGAAGCCTGCAGCGGCATGGCGCGCAGCCAATCGCGCATGCCTTGCGGCGTAGCTTCGGTAACAAAAGGCGGCAGGTTGTCGTCGATCCATTTTGGCAGGTCCTTCATCAGCTGCTCCTTGCGGAAGTATTCCAGCAGGGCGGGATCGATGCCGTCCGGGTTGTCGGCGGATTTGGCGATGCACGGCGTCATGGTTCCCAGCAAGGCGACGCGCTTGATGCGGCGCTGGCCGTGGCGGGTCAGGTAGCGCACCACTTCATTGCAGCCCATCGAATGGGCCACCAGGGTGACGTCATCCAGGTCAAGCGCTTCCAGCATGGCAGCCAGGTCGTCGGCCAGGGTGTTGAAGTCATAGCCGCGGCCCGGATCGCTGGAGCGCCCATGGCCGCGCCGGTCGAAGGCAATCACGCGCATGCCCTGCTCCGCCAGCGCCAGCATCTGGTAGCACCAGGAGTCGGCGCCCAGCGACCAGCCGCCGACGAACAGCACCGGCTCGCCATCGCCCCAGTCGCGGTAGAACAGGTTGACGCCGTCGGCGGTACGCACGGTGTTCGGTTCGATCACGCGGGCGCCGGAGATTTTGTATGCGGTCATGATTGCCTCCCTTCCTTACTGCGCGAAGTAGTCAATAAAGCCGGTGACGCTGGCCAGGCGGCCGTCGGCTGCGATCACTGCGAAGTCGGTGCCTTTGGCCACCGGATCGCTGCCCGGCACGCCCAGCGTCCACGAGAAGCGCAGCACATCGTTATGGCTGTCCGGGATGCCGGCCAGTTCAAAGCGGTGGCCCGGGAAGTGGCCCTGCGCGCCGGCGATCATCGCATCGATCGCGGCGTGGCCCGCGCCCTGCATCAAGGGGTCTTGGTAGCTGGCTTCTGGAGTGAAAGTTGCAGCGACGCGGGCATGGCGTTCATCGGCGTTGGACTCGTTCCAGGCAGCGAGGTATTTTTCGACGATTTGCATAGTGTTTCTCCTTTCCTTGGTTGGTGAAGCCATTGTCAACAAAACCACGCCATGCGACGATTACCTCCCAGGTAATCAAACAGGAATCCATGTGACGCTCCACCGCCGATTTGCCCTCATTTCCCTGCTGGCCGCCTGCGCCGTTGCGCAAGCCGACTGCCCAACGACACTGCCGCTGAAAGGTGTGCTCAATGTCGATAACTGCTATCCGATGCGCGAGGATTGCGTGCCGGCCGCCGATGCCTTGTACCAGTACGCCGAAGCCGTACCGGACGGCGGGGATGAGGGGATGACCATCGCCCTCCAAGGCAGCCCCTGGCACCTGTATGGCCCCGATTCGCGCATCATGACGATCGACACCCTGGCAGGGATCCTGCGGCAGGTAGGCAATAAGAAAAAGAAGCTGCGCCATGTCGTGCTGATGTCTTCGTGGAGCGGGACCGCGCCCGACAAGCATCACCAGCCGCTGGCCCAGCAACTGTCCAACAAGCTCGGCGACGTCAAGGTAAGCGGCGCCGACGGCTTCCTGTGGTACAGCAAGGATGGCAAGCTCACCACCACACAGCAAGCTTTTACAGCATTCGTGAGGGGCCCTTATGCCGTCAAAAAAGGGGAGCCGGTCATGGCAGCGCTGGTTGCAGGCTGGCCAGCGCAGTTTGAAGAAACTTTTGCCAAGCAGGGCGACGCCGACGGCCTGCTGCGTGCCGGCGTCGGTCACGAAACGTTCGGCCTTTGCCCCGAGCGCGCCTGGAAGGCCTTTGATGCCGCCGCAGCCTTGGGCAATCCGATCGCCGCCTATAACGCGGCCGTCCTGAGGCTCGAGCGAGGCGCGCGCGGGGACCGCGAGGCAGCGCAGGACCTGCTCAGGAAGGCTGTGGCAGCCGGCGACCAGCAAGCCGCTGCCCTGCTTGACCAAACAAAATTGCAACGCAAAGGGAAGCCGTGAGAGGATTAGCCTTCCCGGATGGTAGAAATAGAAAACAGGAGTTCCAGTTGAAATCGATTTTATTTGTGGCCGGCCTGGCCATCAGCACCACTGCCGCAGTGGCGACTGCCGCTCCGGCGGCGTCGGCCTCGGCGAAGGCATCCAAGCCTTCGGCATCAGCTACGGCCCCCGCTCCAGTGGCGGTGCAGACGCGCGACGTGCCGGTCAACGACTTCATGCAGGGCCGCCTGCCTTTCGTGATTCCGCTGAATGTGCCGGTGCCGGTGGAATACGAGCAGTCCAAGGTCAAGAAGATCGGCTACTCGTACTGGATGCGCCCGGCCGATGCGGCCACGGCGACTGCCGCCGCCCTGCCGAACCGCAACGGCTATTTCTACGGGTCGACCGCCACCAACGTCACCTATGACGCCCAGCACCATGTGTTTTACGGCATCGACGACCCAGGCTCGCTGAACAAGCTGCGCGGCGCCGCGACCAATATCCAGGTCAAGCAGTTCAAGGAAGGCAGGAACCCGGCGGTGATGATCTCCATGATCAGCGGCACCACCGGCCAGCCGGCCTACTTCATGTACATGGCGACCGGCAAGAAGAACGAAACCTTCTTCCTGTCCTTCCGCGCGCCGGATGGCCGTCCCGATATCGGCGACGCGGTGTGGGCCAAGCTGGCGGCCAACATCAAATAAGCAGGATCGCCCGGAAGTCGTTCACATTGGTGCGCGTGGGGCCGGTGACGACCAGGTCGCCCAGCGAGGAGAAGAAGCTGTAGCCGTCGTTGTTGTCCAGCAGGGCGCCGGCATCGAGGCCCAGCGCAGCGGCGCGCTGCAGCGTATCCGGCCCCAGCACGGCGCCCGCATTGTCTTCGGTGCCGTCAATGCCGTCCGTATCGCAGGCGATGGCATGCACGCCCGGCGCTCCCTGCAGCGCAACGGCCAGCGCCA
>Ga0209050_1002181_pt1 | contig 17663 bp, 15 predicted proteins | sample Araplavi_mTSA_r2_FD_184276 | JGI IMG/M metagenome (GOLD analysis project Ga0209050, IMG submission 184276) | Arabidopsis root microbial communities from North Carolina, USA - plate scrape MF_Cvi_mTSA_r2 (SPAdes) (version 2) | ecosystem: Host-associated > Plants > Roots > Endosphere | place: USA... | reverse complement strand
GGGCGGTGGCCTCTACACCCTCTCGACTTGGGTCTTCGACATGGAATTGGGCCTGCGCGGCGCCTCCAACCAGCGTGACGGCCGCCTCACCGTCAGAGTCTCGAAGGACTTCTGACAAGCGAGAGTCGTAAGCAAAGTGCTGCATTTGAGCGAAACCGGCGAGCGCGCTTTCCTGTTGTTCCTGGGCTGCACAAGTTGGGGGTACAAGCTATGCGAAGCCGGGGACGAAACCCGGGGCGGCGCAGGCATGACCACCCGCCCCCGCGCGATGCACAGCATGCCTGGTCTGAGGTTCGAACAGACAACGACATGGTTGCCGCAGACAGGTCCTTGGCCCGGCGAGTCCGGCCGCTGGCTGAATGCACATGGCGGGTGTGCCGGCTGCGGATGCGCTCGCCCCGTATATCGCGCTCGTGCGCGGCGAGACCATACCAAGCGCAGCGAAAGACTGCATCGATCCAATAGACCGTATGCCGTCGGTCTGGCTGAGCGTGAACTCGCCAGATGAGAGCACGACGGCTATGCCATGCTTGGCAAAGCACAGCGCTTGCTGAAGTCAGGGCACTGACCTGTATGGTCCGGGAGCTCGCCCAGGCGGCAATGTCGCTCGGACTAATGGGCGTCGCGGCGACGGAAAGCTGTCCTATTCGCGATACATAAATGGTCTAATAGCATGTGCCGTCTCGCTTCTCAGAGTCTCGTGCAGCGCGACCAATTCCCGCACCAAAAAATGCAACTTTCTCACAACTGCCTCTTGGCACCCAGGCGTGTGTCTGAGGCGCTGCCGTAGTGCGTGGTTCGATTTTGGGTGCATGTTATTCCAAGGAGCAATGCAGGTAACGTTGCAATACCTGCCGTCTTGCAGGGGGCGATCGCTGTCCTTAATTGCGCCTCGCGCGTCTCACTTGGCGCAGACCAAGGAGATCGTGGGTGCGGGCACAGCCACGCAATGACATCGCAGAGTTCGACAGGCGCTGGCGGCGCGTGCTGATGTCGTTCTTTTCGCGCAGGATCGGGGATCGGGCCGAGGCTGAGGATCTTACACAGGAAGTCTTCGAGCGCATGCTACGCTGCGAAGCCGGCGTCGATCGTCCGGATGCTTTTGTGTTCCAGATTGCCGTTAACCTCCTTGCAGATCGCCATCGTCGCTATCGTGTACGCGAACGCTATCGCCGTTTTGTCGAGGTGGAGGAACGACGTGACGTCGAATTCGTGGACCCACATACAATTGCAAGCGGTCGCCAAAGTGTCGAACAACTAATCGGCGCGCTGGAGGCATTGCCGGAACGGACTCGCACGATGTTCGTCCTCTACAAATTCGAGCAACTCAGCCAGGATACCATCGCCGAGCGCTACGGTATCTCGAAGAGCGCCGTGAAACAGCAAATCGCAAAGGCAATGGCGCTGCTGGCCTCCCGGATGGGAGATGTTAAATGAAGGACTCCAGCATTTCCGATACCGCCGGTTTGCGCGCGGAGGAGGCCGCGTTCTGGTTTATTAGCCTGACCGAGGGGGCCTTGGCCGAAGCCGATCAGGTTCGGTTCGACGAATGGCTGGCAGTGCCCGAGAATGCCGATGTCTTTGCCGACATTGCACGTATGTCCCGGACAATCGATTGTCTCGCGGAAGAGCCGGAGATCATCAGCCTGCGCACTGCTGCGCTTTGCGACTATGAGCACCGTGATGGCGGAGGGGATCGGCGCGGTGAAGTCCGCAAATCGCTGTTCATCGTCGCGATTGCCGCGTCGCTGCTCCTGGGATTTGTGGGCATACTCTCGGTCTGGGGCGCCCGTTCCGAACATTACGTTACAGGTGTCGGCGAGCAGCGCGTCGTGCTGCTGGACGATGGGTCAAGGCTGGCTCTCGATGGCGATTCGGCGGTGGACGTCGATCTTGGCCATTATCGGCGCTCGCTGGTTCTCATGCGCGGGCGCGCTCGCTTCAATGTGGCCAAGGACCCCTTGCGCCCCTTCACGGTCACTGCAGGAAACCGCATCGTCGTTGCGACAGGGACTTCATTCTCCGTCGAATTGCTGGGCAAGGCCGTGCACGTCCAATTGTTCGAGGGGCATGTCGCTGTCGTCAACCGAACCACGGTGCGCGGCAAAGAGCAGAACGAACAATTCCGTCCGCGCAGGCTTAAGAGCGAGCCGCAGCTAACCCCCGGCAACGAGTTGATTGTTTCGACCGAGGGCAGCGAACAGCCGAAAATTGCTCCTTTCCAGATGGCTGCCGGCGAGGCCTGGCAGGGCGGCGAACTGGTCTTCGAAAACGAGACACTGGCAGATGCCGTGGAGCGGGTTAACCGCTATTCGCGTCAGCGTATTGAACTCGTGGACAAGCAGACCGGGGAACTTCTTGTCAACGGTGTATTCCGGACGGGTGATGCGGGCGCGTTCATCGACGGCGTTTCCGCGCTCTATCCGGTCCGGATACGGCAGACCGGTAGCGGCTGGAGGATTGAGAGGCGGTAAGGCAGAAAGCGCGATCGGAAAATTCTCGGGAATTTCTTCTGTCCCTGTATCTGCGCGATGCGTCTCACCGTTCGGCAACAATTATTCAAACAGGGGTCGCCAAACATGGGGAAATTTCGTTCAGCATCCCGCTGGGGTGCGGGAAGCGTCGTGGCTGCAATGCTGGCGGTCCACGCTGTGCCGGTATTTGCGCAGGAACAGCGCATCGACTTCGATATTCCAGCCCAGAGCCTTGCCGCCGCCCTGCGCAGCGTCGCTTCGGCTGCTCATCAGCAGGTCATTTTCGACGGCGCCATCGTCAAGGGACGTCAGTCCGAGGCTCTGAAAGGCAGCTTTACGACACGCGCTGCCCTGGCGCAGTTGCTGCGCGGCACCGGGCTCGTGATCGAGCAGGGCGGCTCAGGCATATTCATCGTCCGCAAGCCTTCCCCGACGCCTACTCCTGCCACGGAAACGGTTACCGCCGCCGATGACGTCGGTGCAGAGATGCCCGAACTGGTAGTGACCGGGTCTCGCATTCGCCGCACCGAATTCGACTCCCCGATCCCCGTTGTCGCGCTCCAGAAGGAAGATATTTCCGAGCACGGCTACCGCGATCTCGCCGAAGCGCTCCAGGACGTGCCAGGGGTGGACCAGGGGCTGAACCTTTCGGCTGGGCAGACTTCAACGCAGACCAACGGCCTGTCTACGGTCAGCCTGCGCGGGCTGGGGCAGAACCGCACGCTGACGCTGATTGACGGACATCGTACGGTGTCCAATGTCGGCAATTCGAATGCCGTCAGCCTCAGTACCATCCCGACCTTTCTGGTCGACCGCATCGATGTCAGCACCGGCGGTGCTTCGGCGGTCTACGGGTCCGATGCCATTGCCGGGGTTGTCAACATCATCACCGACAGCAACCTGACCGGAATCAAGGGCAGGGTATCCGGAACCGCGACGAACGACGGGGGCGGTGACGGCACGGAATATTCGCTCGCGGCCGGGGGGAAATTCCTCGACAACCGCCTTTACGTCATGGTCACCGGGACTTACGAGAGGCAATATGCCCTAAGTGCGAAGGATCGTGACTGGGCGCTGGAATCGGTCAGCTACGACCCCTCCAGCAATACGGTTACTTCGCCAGACCTCAGCTCCTATACGCCTGGCGGCCGTTTTCTCAGCAGTCGGGGCGCCTATTACTATGACGAAACCGGCATGCATTCCGGCTTCGTCACAGCCGAGAACGGTTACGATTCCCGGGCCAACGGCACTCTGATCGTTCCGCGCGAGAGCAACAGTGCGGCGGGCAAGCTGGGCTACGAGTTCAGCGACAGCCTGAAGTTCAAGGCGACGGTGCTCTATTCGCGGATTACCACCAATTCGGTTCGAGAACCCTACTACATTTACAATTCGTCGAGCTATGGCGTCGATGACGAGTACACGCTGGGCCGCATTTCCCGTAGCAATCCGCTCGTTCCTTCGGTGATCGCGGCGGCATCGACGAGCTCGGGCATCGATTTTCGTCGTCGCCTCACGGAAGTCGGCGAAATGGCCATCGACAACAAGCGCGAAACGTGGCGCGCCTGGGCCGGGTTTGAAGGCACCCTTTTCGGCGACTGGAACTGGGACGTGATTTACGGCTTCGGCCGTTTCGAGCAAAACCAGGTGCGCACCAACGGCGTGAACTTCCAGCACGTTCAATCTGCACTCAATGCCACGAAGCTGGCTGACGGCTCGATCGTCTGCGCCGACGAGGCTGCGCGGGCGGATGGCTGCGTCCCGCTCAACCTCTTTGGGGTCGGCTCGATCAGCGACGCGGCAGCAGACTACATTCGTGGGGACGTCTGGTATCAGTCGATCAACAGTCAGCACACGCTGAGCGGAAACCTGACCGGAACGCTGTTCGAATTGCCCGCAGGGCCTATACAAATCGCCACCGGCTTCGAACTGCGCCGCGACCACACTGAAACGCACACCGACGAGCTGACCGCCAGCGGCTACAGCAATTTCGCCTATATTCCCGAATATGCCGGCACGGTGAAAGTCGGCGAGGCCTATGCCGAGGCCAATGTGCCGCTGCTACGCGATCTCCCGCTTATGCATAGCCTCAGCCTTGATGGCGCCTTGCGCGTTGCCCGTTACAACCTTTCGGGCGTGGGAACGACGCTGAGCTACCGGGCCGGTGCTCAGTGGGAGCCGGTGCGGGGCATGAACCTGCGCACCACCTTCAGCCGTGCTCAGCGCGCACCGGATACGACGGAACTCTATTCCCCGCCCCGCGACGACTACGATACCGTTGTCGACCTCTGCAGCGGGGTCACGGCAACCGCGGTCGGGACGGTCGCCGAGAATTGCCGTGCCAACGCCGGGATCGCGGCGGCCATCGCAGCGGACGGTGTGTTCCGGCAGGACAGTACCAGCGTCAATGCGCCCAACTCGGGCAATGCCGATCTCAAGGAGGAAACCGCCTATACCTTCACGGCCGGTGTGGTGGTGAACCCTGCCTTCCTTCCGGGACTGCAAGCCAGCGTCGATTACTACGACATCAAGGTGAAGAATGCCATTTCCGCGCTTTCCAACACCAATCAGATGCTGGAATGCTATTCGGACACCAACGGCTTCGGTAACCGCTTCTGCGATGCCATCACTCGCGATGCGGAAGGGCAGATCACGCGGCTCGTAAACGAGCAGGAAAACCTCGACGAACTGCGCGCCCGAGGAGTCGACGTGGCGGTGGCCTTTCAGTTCCGCCCCGAAGTGATCCCCGGCCGGGTCCGGTTTTCGCTGAACTACAATCATCGGCTTGAACTCGGCACGAAGTATCAGGGCATTGCCAGCCAATCGATGGACGACTGGCTTGGTGAAGTCGGAACTTCTAGGGACACGGCCAAAGGCAGTATCGAGTGGAGTTCAAAGCGGTTTATGTTGAAGTGGACCACGGTCTATATAGGCAAGGCCGTGGACAGCAACGAAGCTGCAGCGACTTTCGCTGCCGCGGGTATCACCGATCCGCTGTTCCTCGATGTCCCGGCGTACTGGCGGCATGACCTGAGCTTCCGCATTACCCCACCGCTGAACGCCCCCAATCTGCGCATCTACGGTTCGATCCGGAACGTGTTTGACAAGTATGGGCCGTTCCTGCCGGATGGAACGATCAGCGGCAACAAGTACAACTACAGCTCGGTCTATGGTGTGAGCGGCCGTGCCTTCACGCTCGGAGCTCAATTCCAGTTCTAGCCCGAGCGGCTGTGCCTTCGCACTCACCTGCACCGATAGTCGATCCCTTCCGGCGAAGCCGAGGCTTCGCCGGGCCTTTTCCCGAGATGCTCATGGTTGCTGTTTCCCGCCTGTTCCGCTCCGCCCTGGTTATCGCAACTCTCTCCGCTGCTCCAGCGGGGGCGGGCGAACCCGTGAAGATGGGCGCCGTCGATCTCCTGAGCCTCGCGCGCGCGGGGACATCTCTGCCTGCAAATGACGGGTCCTCGATTCTCTACCGCGTGACCCGGGCAGACTGGAAAAAGAACCGCACCGCAACCGAACTGTGGAGCGTCGATACCGCTTCGGGCAAGGCGCGGCGCATGATCGCGGGCAGCGGGACGAGTGCGGCATGGTCACCGGACGGCCGGACGATCGCCTTCGTCGACCGGCGCGACGGGGACAAGGTGAGCCAGATCTACCTGCTGCCCGTCGATGGCGGCGAGGCGCGCAAGCTCACCACGCTGCGAACGGCTCCGGCCGATCTTGCCTGGGCTGCAGACGGCAAGTCGATCCATTTCCTGGCCGACGTTCCTGATGACAAGGAACTTGCCGCGCGCAAGAAGGTGCGCGACGATATGTTTGCCTTCGAGGCGCCTGGCGCTCGCCGGGCCCTTTGGAAAACGGACCTTGCGACCGGCAAGGCCGTGAAGGTCATGTCCGGGGACTACGAGGTTAGGGGCTTCGACTTCTCCGCCGATGGCCGAGTGCTGCTCTATCGCCGCGCGGTCTCGCGGCTGTTGGACGACCAGTCCGCTTCGGAGCTCTGGGTTCATGTGCAGGGCGCCGAGGATCGCCGCCTGACAGATAACGATTACCAGGAAATGGGCGCCCGCCTCTCGCCGGACGGCCGTACTGCACTGTTTCGCGCCAATGCGAAGAACGGCCACTATGGTACGTTCAACGCCAACCTCTTTGTGATCGACCTTACGAGCGGAAGTACCCGAGAACTTGCGGACGGCCCTGCCTGGGCGATCGAGGAAGCGCTGTGGTCCGCCGACGGCCGTACCGTCTATTTCACCGCACAGGAAGGCGTCCGCACCGGCCTATACGCAGTGCCCGCAAACGGTGGCCGCTGGCGCAAGCTGGCGGGCGGCGACAGCGTGATTTCCGCGATCGCCCTGTCTCGTGACGGGCGGACGCTCACTTACACTGAACGCAGCGCGAGCCAGCCCGAGGAAGTCTTTCGGATCAATCCGCACCGGCCCCGCCCGGTGCGGATGACGCATCTCAATGATGACATCGCCGCGCGCTTCCGCCTGCCCCGCCAAGAGGTGATCCGCTGGACGGCACCTGACGGGCAAGCGCTGGAAGGCCTCGTGACCTACCCGCTCGACTACGTGCCGGGCCGTGCCTATCCAACGATTGTGCAAAGTCACGGCGGACCGCGCTCGGCAGACCAGTTCAACGTCTTCGCCTATGGCCGCTTCCTACCGCTGCTGACTGCAAAGGGCATGCTGGTGCTCAGCGTCAATTACCGGGGTGGGACCGGTTACGGAGATCACTTCCTCCAAGGCATGAACGCCGGGTACTTCCGTCATGCCGATAAGGACGTCCTGTCCGGCGTCGACGAATTGGTCCGGCGCGGCATGGCGGATCCCGACCGGCTCGGCATGATGGGGTGGAGTGCAGGGGGCCATATGACGGCACGGCTGGAGACCGTGACCGATCGTTTCAAGGCCGCGGTGGTTGGCGCCGGCGCGGTCGACTGGCCTTCGATGTATCTCGGTTCGGACACACGCTGGCAGCGCAAGGAATGGTTCGTTACCCCGCCTTATGGAACGACCGCCCGCCACGATCTCTATCACGACTACTCGCCCCTTGCGGCCGTGGATAAGGTAAAGACGCCCACGCTCATCCTTGCAGGGGCGCAGGATGAGCGCGTGCCGTCGGCGCAGTCGGTGATGTATTACCGCGCGCTCTCGGCGCTCGGCGTGGAGGCGGCGCTCTACCTCGCGCCGCGAGAGCCTCATAATTTCAGGGAATTGCGCCACCGGCTCTTCCAGATCAATGTGCAGATGGACTGGTTTGCGCGACATGTAATCGCCGCCTCGTATGAATTCGAAACAGTGTCTGCGAAGTCAGATGAATCGGATGGTGAGCCCGAGGCGCCCTCAGGTATGTAATTCCTCACCGGGGGGCGAGGTGGCGTTCCACCGCCATCGAATCCAGCGCATTCCTGCTAATCGGTGTCGATCGCCCGTAGCCTCGTTGAGATGCGCGTCGAACGTGGCCTGAGCCACGCCGGCACGCTCACGGCACATTCGAACAGCTCCGGAGGAATGTTGGAACCGGTGAGATCTTCGCTTTGAAGGGGCGGGTGTCCCCGCTTTCGCCAATTTAAACCGGTATGCCGTCCGGTGGCGCCCAGCCCGATCCACTCGATGACCTATGTCTTGGACTTTCCGGCGCTGCCGGGTTTGGGTGGCTGTTTGTACCGGATATGCACGCCGCGCCCCGGTGTGCGCCTGACTTCGAAGGCTCCGGTCTTTTCCACCAGGTCCCCTAGCTTGGCATGGCCGAAAGTGCGGGGGTCGAAGTCGGAGGCGAGCGCCGCAAGGCGCTGGCCAACGCCGCCCAGCGAAACCCAGCCGTCGTCGTCTTCGAGTTGCTTCACCGCGCGCCGGATCAGCGGGACCGCCATGGTAGGCGAGCGGGCAGCCGAGGCAGGGCGCTGATCCGGTCGTTCCGGTTCGTCGGAGGTCGGCGCTTCCGGAAGCAGGTTTTCCGTATAGATGAAACGCTTGCAGGCCTGGCGGAAGCTTTCGGGCGTCTTCTGCTCCCCGAAACCGTAGACATCGACCCCCTGTTCCCGGATGCGGGCGGCAAGCCGGGTGAAGTCGCTGTCGGAAGACACCAGGCAGAACGCCTCGAAGCGGCCGCTATGGAGCAAATCCATGGCGTCTATGACCAGAGCGATGTCCGATGCGTTCTTGCCGACCGTGTTCGCAAAGTTCTGGTGCGGCATGATCGCATGCGTGGCCAAAACGTCCGACCAGGATTTTAGTCGGGTTCCTGAAAAGTCGCCGTAGATACGGCGCACGCTGGCTTCGCCGATCTTGGCAATCTCCGCAAACAGTCCGTCCGCGATCCGGTAGGAAGCATTGTCCGCGTCGATCAGGACAGCGAGCCTTGGGGTTCTTGGTTCGGAAGCCATTCCTCATCATGACCTCTCGCGAGACTGTATTCTACCCTTTAATCATTTTTGGGTGTTCGAGGGCGCGCGCTACTGGCTGGGGAGGGCGTCATGGACCGATAGGCGCGCCGCTGCCCGGACTTTCCAGACGCATCGACCCTTTCCGGTCGTGCCACTCCAGGGGGGGAGGGCGGGTGCTGTGGTCAGCTGCCGGTACGGCTTGGACTACGTCTCGGCGCTGCCGGAGAAACACAGAGAGTAGCAGACATTGCGCCGGCATGCCTGAGAGCAGAGCAGCGAATTGTATGCCGTTGCGGCGTACAAGTTGACGTGTGTGCCGCAGCGGCGTACATTGAGCTTCTGAAAGGAAGTCGCCATGCTGGCCCATAACGACGTAACGAGTTCGATCGATGAACGCAGTACCGAGCGCATGTCGTTTCGTACCAAGCCGCGCATCAAGGAGGCGATCCAGAAGGCCGCCGCGCTTTCAGGGGTCGACGATTCCGTTTTCACGATGAACGCCGCGTACCGCGCCGCCATGGAGACCATTTCGAGCCACGAGCACACGACGCTCGGTGCTGTCGATCACCAGGCCTTCTTTGCAGCGCTGGATCGTCCGGCAGCGCCGACCGACAAGCTTCGCGCAGCCTTTGTCCGTCACCAGGGGACGATCGAAAGCAAGTGACGAACAGCAAGGCAGGTGCGAAATGCATCATTGAGCCGCTCGATCCGTCAAGGCACGATCGAGCGGCCTTTTCATGTGGCATTGATCAGGTCGACAACTTCTTCAAGCGCACGGCGAACAAGCTTGAGCGCGCAGGCAATCTTCGGGTCCATGTCCTTACCCAGCCGACCGGACCGATCATAGGTTTCTATGCGCTCAACGCGCATTCGATCCATTACGCCGACCTGCCCGAGAAGTTCAAACGTGACCGGCCGGGGCACGGAACGATTCCTGCGGCCTATATCTCCATGATCGGGGTAGACACTCGTTACCAGGGTCAAGGCTACGGCGGGGACCTGCTCGTCGACTGTCTATGCCGCATTGCCGCAGCAGCCCGGGCCATCGGCATTCGGGTCGTGCTGCTGGACGTGCTTGATTGCGGCGCTCAAGATCAGGTTGAACGACAGGCGGAGCTATACGGCTCCTACGGCTTTAGGCCCCTCCCTGGGCAGAGGCTGCGGATGTTCCTTCCGCTATCCGACGTGGAGGCCTTGGTCGCGGGCGCGTAATGAGCACTGTTGCTGGCGAGTTGGGTCGGGGGTGCGCATGACTCGGCTGTCTGCGGCCCGTCTGCGCTGCGCAGAGCGAGTAGGTCTTGCCGACGCCGTGGGTCAGCTGGACTGATCGAAGGTTGGTCGGTGAATATGTTTGCGGATTTGGCCCGATAGGACCGGGTTGAGCTTTTCGGCATCGGCCACGTCCCGCATGATCGCGAGATCTTCGGACGAAACCGGCCGGGGCAGATAATAGACACTGCCCTGGCTGATCCCCAGTTTCTTCGCCTGCCGTTTCCCGGGCAAGGTGTGTTAGCGGTCGATCATCGCTTTGCGCTCGGCAACAGACCTGGCTTGCCGAGCAAGCCTTCCAAAAAATCTTTCGCCAGCGTCAGTTCGCCGATCTTTGCGTGTAGTGTCTTCACGTCGACGGCGCGTTCGTCCGAGGCCTTCTCTGAGCCGAACACGCCAGCCCCCCTTCGAGCAACTATGTGCGCCAGGTCATAATCCTGCGCCAACTCCGCCAGGGTCGATCGGAGCACAGAACCTGTTTGTCCTGCGACAGGGGCTCAAGCGCGAGCACGCAGGGCCGATCGTCCTGTTCTGCGGCTGCGCCGATGGGATCCTGATTGCCACCGGCGTCGGCGGCGTAGGTGCGCTACTCGGCGCAATGCCCCAGCTGACTTTGGCTTTTACCCGTGGCGGAGCCGTGCTGATGGGGGCGGCCGGCTCTGCGCACGGGCCGGCTTTGCGTCCTGTTTTCGTTGCCGGTGCGGCGACGGCAAGCATCACCTGGTTCGCGGCGCTCGGTTACGGCGTACGCGTCCTGACTCCGTTCTTTGCTCGACCCGCGGCCTGGAAGGTCTTCGATGCCATCGTCGGCGCCGTCATGCTGGTCTTGGCGGCGTCGCTGATTGAAAGGATTATCCTAGGACCCGCCTGACGACGAACCATGCCATGCTTGGGCCGCTTCAGCCTCGGCATCCGGATAGCACGATGGTCAGTAGCCGCACGCCGCCATCAATTGCATCGGTCTGGCAATGGCTGGTCGAAATTTCCGAGGTTGCGGTGAGGCACGGTTACGCGTCCCCGGGGGATCGACCGCTCATTCGCGGTTCGCTCTGCGGTTACGCCACGCGCAGTTGCGGCAGTTTCGAAACCATGCCACGCTCGAAGGCGGAGGCCGATCCCATCACCGAGCGCGATTCAACGCGGCGATACCGATACCACCCGACAGGATCGACGCCGCCAGCACGGCAAGCGATGCCTGTTGCAACAGCGGACCTGCCTCGAAGGCCAGACCAGCGATGAAAAGTGAGATCGTGAAGCCGATCCCGGCCAGGCAGCCAACAGCTGCCATCATGTGCCAGGTTACGCTGTTGGGAAGGCGAACCAGCCCGGTCCGGGAAGCCAACCAGCTGAAAGACAGAAAGCCAAGTGGCTTGCCGACGACAAGGCCAACGACAATAGCCAATGTTAGTGTCGACGTCGCGGCTTGAGACAAGGCGTCGATCGACAGCGGAATACGGACGTTCGAAAGGGCGAAGAGAGGAAGCACGATATAACTGATCCACGGTGTCAATGTCAGGATAAGGCGCTCGCCAGCCTTGTCCGTCGCTCCCGTCATCTCGTGAAGAAAACCGAGGCGCTCCTGTGCTCGCTCCCGTGCGTCCTTGGCCGCCTCGCCATCTTTTGCGGTTTGCGCGTCTTGTCTCGCCTCTTGGAACTCATCAACCCGATGCTGGACTGCATCTGCAAATTCACCAGTTTGTAGTCGTGGTTTCACGGGCACAAGAAATCCGACGATCACCCCCGCTATGGTCGCATGAATGCCCGATTGGAAAATGCCTATCCATACGAGCACCGCAAGCAGGACATATGGGACTGAAGCCACCCACCGCAGGCGCCGCAGGATCAGCATTACCGAGATGCACAGCACCGCAAGGGCCGCGCCTACCCATGAGAACCGTTCCGAATATCCCAATGCAATGACAAGCAGCCCCCCGATGTCATCGATCGCCGCGAAAGCTAGGAACAGCGCACGCACCCCGGCAGGCAGGCGAGCTACGAAGAGCGCCAGAACGGAAAGCCCGAAGGCGGTATCCATGGTGATGACAATGCCCCACCCTTGCGATCCGTTGCTGCCGCCAGCGATGGCCATGAAAAGTGCTACCGGAACGATAAGGCCCCCGATGGCTCCGGCAACGGGAAGCGCCGCCGTCCGCCATCGCGCCAATTCGCCTGTCACGAGTTCCCGCTTAACATCGACACCGATGACTACGAAGAAGATAGGGAGCAGGGCATGGTCCACCCACTCCGCCAACGTATGGCTCATCTTTGCGGAGCCAAAAGAGAAAGAAAGATCGGTATCCCAGAACCGTTGGTAAGGAGTGGAAAACGGGCTGTTCACAAGGGCGAGGGCTATCAGAGTCGCAAGCAGCAATGGACCGCCGGTCACCTGGTCTCCGGCAAAGAACGGCGCAATGCGGTCCAGGAACGCAGCATTGGCCGGAGAATGTTGCGCTCGCGCTTTAGAGGCGCCTCTTTGCCGGGAAGTGATGGGCATGATACGCTAGCGCCGTACATCGCGGATTGTTCCGGTCCTTCAGGGTTCGACCGTTCCGTTATAGGTTCCTTGGAGGGTCTGCGTTGCCGATCTCACCCTAGGCCCGCGCAAGATCGCGCCGTCTGTTTCATTTGAATGGCCTTCCTCGATCCCGGCGTCTAGGAGATTTGAAGGTGCTTGCGGATAGACCGGAAAATGCGAAGTCCGCCCGATGGGCTCGGAGCAGCTTATCAGGCCCACACGAAAGCTAGAGCGATCACCGGAGCTCGGTTATGGCAATACGTTGATTCTTCAGGGTCGCGATCGATTGCTCTTTGTTCAGTGTGATCGACGGGTATAACCCGCCCGGGAAGACGAGTTATGCTCCTGGAAAGTAATGAGTTTCACTGCCGGCTTAGTGATGCCGCGCGACCATCCGCCGCATCGCGTCAATGGGTTAGCGTCCGCGGAATGCTATTGCACCTCCGATCGCCATCCAACAGATCATGGTATGCAGCATTAGCGCAAATCCGCGCAAACCGTGTTGAACGGTCTGCGCGGATTTTATCCATGTCTCTGATCAATGTCAGCCGGCGACCGGTATCTAAACCTCGTCGGTGGACGCCTTGACGGGGGCGGGATCCGCCGAAGCTTTGGGCTCAGCCTTCCCTTTCGCGGCGGCCGGCTTTGCGGCCTTTCCCTTCGCCGGCCGAAGCTTCGCAGCGGAAGGCTTTGCCGCAGTCTTTTCGGCAGGAACCTTAGCAGTTTGCGCCTTGGGCTGCTGCGCAGATGCGGTCTCGGTCTCAGCCGAAGGCACCTTAATACCAAGCTTCTTGCGGCTTTTCGCAGTGGCTGGGGTGGGAGCTTCCGCCGGCACATCCTGCGCCGTGCTGGTCGCGGGCCGTGCCATGCGCCGTCCCGAGGACTTGCCCGAAGGCTTCGCCGCCGCCTTGGGCTTTGCCGAGACCTCGCGGACATCCGCCTTGGCCGCCACAGGCGGCGTCACGGGGGCGGCATCGATGACTGGGGCGGGCACAGGTTTCGCTGCCGACTTGGCCGATGCCCGTTTCGCCTCGGCTGCGGACTTGCCGGCCCTGGCAGGTGTCTTGGATAGCGGCTTGGAAGCAGGCTTGTCTGCTGCCTTTACCGCCGCTGCTGCCTTTGGCGCGGGGGCAGGCTTTGCAGCACCGGCCTGGGGGGGCGGCGCCTTTGGCTGTGCTGCGTCTGTCGGTGCCGTGGCTACAGCTGCTGCGGCCCTGCGACCGCCCAGGCCGCTTGCTTTGGCCACGTTACGGCGCTTTTCGGAGTAATCCGGTGCAACCAGCGGGTAATCCGTCGGGAGCCTGTAGCGGGCCCGGTATTCTTCGGGCGTGAGGCCGTTGTTGGAAAGATGGCGCTTCAGGGCCTTGTAGGGCTTGCCGTCGATCAGGCTAAGGATGTGATCGCGCGAGGCTAGACTTTCCTCGATCGATACTGCTGGCTTGTCTTCAAGGGCTTCTGCCAGTGCGGCCGCCTTTGCCGTACCTTCGCCTGCAAGCGCTGCGCGCGTGGACTCGATCAGGGCGGCAAGCGCATCGCTGGGAACAGGATTGTTGGCAACATAGGCGCTCAGCAACTCTACGGTGAGGCGTGCCAGTTCGGGCTGCTCGGTCTCGGACATGGGGGATTTTCCCTTTTCTGGGCAAGATAGTGAAGCGCTTCTCGCCTCAATGGAGCGCCATGTAAAGCATCATGTAGTTTCCAGTTCCCGGTTGCTTACGTTTATCACGCCGGTGCAGTCATTGAGGCACATGTCTGGTCGGACCCGCCGTTTGCCAGATTCCTCAGTTGTCCTCGCATCGCCTCTGGAAAGTGACAGGTAAAGGGCACCGGTGGATGCCCTCTGCGCGGTGCATGCGCATCGCTTCGACTGAGCTTTTTGCTGCGCCAGATCTTGCCCCTCGGGTCACGATCGCTTCCGCACGTTCGCCTGCCGGGCGGCTTGCCTCGCACACTCGGTCGAGGCGCGCGCAAAGGGTGGGCAAGATGGAGGGAATTAGCGCGATGCAAGAGGCTTTAGACGGGGGCGGCGAGGGCCGGGGCGGGAGAAGAGGGGGACCCGTTTCAAGTTTGTTTGAAGCGGCGAACAGTCAAAGGAGAATCGAGATGAATATTGGTGAATTTAGGCTGCGGGCGGGTGCCTGACCGGTTCGATTGCGACTAGCATCAGCGATCTCTCCCACCTCGATCTTCGTCCGGTCGAAAGCCAGAGCGCGCGCGCGCCGGTCTTCGAGATCGTCGCGCTGATGTCGGTAATCGGTGGGTCGGATCGGCGCGCTGTGGGAAGCCGCCGCCCGCAATACAACCGTCGAAGCCTTCCTTCAGGGTTCGATAGACGATCCAAGCCTTGCTGAGCCGCTGCCGATCGCATTGTTCGGCACCGAGTAGGGAGGTGTGCGCGTCGCATGAGGCTTCGTGCACAGCTTCCACGAGGTGGCGGGAGGGCTCGGGCGGGCATCATCAAGCCATACGCCTGCTCGAGCTCAGCCGGCTTTTAGGTGCGCGGCTCATAGCGCTTGGCGACAACTGTCAGACCAAGGCCATCGAGCAAGAGAATCCGTTCTGCCTGATGCAGGAACTCGGCTTGTCGCGGGTCGACCTCAACCTTAGGTGCGATGTCATTGAGCCACTCCTTGAGCACATTCAGAGCCGGGACGCTATGTTTCTGGCGGAAGCGGCGCATGTAGCTGGCCTGCGTTTCCCCCTCATCGGGTATTTCGTCCCGCGCCTGCCTTTCGATCCGGTAGAGCTGGTCGAAGAACTTGAGCGCCTGTGTGGGCGGCTTGCCTTGTTTCTTCCTCGCCTTGAGGGTGTCGGCAAAGCTCCGTCTGGCGTGGGCCATGCAGCCCAGATGCGTGGCGCCTTTCAATGCAGGCCAGGCCGTTTAGCCGTCACTCATCACGATGCCGCGATAGCTGCCGAGGAAGGCCTGCGGATGTTCCTGCCCGCCACCGGGTTTATACTCGAACAGCGCGATCGGCCGGCGGAAACATTTTTGAGGTGGCAACCATGGCACTTTACCCGTCGCGCGGGATCGCTGGTAAAGTGCCATAGCTGTAAAATCTCAAGCTGACGGATTTAGGGGATTCACCGCGGGATTCGAACGCGGTAGATTCGTGATATGTTCCACCAGCCCGACCTGTTCGAACCACGGCCCGATCCGGTAAAACGGATAGACATGCCAGCCCTCGTCGAGAGGATCATGGCGGTATCTCCCCGCCCCCGGTACACCATGCTCGTCCTCAATTTGCTGGCGCGAGCTGCGAATCCAAAAGGGGTCGCTGGCCCATACATAATGGATCAGGGACAAGCCGTTCCAGTTCGAGACTGGCTGGGAAGGGCCATGATTCCCATGGCGCAGCGGCATCATCGCAGAAAGGCAATCCGTCAAAAGTTAATCGAGGAGATGAAGCGTCACGACACCATGCCGGCGGATCCGGCCGAGATGGATGAAGTGCTCGAGACAAAGATGCAAGATCGGCTGCAGCAATCTGCGCGGTGCAGCGTCAGCAGGGCGGTTTCCGATCTAGTACGTGCAGGGTTGGTCCAGCGGCATTATCAAGGGCATACTGTTGATCATGAGAACCGAGGCGCCCAGCGTGAGGCCGTTTACACGCTGGTCCCCGAAGTGCGCGCAGCGTTGACGCGGTAGTTTTGGAAGTAATCACGGGACAGCGCGCCAAAGTAAAATGGCGCCAAACCACGTATGGGAGCTAATCTAAAAATAAAATAATTCCAGTCTGGAGGCGGTATCTGCACCAGGTGGATGGCTGTGGGTTCGCAGTGGAAATACCGGCACTCCGGCGAGTGCCGAAAGCCTACCGAGCAGGTCTCTGAAGTAATTCGGAATGAAATGGCAATCACAAGGCGGCAGCGATCTGAACTGGATCGGGGTCGTGCCGACGCAGTTCGGCGGCACCGAGACAATATTGGACAGCAAGCCGGACGGTGAAGGGCAGGGCGGTTGACAGCAGCAGCGCGGGGGAAAGGCCAGCGCGAAGGCAATGATCGCGGCGGCCCGTGCACCGAGGGCGAGTGAAGTTGCCAGTCCGGCGAGAAGGAGCTCTACAACTGTGGTCGTGGTGGCCTGCAGGTCGGCAGCGAGAGTTGTAGTGGATCGTCCGTAGACAATGGGGCAATGGCGGGTTCGGGGACGAACTCGACGACGAATTTCCGTTCATTACTGACCGGAGCGATCTGGCAATGGCTCTCGCGCATCGCATCCGAAGCCGCGGCGCTCGCGGGCTCTCTGCAAGTTCGTGCGTCTCACGGACGCATCGTGCCCGGTTGCCAGCACCGCCCGATCAAAATCGCGGACATTCGCCGGCGGATCTGACGGGGGGGGGGGCCACAAGCCTTCCGACTAAGTGACGGTCAGCACTGCCAAGATCACCATGCCGGGCAGCAGCGCATCGGCGAGGGCCCCTCCGAGCGTGCGCACCGCATCGATCTGCATGCGCTGACGGTCGAGTTCGCCGCCGAAAGCCCCAAAGGTGCACAGATCCCCATTGAACAGCAGGAGCGTCGCAACGGCTAATCAAAGTGGCCGTACCCTCATCTCCTCAAATCCGGCCGACCGCGCCCGCGTTTGTCAACTCATCGAGATAGAGCCCCAGGCCGCCCTCCTGAATATCAAGGAGGTGGCCCGGACCAGCGACGCAAAGCTCTGCGCTATGCTTTCCAATCTGGCACACGCAAAGCCATAGGGCCGTGCCCTTTCGACCGACCCCGGGGAGGCGTTCTTCATGAACGCCGCTGGCTTCACCGGCAGCTTCGACCCGACGCTCGACTGGCAGCGGGTGATCCCTGTCGGCTTTAAATGGAGCCGGCTTAACAAGGCCGGATCTCGGATTTGGTAGAGGCACTCCACTACTTCCTTCCGAGAACGGGTGAACCGCACCGGGATTGCCGGAGGCCCTAACTCCTGAGAGTGAGGGTCTACGATGAGCAAGACGACGAACAAGTTTGCCCCTGAGGTTCGGCAGCGGGCGATCCGGATGGTACTGGATCACGAGGG